>JAAUYG010160347.1_pt1 | contig 10776 bp, 10 predicted proteins | sample 7278091 | NCBI WGS metagenome assembly JAAUYG01 (sample SAMN14350201, study PRJNA611818) | marine sediment metagenome | isolation source: surface marine sediment (0.6m) | place: French Polynesia: Moorea | collected 2018-08
GACGACGATCAGGCCGTCGACGCCGGCGGCGACCGCGGCCTTCAGGAAGGCCTCGACGCCGAAGCGGTAGATCGGGTTGTAGTAGCCCATCAGCACGATCGGCGTGTCCGGGTCCTCGGCGCGGAAGCCGCGCGACATCTCCAGGACGCCCTTCAGGGTCATGCCGGACTTCAGCGCCCGCAGGCTGGAGGCCTGGATCGCCGGGCCGTCGGCCATGGGGTCCGAGAAGGGCATGCCCAGCTCGATCACGTCGGCGCCGGCCGCCGGCAGGCCGTGCAGGATCTCGGCCGAGGTCGCGAGGTCGGGATCGCCGGCGGTGACGAAGGCGACCAGCCCGGCCCGGCCTTCGTCGCGCAGCGCGGCGAAGCGGCGGTCGATCCGGCTCTCCGCATTCGCGACCGCGGCGGCGGCCTCGCTCATATCTCCACCCCCAGGGCCTCGGCCACGGTGAAGACGTCCTTGTCGCCGCGGCCGCACATGTTCATCACGATGATGTGGTCCTTCGGCAGCTCCGGGGCAATCCTGATCACCTCGGCCAGGGCGTGCGCCGGCTCCAGGGCCGGGATGATGCCCTCGAGCTTGCAGCAGAGCTGGAAGGCGTCCAGGGCCTCCTTGTCGGTCACCGCGACGTAGTCGACCCGCTTGCTGTCGCGCAGCCAGGCGTGCTCCGGCCCGATGCCGGGATAGTCCAGGCCGGCAGAGATCGAGTGGGCCTCCAGAATCTGGCCGTCGCCGTCCTGCAGCAGGTAGGTGCGGTTGCCGTGCAGGACGCCCGGCTCACCGGCGGTCAGCGAGGCGGCGTGCTGGCCGCTCTCGATGCCGTGGCCGGCGGCCTCGACCCCGATGATCCGGACGTCGGGATCGTCGAGGAAGGGATGGAACAGGCCGATCGCGTTGGAACCGCCGCCGATGCAGGCGACCAGGGTGTCCGGCAGCCGGCCCTCGGCGGCCTGGAGCTGCGCGCGGGTCTCGCGGCCGATCACCGACTGGAAGTCGCGCACCATGGCCGGATAGGGATGCGGGCCGGCCGCGGTGCCGATGATGTAGAAGGTGCTCTCGACGTTGGCGACCCAGTCGCGCAGCGCCTCGTTCAGGGCGTCCTTCAGGGTGCGGCTGCCGCTGGTCACCGGGACCACTTCGGCGCCCAGCAGCTTCATGCGGAAGACGTTGGGTTTCTGCCGCTCGATGTCCTCGACGCCCATGTAGACGATGCAGGGCAGGCCGAAGCGGGCGCAGACCGTCGCCGTGGCCACGCCGTGCTGGCCGGCGCCGGTCTCGGCGATGATCCGGGTCTTGCCCATGCGCTTGGCGACCAGGATCTGGCCCAGGCAGTTGTTGATCTTGTGCGCGCCGGTGTGGTTCAGCTCATCGCGCTTGAAGTAGATCTTGGCGCCGCCCAGGTGCTCGGTCAGGCGCTCGGCGAAGTAGAGCGGGCTCGGCCGGCCGACGTAATGCTTGGAGAAGTGCTCGAACCCGGCCTTGAAGGCCGGGTCCGCCTTGGCCGCCTCGTAGGCCTGCTCCAGGTCGAGGATCAGCGGCATCAGCGTCTCGGCGACGTAGCGGCCGCCGTACATGCCGAAGTGGCCGCGCTCGTCCGGACCCGCGCGATAGGTGTTGAGCTGTTCCATGGGGGGCGCGATCGCCTTCAAGGGAGCCTCAGGGCGCGGACTTTGCCCGATTGCGCCCGCGCCCGCAATGCCTTCGGCGCAGGGCCGCCGGAGCGAAGGCGGCGCAGACTCTGGCGCTGCGCTGGTTAAGGCGACGTTGAGGCCGGCCGCCTACAGCCGCGAAAGCGTCTGCAGGAAGGCGGCGATCTTGTCCGGGTTCTTCCGGCCCGGCTTGTCCTCGACGCCGGAGGACACGTCGACCGCCGGCGCGCGGGTGATGCGCAGCGCCTCGGCCAGGTTGTCGGCCTCCAGGCCGCCAGACAGGAACCAGGGCTTGGGCCAATCCTGCCCGGCCAACAAGGTCCAGTCGAAGCTGAGCGCGTTGCCCCCGGGCAGGGCGCCCTTCATGTCCTTGGGCGGCTTGGCGTCGAAGAGCAGGCGGTCGGCAACCTGCAGGTGGTCGCGGGCACGGCCGAGGTCCTCGGCGGCGGCGACCGGGATCGCCTTCATCACCGGCCGGCCGAAGCGGCGCCGCACCTCGGCGACCCGGGCCGGGCTCTCCTTGCCGTGGAGCTGCAGCAGGTCGAAGTCGTAGGCCTTGAGGATCGCGCCCAGGGTCGCGTCGTCGGCGTCGACCGTGACCGCGACCTTGCCCAGGCCGGACGGCAGGCCGGCGGCGATCGCCGCCGCGGCCTCCGGGCTCACCGCCCTCGGGCTGGGCGGATAGAAGATGAAGCCGACGAAGGCCGCACCGCCGTCGACCGCGGCGCGCGCGGCCGCGTCATCGCGGATGCCACAGATCTTGGCCTCGACCGCCATCATGTCTCCGGGTCTGTCGATTCGGGCAGGGCCGGGGCATCGGCCGGTTCCTCGGGGATCCAACCGGTGCACTTGCGAAAGGCGAGCGAAACGAAGGCGAAGGCCAAGCCCATGCCGATGTAGAAGAACAAGGTGGTCGCGATCGTTGCCGCTAATCCGGGCGTTCTCGGATCGCCGCCCATCGAGGCCGCAGCAATCAGATAGGCCAGAAGCGCCACGGGCAGCACCAGGACCAGTTGACCGAGGAACAAACGCAAGGCCTGGCCTCGGGTGTGCCGCCAGGACTCCGCTAAGCCGTAGCGCTCGTCGACCGCAACCGCCGGAAAGACGAAGTAGAACCTCAAGATCAGCACGAAGGCGACGATCAGAAGCACAAGGAAGGGCAGCATATTGCTGAAGACCTCCGCCAACAGCTCGGGCGGCGGTTCCCCTTCGACCGTGCCGAGCGGCTGCATCGCGTTGATCAGGCCGAGATATGGCAGCCCTGTGATCATCAGCATCACGATGGCGTAGCCCAGGAACCGCCAGTGCCGAGGGGCGAGCGGCGGAAGCGAGCTCGGCGCCGCTCGCGCGGCGCCGAGCAATACGAAGCGATGCCAGGCGACGCCGAAATAGGTTTCGGGGATCAGGCCGAGCAGGCTGAACAGCAGGCCCAAGGCCGGCGAGAACGAGCTGCCCTGGGCCATGAAGCTGATCCCGAGAGACAGGGCGAAGGGCAGGGCCGCGGCCTTGGCCAGGCTCGGCAGGTTGCCGAAGACCATGGCATTGGCTTCCGCGACCGTGCGAAAGACCGGCAGCTTGCGCACCGCGTCCTGCGGCGGTCCTGGTTGGCTCATGCGCGCTCCATCCCCGAGAGCAGCCTGCGTTCACCCGAACACAGAGAAGTTGCTCCAACTATATGAAATAGATCAAACTATCTGCGCGCATTTGGACCCAATGGCGCGCAGTTCGATCTAGCCGAGCCGGGCCCTGCTCCCCGTTCCGGTCCCGGCGGCCGTCATCTGTAGCAGAGGTGGGCCCTGCTGCCACGCCAATCAATCGCCAGCGGGTGCCGGGAGGCCGGAAGCCGGGCCGAGGGAACGAGCCGTCTCGCTTCAGGCTGCCGGCGAATCCCCGGCAACCGTCGATGACGCGGGCTCGGGCTCCGGGTACCACCCCGTGACGCCCTTGAAGGCGGCGACCACGGCACCGATGGCGATGGCCCAGTAGCACAGCCCGAGCGCATAGCCGATGGAAACGGAATAGAGGAAGTAGTCCTCCATCTGGGCGATGACCTGCGCCGGGTCCGTCGCCGCAGGGTCGTCCGGCGACATCATGAACTCCGGGGTCGTCGCCAGGGAGAAGATCATGATCGCGACGACGGGCGGGATGGAAACCAGAAACAACGCCGCGAAGAAGCGCAGCACCTGTCCCTTGGTGTGGGTCCAGGAGTTGTGAAGCGCATAGTCCTCGTCGACCGAGGCTGCCGGAAAGATAAAGGACAGCCGCAGCATCATGAAGACGATCAGGCAGAAGAGCGCCAGGAACCAGACGATCACCAGGAGCGCGCCGCCGACGTCCGCAGCAGAACCCGCGGCCGCCGCATCCCGGCCCAGCAGGGGGAGAAGGACGGCCAGTGGCAGAACCCCCAGGACGAGTACGATCGCAAGGTAGATCACGATGATCAGCAGGCTGTAGCCCAGGAACCGCCAGTGCCGGCGCTGGGGCATGGGAAACAGCGGCGGCCGGCCTCGTTCCGGTCCCAGCAGGTTCAGCCGGTACCAGGCCACGCAGAAGATGATGAAGGAGAAGAACAGCAGGAGGTAGAGGGGAAGCAACAGCAGCCCCAGGGCGCCCGACCCGCCGGGGTCGAGGGCGATCCGCTGCAGGATCGTCCAATAGGCCCAGTAGGTGGGTGCGCCCACCAGGATCGGGAGCAGCGCGGCTTGGGGCAGGTAGCGGAGATAGCGGAAAAAGCTGCCATAGGCCTCGCCGACGACCGCGAAGACCGGCAGCTTGCGGAGCGGTCCGCTGGGCGGCGTTGCTTCGGTCATGTCCGGATTCCTTCCCTTAGATCAAGGTAGAGGCTGGTTCACGCTTCACACCGTTCCGATGTGAGGCGATCAGGCTCCGGCGTCCTGCCGATGCCGCGGGACCGTGTGCCGGGCCGCGGCATTTCTAGCAAAAGTGGCCGGGCGCGCCATCCCTGGTATGGGGGAAGGGGTCGGCCCGGGCCGAGCGGCCGCAAAGGCAAGGTCTCCGGCATCTTGAGATGTTTCAGGAATCACCGCTCTGACCCGAGCGGGCCGCGCCGATGTCGTTCTAGGCCGCCGCGGCCGCCAGCTCCTCGCCGATCCGCCGCGCCGCCGCCGACGGGTCCTCGGCGCCGGTGATCGGCCGGCCGATCACCAGGTAGTCGGCGCCGGCGGCCAGGGCCTCGGCCGGGCTGGTGACCCGCTTCTGATCGCCCTTGGCGGCCCAGTCCGGGCGGATTCCGGGCACCACCAGAAGGAAGTCCGGGCCCAGGGCGTCGCGCAGCCTGGCGATCTCGCGCGGGCTGCAGACCACGCCGTCCAGTCCGGAGTCCCGGGCCAGGCGGGCCAGGCGCAGCACCTGCTCGGATGCCGGGCCGCGCTGGCCGACCGCTTCCAGGTCGGCGTCGTCCAGGCTGGTCAGCACGGTGACGCCGATCAGCCGGGGCCGGGCGACGCCGCGCGCCGCCGCCGCATCACGCACGGCCTCCGCGGCAGCCGTCATCATCGCCCGTCCGCCGCTGGCATGAACGTTGACGATCAGCGGCTCGAGCGCGACGGCGGCGTGCAGGGCGCTGGCGACCGTGTTGGGGATGTCGTGGAACTTGAAGTCGAGGAACAGCGGCTGGCCGCCGGCCAGCGCGCGGACGCCCTGCGGGCCGTGGGCGGTGAAGAACTCCTTGCCGATCTTCAGGCCGCCGACCAGGCCGGCCAGCGCGGCGGCCAGGGCCTTGGCCCTTGCCAGGTCTGGCGTGTCGAGGGCGACGAGGACGCGGTCTTGCGGCGGCATGGCCGCCTTCTAGCAGCCGCTGCCTCGCCTGTCACGCGGCGCTGGCGCCCGGGTCGCCGGCCGCCCAGCGGGCGAAGGCCGAGAACTCCAGGGCCTCGGTCGCCGCCAGGGCCAGCTGTTCGCCCATGACCGCGCCGAACTTGAACATATGGCCGGAGCAGTTGCTGATCACGATACAGCGGCCCTGACGCTCGGCCAGGAAGCTGTCGTCGCTGCGCGGCGTGCTGGCCGTGGTGTAGTAGCAGATCCGTGCCTCCTTGACCCGGTAGTCCTGGGGCGCCTTGAGGAAGGGCGCGAGCTGGGCGAAGAGCGCCGCCGCCTCCTCCGGCTCCGGCTCGCGCGAGGCGTCCGGATCGCCCGGCCGCTGGTGCGCGCCGAGGCCGAACTTCAGCCCGGTGCCGTCGACCGGGGGCATGAGATAGGGCGCGCCCTCGCTGCCCAGGTCGTGCGCCGGCCCGTCGCGCCAGGCCGCGGCGTAGCGTTCGGGCGGCTCCAGATAGCAGACCGCCTGGCGTTGGGCGACCAGACCGCCGGCGTAGTGCGGCAGCAGCTTGCCGATCCAGGCCCCGACACAGACCACGACCGCGTCGCCGCTGTCCCGGCCGCCGTCCGCGAGCTCGATCTCCCCGGCCATGGGATCGAGCGCGACCACCTTCCGCTCCTCCTTCAGGGCGACGCCCCGGCTTTCGAGGTGGGTCGCCAGGCCGGTCACGATGCGGTCGGCGAAGAGCGGCCCGCTGGGCCGGACCAGCAGGCCCCAGGCCGTGTCGGGCAGGGCGAAGTAGGGGCAGAGCGCCTCCACCTCCTGCCGGTCCAGGGTCTCGCAGGGATGGCCCATCTGAGTCAGGAGGTCGCGCGAATCGTTGGCCAGCTCGCCGCCCACGCCGCCCAGGGCAAGGACGCCGCTGTCGACGAAATGCCGTGCGCCCAGATCCGCCCAGAGGCGCTCCCAAGCCTCGAAGCCCTCCAGGACCATGCGGGCGTAGCCGGGATTGCCCGGGTAGAGCAGCCGGATCATGCGGTGCTGATCGAAGGAGGCGGCGCGCGGGTTGGGGATCATGCCTTGGTCGTAGACCACGGCCTCATGGCCCAGGCGGGTCAGGGCCCAGGCGGTCGACAGGCCGATCACTCCGGCACCGACGATGACGACCTTCATGCCTGCGCGTCTCCTCGTCGCCCGCCGTCAGGCCCGCTCGTAAGCCAGTTGAGCCGCGCCGAGGTCCTCCAGCGCGGTGCCCACCGACTTGAAGAGCGTGATCTGATCATAATAGCGCCGGCCCGCCCGCTCGCCGCGGGTCAGGTCGAAGAGGTCCGCGGCGATGTCGTCCTCGGTCAGGACTCCGGACTCCAGAGGCTGCACGATATCCCCGGCCTCGCTGCAGGCACCGTCACGGGTGTCGACGAAGACCCGGGCGCGCGACACGGCCTCGTCGTCGGCCTCGCGCATGTCCGGCCGGAAGCCCCCGACCAGGTCGAGGTGCTGGCCCGGCTGCAGCCAGGCGCCCCGGATCAGCGGTTCCAGCGTCATGGTCGCGGCAGAGATGATATGGGCGCCTTGCACCGCCGCCTCGAGGTCGGTCGTCGCGGCCACCTTGAAGTCGCGCCGGTTCAGCCGGCGGGCCAGCTGCTCGGCCTTGTCCGCGTTGCGGCCCCAGATCAGCACGTTGCAGATCGGGCGGACCTCGGCGTGGGCCCGGATCAGGTAGGGCGCCAGGGCGCCGGTGCCGATCATCAGCAGACGCTCGGAGTCCTGCCGCGCCAGGTAGCTGGCCGCCAGGGCCGAGGCCGCCGCGGTGCGCTTTACCGTCAAGGTCGGCCCGTCGATCATCGCCAGCGGCTCGCCGGTGCTGCCGCTCAGCAGCAGGTAGGCGCCCATCACCGAAGGCAGGCTGCGCTCGCCGTTGTGCGGAAAGACCGTGACCATCTTGATGCCGATGTGGCGGCCGGACTGCCAGGCCGGCATCAGCAGAAGGGTGGCGTCGCTGCCGCCTCCGATCGCGTGGTGGTGGCGCACCGGCACTTCGGCGCCCTTGCGGAAGGTTTCCCGCAGGCGTTCGATCAGGTCCTTGAACTCGAGCGCGGCCTCGACTTCCGCTGCGGTGATGATGCGCATGACGGCAGAGGTTAGGCGTCTGCGCGGAAGATGCAATCCGTTAGGAGCCGTTGGCGACCATCGGCAGCCCGCCGCCGCCGGACTTGCCTTCGGGCGCGCGTTGCTCCAGCGCGGCGACCTGCCGCTCGAGATGCTTCGCGCTCCGCCGCGCCTCGCGGGCCTGGCGCCGGGTGGCGCCGGCGGAGATCCACATGACGCAGCCGCCGGCCAGGAAGCCGACCAGGAAGCTGAGCAGGACCATCAGGAAGAGCGGCAGCTCGAGGCTGAGCTCGAAGGGCCAGAGGTCGAGCATGACCCGCTGCCGGTTCGACAGCGCGAAGGACACGACCACGATTGCCAGGATCACGCCGATAAGAGTGACCAGGATACGTGGGAACCAAGCCAGAAACTTCACCGCCGCCTCTCGGTCTTCGACGCGGTCCGTCACAGCGCCCGGTCGAGATCCCGGGCACCGCGGCCGCTACGGGTCAGCCTTGATTCAAGCGTTCGCGCAGCTGCTTTCCCGTCTTGAAGAACGGGATCGACTTCTCCTTGACCATCACCGCATCCCCGGTCCGCGGGTTGCGCCCGACCCGGGCGCCGCGTTCGCGCACCGAGAAGGCGCCGAAGCCGCGCAGCTCGACTCGGTTGCCGCGGGCCAAGGACTCCGCGATCTCGTCGAAGATCGTGGTCACGATCCGCTCCACGTCACGGTGGAAAAGATGCGGGTTCTGCTCGGCGATGCGTTGAATGAGTTCTGATTTCGTCATGCCCCCCTCCCACGGGGAACCCCCCGGCACAAGTGGTCATGAAGTACGCCTAGGCTTTTTTTCAGGTCGAGTTCTTGCGTGCCTTCTGACCGAGTCCTGGCAGGCTGCCAGAGCCTTTCCCCGGCGTCAAGGATAAGCCGTTCAGATAACGACGTTTTTTTGGTGGCGCCAAAGACCAGTCCAAATAGAAGAAGCCCGGCAGCGCGAGGCTGCCGGGCTTGTTTCCTCCCAGGCGCGCGGAGGGCGCGGCTGGGCGAGGTTCAGCCTTCGGCGCCGCCCTTTTCTTCCTCGGCGGCGGCCTTCGTCTCGTCTTCGGTCTCGTCCTCGGACTTGGCTTTCGCCTTTGGCTTGGCTTTGGCCTTCGCCTTTGGCTTGGCCTCCTCGGCCGCGGCCTCTTCGGCCGGCGCATCGGGGGCCGGCGCCTCGGGGGCGTCTTCCGTCGTGTCGTCCTTCTTGGCCTTGGCCTTCTTGGTCGGCTTGGCCTCCTCGGCCTCCGCCGGCGCGGTCTTCTGCTGGGCCTTGGAGATCGCGGCGCCCAGGATGTCGCCCAGGGTCGCACCGGATTCGGCGGAGCCGTACTCGGCCATCACCTGCTTCTCTTCCTCGACCTCGCGCTGCTTGATCGACAGGGTGACCTTGCGGGTCTTCTTGTCGATGGTCGTCACCTTGGCGTCGACCTTCTCGCCGACCGCGAAGCGGTCGGGCCGCTGCTCGCTGCGGTCACGCGACAGCTCGGCCTTGCGGATGAAGCCGACCAGGCCGTCGGCCAGGGTGACCTCGATGCCGTTGTCCTGGACCCGGCTGACCGTGCCGGTGACGACCGCGCCCTTGCGCAGCCCGTCGGCCCCGGCCTGGAAGGGATCCTCGCCCAGCTGCTTGATGCCGAGGCTGATCCGCTCCTTGTCGGTATCGACGTCCAGGACCTTGCAGCTGACGGTGTCGCCCTTCTTGTAGTCCTTGACCGCTTCGTCGCCGGAGCGCGACCAGTCCAGGTCCGAAAGGTGGACCATGCCGTCGATCTCGCCCGGCAGGCCGACGAAGAGGCCGAACTCGGTGATGTTGCGGATCTCGCCCTCGAGCTCGGTGCCGACCGGATGGCTCTCGGCGAAGTCCTGCCAGGGATTGGACAGGCACTGCTTGAGACCCAGAGAGATGCGGCGCTTCTGCTCGTCGACGTCCAGCACCATGACCTCGACCTCCTGGCTGGTCGAGACGATCTTGCCCGGATGCACGTTCTTCTTGGTCCAGCTCATCTCGGAGACGTGGACCAGGCCCTCGATGCCGGCCTCCAGCTCCACGAAGGCGCCGTAGTCGGTGATGTTGGTGACCCGGCCGGTGAACTTGGTGCCGATCGGGTACTTGGCGCCGACGCCCTCCCAGGGATCGGCCTCGAGCTGCTTCATGCCGAGGCTGATGCGCTGGGTCTCCGGGTTGAAGCGGATGACCTGGACGTCGACGTTCTGGCCGATCGACAGCGCCTCGGTCGGATGGTTGATCCGCTTCCAGGAGATGTCGGTGACGTGCAGCAGGCCGTCGACGCCGCCGAGATCCACGAAGGCGCCGTAGTCGGTGATGTTCTTGACCACGCCCTGCAGGACCTGGCCTTCCTTGAGGTTGGCGACCAGCTCGGAGCGCTGCTCGGCGCGGGTCTCCTCCAGGACGGCGCGGCGCGAGACCACGATGTTGCCGCGCGAGCGGTCCATCTTGAGGATCTGGAAGGGCTGCGGCGTGCCCATCAGGGGCGTGACGTCGCGCACCGGGCGGATGTCGACCTGGCTGCCGGGCAGGAAGGCCACGGCGCCCGAAAGGTCGACGGTGAAGCCGCCCTTGACCCGGCCGAAGATGACCCCCGAGACGCGCTCGTTGGCCTGGAAGGCCTTCTCGAGCTGGGTCCAGGCCTCCTCGCGCTTCGCCTTCTCGCGCGACAGCATGGCTTCGCCGTGCTTGTTCTCGATCCGTTCGAGGTAGACCTCGACGTCGTCGCCGACCTTCATCTCAGGAACCTGCCCGGCCTGGGCGAATTCCTTCAGGGCGACCCGGCCTTCGGACTTCAGGCCGACGTCGACGACGGCGATGTCGCCTTCGATGGCGACGATCTGGCCCTTCAGGACGGTGCCCTCCAGGCTGTCGACGTCGCCCAGGGATTCCTCCAGCAGGGCGGCAAAGCTCTCTTTCTTCGGGGCGGTATCGGCGGCGGTGTCGGTGGCTTGAGCCATAAGGTGTCTTCCTTTGCTTGTGTGATACGGGCCTACCGGTTGACTCCGGCGGTCTTCCCGGTCGTCCGGGCTTTCGTTATGGGCCTTGCGGGTCAGCCCCGGACGGGCCCAGGTCCAGTCTGGGACCCGGTCCGGCGCCCTTGCGCGGCGACGATGTCCATCGCGGCCGCCAGGGCCGCTTCGCTGTCCAACTCCGTCGTATCCAGGACGATGGCATCCTCGGCCGCCCGAAGCGGCGCCACGGCCCGCTC
>JAAUYG010185670.1_pt1 | contig 10775 bp, 10 predicted proteins | sample 7278091 | NCBI WGS metagenome assembly JAAUYG01 (sample SAMN14350201, study PRJNA611818) | marine sediment metagenome | isolation source: surface marine sediment (0.6m) | place: French Polynesia: Moorea | collected 2018-08
CAAAATTTGATTTGGATTCAGGTCATTTTTTTTTCAGTCAACTTGAGTATCATTTTTTTCATCAAAGTTCCTGAATGAGGGTTTTGTTTTGTCAGAATCTGAAGACAAGATTGGAATGGAACGTCCAATTGAGGACACAGCAACAGATACTGATGTTGATGACACTAAAAGTCGAATGAATGGAAAGCAATTTGAACATGAACTGTCGATGGAAACAGATCCACGGAAACTATAAGTCTTTGGAAAATATCTATTTACAATAAAAGTATGCCATGTCCAACTTAGAATGATGAAGCGAAAGAATACACGAGAGATAATCAATTAACATTACGTCTTAATTCTCCGTGATAATCGTGTTTTCTTTTTCTTTTTGAAATGGAAGAATAGTTTGACTTTTTCTTTTTCTCATGTTTTGTGGTCATACGAAAGCCGAAGTTTCCAAACTATGAGATCTGTCTGTCAAATACTGGAAGACACCGTGCCTAAGCGAAGAGCTTTTTGCCCAAACTGATTTTCAAAATGAGGCACTGGCTGTTCTGACATCTGGGCAATCAAGGCACAACTTTTCAACGCGAAACACAATCTGGATTTTTTGCGCGCAATTTCCAGGCACGTGATTGGTTGACCTGATGTACAGGAAGCTGCTGATAGCTCCTCTTCGCTACGGTACCGTGAGATTTCAAGAAACGAAATAAAGTGCTTAAACGTACCAAAAAGGGTAAAGAGAGCGTCGGGCGTGACCATCTATAGTAGTTGAGAAGTAGTTGGTACAGGTATAATAGCAGATGAACAGGAGAACAGGAGGATATCCAGCAATACAATAGAGAAGTATCAGTGTCAGTAGTTTCGTCCACGAGTTGGCCCAGGGAGGCACCAGCCATTTTGAGTGTAAAAAAAAAACAATAACGGATTTTCTTTTAGAAAAAAATATACAGAAGAAAACAGGCATTGTTCAATACTAATATATCATTGTTTTTGATTCCGGCTTTCCAGTCGCAACTCTACTTCTTTCGAGTTTACACTCAGGGTGCACTGCAAAGTTGCCTCGTGTGGGAAGACAGCAAAAATTTCATCTGGATTTTAATGCCTGCATAAACTTTAAAAGGGGTCCTTTGTATATGGGTCTTGACAAGGGTTTGAAGCACCATGTCACTGCTGCCGGCACAAGGGAAAGGACCGCCTCCTCCCCAAACGGAGATCTATTTCACCATCCCCAGTGCAACCCCCTCAGTTCTCTGCTCAAAGGTGGTTTGTTCTTTCCATGTTTCCGGAGGCAACGATGCAGTGTAACCACCCAAAGACTGTGTACCTCATTTCTCCTAATTAAAAGAAATCATTTCCAGATTTAAAATTCATTCATCACGAAGTCCAATATTTCCTTAGCACTGTATCAACTGATGAAATCTAGTTTTTGCTTTCTCTCGACACCACAGACATTGCCCCGCCGTACTTTCTCCCCAAGAGTGCGCTTACACGGAAAACGTTTGAGTCTTATCAGAATCAGCGTGAAAATAACAGTGAGAGAGAGAGAGAGAGAGAAGTCTCTGCTCTAGATTCACATGGACTGGTCTAAAGACTCTCATCACATCACTTTTTCAGCTGAAGGCAGTTTTCGCAGAAAATTAGTTTCATCCTCACACAATGGTACCATGTAGCGACTCCAGCACAAGTTGCCCTGCGCACTTTTTGGTGAAATGCATTGAATGTGCTTTCCACGTTTGTTTTCCAACGACAATGCGAAGCGCAAATCCAGAAGCACTATTTTACAAATCTGAATCACTGAATCTGCAGAGTTTCACTCCTGAAGACAATGACCCAAACTTCTCAATCCAATGTTTGTGCACTCCACAAGTGTACTGGAAAAACGCCACAAAAATTTTCACTTGTTACTTCTGGATTCGCTGTTGCGTCGCCATGGAGACAACTCACTCAAGCAGCGTTACCATGGTAACGCGTCTGAGTACGGTAACCAACGCACCTGTTCATTGAGGTTAGAGACGAGTAGCACCGCGCCGGTCTGTGGTTGTCCCGGCAACCGCATCCCTGCAGCTCCCACTGCAGCCGCAGTAGGTAAACCCATGAAAGGCACTGTAGCTGCAAAAAGCACAACACAACAATTGTTCTGAGTCACGTTCCGCAATGTGGCCAAGCACGTTTTTAAAACTGGTTTCTGGCAACATAAAAGCATCGTGTTGCGCAAATGGAAGCAATAGACAGTTTAGGCATGACACATTTCAAATCCTTCAACGCAACGGAACCCAAATTTTGTGCTGAAATGCAACAAGCAACACTTGGTGAAAGGCTGCATGGTCATGTTGCCCGCACTGATTGGCTGACCGTTGTGTTGAAGGAGTTTCATTTGATGCTCAAACTGTCTCGTGTCTGTCACCCACCTGGACTGACGCCGGGGATTCCACCGATTCCCGCTACAAAACACAAAAACAAAACCATTTCAACAGGATAAAACCACGCGAGTCACTTCTCTGCAAAAACCATCACATGCCTGACCTGTGATTGGATCACGGGTCAACCAATCGCGCGACGTCTTACCTGCTGAAAACTGCGGTTCGCTTCTGCTCTGTGTATAAATCTCCTGCAGGGATGTTTGACAAAACTTGCAGTGGGTGAAATGTCTGCTCAAAATTGCTAGGGCGGGGAAGGCGAGTTGAAGAGAGGGCAGATTTCAGTTGGATAGATTTGCTAAGAACAAAGGACTCAAGCCCAAGATTCCACATTCAAAAGGGGAATGTCTCTAAACTTCGAAAAGAACAGGACGAAGACACACTGAACCAGCAAGCTTTGCAAACATCCTACAAAAGTTGATGCCACAGGGGTTAGTGACTTTCCTTGCTGACTGACTGACCCTCCCCCGTTTTTGAATAAAATGAAGACAAGGAAAAGACCAACTTACCTTCAAGACAAGACAAAGGACAGACCTTAAAAGTTCCTGGCACCCTTTGCTGCTTCACTAAGCCATGCATAAACCCTGTTGTGTTGGGAAAGCATTGGCAGCAATGTGCTGAACTGCTTCAAGGGTGAAGGTGGGCGGAAGGGAATGTCAGGGTGGGCGGGGGTCTGCCAGAAAGGTCGTTTTTAGGCTGGGCCGCAGGGGTCGGAAGTGGGCGGGATCACAAATGGGCGGAAGGTTGGGGATGCATACAGATGATGGCCAAAAGTGGTAAATGGGAGGGGGGGAAATCACGAAACCAATCCATTGTACAAAAGTACGAATTCCTTGGGACAATTTGGCCAAAGTTTGGCATCACTTCTGCAACAACGACGGAGTTAATCTTATTTTGTGTGGTCAAAAAATTTTGGAGGGTGGGGTGGGGTGGGGACGGAAACAGAGCAGTACAGGTGGAGTGAGGCCCCGACACCTTCTCTACAATGAGGAGGGAACAAAACAAAACCCGATTACCAGCGAACCCTTCACCCAAAACTGGAGTGGGGAACTACAAATGGTAACCCTGCAACCAAAAGTACACTGAAAGTTCTGTGAGTGTGATGTGTGCATGTGCGTAGCGGTGTGAGTGTTCGCAATTGTTTGTTTTTGAGTATGCGTGGGAAATACATTCCTTTTAGGCCGTGGCTCAAGCCACGGTAAAGCTCAAGCGACAAAATTGCAAGCCTACCAATACACAGCTCTGGCACATGGGGAAGATTTAGTTTTGCGCGTTCTGCCTTTCGCGCACGTGAAAAACCAGCACAGGAAACGAATTTCACGTACACGAAACACAACGCGCTAAAGCAAAACCCTCCGTCGCACGGAACACTGCGGGAACACGGGTTTCTCATTGGAACGACACAGGGCATACACAACGCTTTGTGATCTTTCCAGTACACCTCAATAAAACATCAACACGAGCCATGCAGGGACAAAGGGATCAATGTGAAAATAGGCTCCATGAAAAACGACACATCAATTTGTGATGCAAAAAGTGATGAGCTTTTCCCACAAATATGGACCTAAAGTTGACGTCTGTCTTTTTGGTATCTTGATGGAGGAAAATGACAAAGGGTTGAATCCAGGACCTATTTTCTGCATGCGGTGGTTCACTATCCGTTTGTCTACCACAAGGCTCTGCGCTCAGCACCAAAACGGGGTTCGTTACCTGCATAATCTGTCGGTTTCAAACAACACAAAAGTGGAAACGCACACAGGGTTCCATGTCCTCTATTGGGTTTCCCAGCCTCACCAGGTCAAATGGTTTCAATCTCAAGACAGCACAAAGCAAACCGTGAAACTTGTGTTTGTTGGCCACGACTGACAGCTGTGACAATTCAAAAGCAAGTTCGGTGTCAGCGCTTCAGAATGCCTCAAATTGTCGGATCATTGGATTCGTACAAAACAGCTAAATTTTCTATTATTTCTGGAGCCAGATTAACCCCCCCCCTCCAAGAAACCACAGAGCCTGTTACGGGTGGTCTGACCGTCTGAGCCTGCGATTTTGCAGGGTCAAACGCCCCCTCACGGAATTTTTAGGGAGGCGGTCTGAACCATTGACAGTGGACACTTGTCCCAAGTTTTGTGGTGGGGCTACAAACATAAGTTTCACGGTGAGACAGCAACAAGGTGAGGTGAACACAATGTTGTTATTGTCTGGAACTACAGCCTTGACTTTCTCTTTGTGATGTTACTTGCATTACATTACATGCAGATTAGCATCTGATGCTTCAGTGAATTATCAAATCATCGCAACACAATTACTCTGAATCTAATTGTCACACAACACAATTACAACTGGTGAGTTACTGTTCCTATCAGCAGCATCAATTCAGCATTTGGTTTCTACCACGCAAGCAGCACTGTTCAGTGCACTGGAAAGATCACAGTTTCGTACAAATGCCATGCAATCCCATTGTATGCCTTCGTGTTGTCATTCCAATGACTGAGAAACCGTCTTTCGTGTTAAATTGAACATCCATAAGTGTTTTGCTGTTGGTTTAAGAAATGGCAACAGTTTTCTGCAATTTTTCCTAATTCCTGGAATCATTTCCTGGAAGTGTGGAGTAAACTGAGTGGACAGGTTGGTCTTTTTTCCCCAGACAGCAAAACGCAATGGATGCAGGTGAAGTGAGGTGTTTGTGACAGTGCAAGTTGCCATGGTGAACTTGCGCAGCACATGGACACTGTATCCAAGATACCACTCACTACACAGTTAGCTTCAACTACCATCTACACCCCTGGATTTGTTTGAGAAAAGTGTAAAACTTTTCTAAATGTTGGAAAAATCCAAGTTCTCGTCAATGCACTTGTGCACCCAAAAAGAGGCTTCAATTGCTTGTATATACAGTGCAGAAAAAGTCCGCATAAACTGGGTTCAATCGTTTTTAGAGATTGAGCAGGACGCATATAATTCGGGGAATGAACTTTGGTTGGCAGCACAGGACATTGCGAACTGGGATTTTCCCCTGAAAGAGATCAGGCAGGAGAAGACGAGAAGTCTTGGCGTCCACAGGTCAGGTCACTTCAACAGGCCTGAAGATTGGATAGCAGTATTTCCAAATGTTCAATTGGGGCATCCACAATTTTTTCCGAACTCTAAAAGAGTTCTTCAATTGAACTGGAGCACATCTTTAGCAATGAGTCCGTGGATTCCAAGAACTCGTTGGCCGCCCCAGTGCCCATAATCCCCCCCTCACAGCCTGAATTTTTTCTGCACTTTTCGTCGGCCCTACCAGAAACAAAACGTTTAGATTTTTTTTGGCCCCACCAAAACCAAAGAATACTGTTTTCAGAGTATTCTTCGGCTGGTGACGCTCTTGACCTCCCGCCTTGAGTTTTGTTCAGCAGCTTTTGTTACCCCCACCAGACCTGACCTGCAAGCCGCCAAGTTTCTGAGCATGACAGGAGAGCTGGAGGAAGACTGAGCGATAATGAGAGTAAATTGTGAGATAAGCTGCGGTTGATCGTACCTCCGGCCGGGGCGGTGGCACCATATGTTGTTAGTGTTCCAAACCCAGGCATTGCAAACGGTGACGCCAAAACACCAGGGGCACCTTTAAACACGATAATATAACGTGGGGCAAAATCATAAAGTCATGCCATTATTCAAATCAATCAAAAAAGTGTCAATCAGAAATGAACAAATTAAAAAGAACAAAAAATAACAAAACAGAAAGCATACTAATGTTACAGTGATCAGACTGACTCTTTCTGGTATGGAAGTGTATGTACAGAAAACAAACACAGAAGAGACATCAAGTTGCCAAACAAGGAACGACGCAGAACAATCAAGTTGTCAAACTTTGGTACCAAAAATTTCCCACAAAACCAGTCTCCAAAGTAATTTCAGGAAGAGATTTGTTCCTGAACAGGATTTCCCCATTTGGACAACTCAACTGTTCTGGCTGTGAAATGGAAGTGGATACAGGAAGCGTAAAGTATGACGTGTAGGAGCCGGGTGTGCTGTGTGAATCTGACATGAAAAGCGTCATGGTCGGGCCACACTGGTGCCAAACGCGTGTGTGTGAATCCTGGTGCGAACCGCATTACACAAATGAGTTTGTTTTTTTCACACTGGTGCTAATTCGCAAAAAGCAATTCACACCAGTGTCGTTTCTACTGGAAGAAATTTCGCACAAACGCATTTCGCACTAGTGTAGCCCAACCATCAGGGTGGCGAGTGAGTGTGTGGGACACAAGCAATACAAGAGGCAGTACTGCAGTGGTGCAACACAACAGCCAATCAACGTCGAGCACGTTACAGCAGGAGAAACTCCTTCGGTTGAGCAGATGATATCAAAGTCTTCAAATGAGGTAGTGTTGTCATCTTTATTTTTCCGCAGCTCCAGTCTCAGGAAACCAGTTCGTTTTGCGCAGGTCAAACCAAAAATTGTGAAATTTGCCAGAATTTTGTTTTTGTACTTTTTGACGCCCAACCTTCACAAATTTTTGGAGTTCAATCCCTGGCAACAGGAAACGTGAACTGATTCCCCCCAAACCTGACACTGCGATGAAAAGACCGTTTCCCACCAAGTTACAGCTGCACAGTTTTGCCCACTGGTGTCACACAAAGGCATCACTTTTCTGCCAGCAGTCGAGAAACTTGGTGGGAAATAGCCTTGATAGAGACATCTAGAAACAAAGAAACGGCGACCTACTGATCAAGTGTCAGCGGCAAGAACTCGCAGATCACGTCACGGAGGCGTCATAGAGTAGGTGACGTCAAAAATGACGTCACATGAAAATACACGTCGTAGCTCTAAGCGTTGTAGGTTCTGTGACGTCATGTATCAAAGTTGTCACAGAAATCACACAAGCAGATTGTTGTTCGAAATACCCACTTCACTTGATAGGGAGGGGTATTTCTAGCGACTTTTCACGGGTGGGGCACTTTTGCAAGATTTGAAATTGTTCAGTCTGTACGCTTGAATGTCAAGACACGGCGTTTTAGAAGAGCAGATCTGTGGGGTAAACTGGGTTCGACGCAGAAAAATAAATCTTGTGGAATGTTGTCAAAGAGATGAGATATAAACTGTACAAATGGTGCGGGAAATTCAACCAGATGAAACACAATGCAGAATACGAAAGTTTCACTGCAGTCTTTTCATCAAGATCAAATAAAGAGACAAAATGGATGATTTCAAACTGGAAATTTAGCAACGAACCGATCCAAATAAACGGGGGTGGTGACATGTGGGAACTCTGGGGCCCCTTCGCTCCCAGAACGTTTGTGTAACGCATCACCAAACCGTGCGATGTTTTGCAATTCAAATGGATCTACTCCTCACGAAACTCAGTGCTAATTGGTTTCTTTGGGACTTTGTCCAACGAGGAAGAAACTGTGTGATGTGCCTTTTTGACTTGTGCACATTCGAAGGCTTTTCATTCTGGGTAGGTGAAGGGTATTTTTCTATCTCCTCTACTGATATGAACAACAGTGCTGCACTCGGACAAACTGCATCTTGTTTGCTGGGATAAGTGAAGACCAATGAAGTCCCTGCTTTAACTTCACTTCTATCCTGACCTAGTTAGATATCTTGGTCACGCTAACTAGGTCAGGCGCATGTGTACCTCCGAATCCGCCAATCCCGGACGGGTCAATAGGCACTCCGTCACCAGAGGGCAGGTTGGGGTTCGTGTAGTCTCGGCTCTTGTCGTTATTGTACTTGACGTTCAGACTCGGCAGCTTCGAGAAGTCGATTCTCAACGTGCAGCAGCCATTGTAGATGTTCTGTCCGTTCAGGGACTGAAAGACAAAGTCACGTGGGGGTGTAATTGCCCGAAGGGTATGGTGCTGCTGCCCTAACTGATTTGTTTCCGGAAACACCTTTTGGAATCCAAAGGAATTTGCTGCTGGGAAGGTACAAGTGCAAAGCGCATTGCGCCTTTTGTCCCTGGTGCACATTTTATTACAACAACCTTCACTTTTTCTTCAAAACCCAACTGGCATTGTCCAATTATACGTTACCTTAACCGCAAAGTGCAGAGACACGAATTAGGAATTGGCAATTGAGAAGGACGGCAATATTTTTTTCCACAAGGGCCAGGAGGTAACTTTGGTCCTATTTTCTGTTGAATCGCCTGGTCAAAACTTGAGATGCTCTTCGGAACAAAGATAACAGGGTGAGAACACAGAGGCCCAGCAGGACTTACCACTTTCGCGGTTTGCGCCGCAATAGGATCAGAATATTGGATGAGAGCCTGGAATGTATCTGAAACAAGAAAACGACAGGTGAATCTGTCAAGAAACACAAAGTCCGTGCGAGGTTCAAATCTTTACCACCGCAAATTGAGTTTTTGCATCAAACGTATCAATCAGTCCTTGCACCTCGTTCAAAAGTAACATTGCAACAGAAGAGTGCCCTCGTTACATTTGAATGGAACGCAAGCACGAGTTCAAGTGATCAGAATTTCCAAGTTACGTTTGGTGCACAAAACTGTTGATGTCAACTGAGTCGGTGGAAACAAAGAACGAACGTTCTACTCTTCAATGTAACCACTTAGCTGGTGTTACCTGGTCATCTTTTATTTAGCTGAAGAGATCGTACACTCGCGGAATGGTAAGGAGTTAACTTGCCATGAAATGGACAAAAAGCACTGGATTGGCCCCTGGGGACACGTCTCCGCTTTTTAGTCAAGCGAAGAGACCCGATGAAAGGAAAAGCCGAAACACAGGTCAGGTCACCTTGGTCCGAACAGGCCATTTCACACCAGAAACAAAACGCAGAAACGCAGCAGTGTAGTTGTTTTTTCTTGGAAATGGAACTCGTAGCTTTTTGATCTTTGTCAAGTGTAAAGACACACATTGAAACCAATGCCAGCACTTTTTGACCAGCACGTGAAGAAAATACTGCATTTTTAAGCGTTGCGTATTCAGCGTGAAACGGACATTTTTTCCAGACAGGCCATTCTAAATTTGGGATTGTCTTTTCAATGGAAAGAAAACTTGAAAGCTAACAAACAAAAACAACAAAACGATTGTCAAAATAGAGAAGCAGTGAGAGAGAATGAATACCCTCCGTTTCATCTGTGCCAAACTCCCAACCTACATTTACATGTCACACAGACAAGTTATGTTGGTCTTTCTTCTTATTTTCCATGAAATCTCCACATTTGTCTTTGACAACAGAGTCGCCAGTGTTTCAGTGTGCATTACATTGAGGCCACAAGACAGAAAAGGTTTGTTCCAGGCAAAGTTTATGGGGTGCAGAGCATGACCTTTTTCAGATGCCAGGAACAATTTAAATACTGTCTCGCTCCGGGTATCTATTTCGGTTTCAAAGAGAAAAATTTCCAATGCTGTCCCAAACGTTTGGGTGGACCTCATAAAAAAAAAAAAAAATGGACACAGCTTGGGATGTGTGGGTGACAACTGGAATGTACTTACTGTTCTTGTTGAAAGTGACTATTTTGAGGACCTGACCATATCTTGAAAATATCTGAAAAGAAACGAGAATTTGTTTGAGAATGACGCCTTTCACGCAGATTACAAGGGGGAAAATCTTTATTTTCTTTGTTGGAGTTAAAATTATGAAAGGAAAGCCAAGACTGAAAATCCCACGATGAAAGTTCAACATTTTAAGTCGCCAATTCTTCCTTTTTTTCGCACTCGCTCCAAATATACTTTCAAGAGTCAAGGAAAGACAACACTGTATTTGCAGTCAGAACTATAGACCACTTAGCCCCATCAGATGCTCAATATTTTTGATTCCTCCAAGCCACTCTGCTAGCCGAAGTAGCGCGGCCAGAAAACAGAGGAGAGTGTCAGCGCGTACCTGTTTCAAGACGTCTATGGTGACGGGGTAGAGCATGTGTTCTATGATGACCCGTAGCACGGTTTTGGGCTCCTCCATCCCGCCCACTCCCCCGCTCGCCGACATCAACTGTTGAGCTGCCTGTAATGCTGCCTGAGCACCCGCGTTCTGCAAGGGGAAAAGCAACTTCAGTGAGACACGGAAGAAAACCAGATATCTTTTTTCCCATCGCCAGTTGCCGCGCACGACCCCCAAACCCAGGATGAATTATCCTGGTCCTGGTCCATTTTTATCCCGTCCGGAGATTTGACCAAAAAAGCGCCTTTGAACCTGAAGCAGGAGAGACATCAAACTTCGCAGTGGAATATCCAGAGATTGAACTTTGACAGCTTCAAAAGGCGTTTCCCGTTTTGCTACTTCGAATGAAACGAGAAAATTTACTTGTAAGGGAGAGGAAAGAGAAATACATCTCTTTCCCGTGAAACGAGCAGCTGCATCAACGGTGGATGGCTTTTGGGGAAAATAGCGTGGCTTGTTAAGCAAAGAATGCAACAAAAAGTCAGTGCCTCCATTCC
>JAAUYG010193101.1_pt1 | contig 10775 bp, 5 predicted proteins | sample 7278091 | NCBI WGS metagenome assembly JAAUYG01 (sample SAMN14350201, study PRJNA611818) | marine sediment metagenome | isolation source: surface marine sediment (0.6m) | place: French Polynesia: Moorea | collected 2018-08
GAATACAGGAATCCCATCCTGTCTCACTATTTTTAGGCCGGCCGCCAGAGTCAGGAGAAGGGCAAATGACGCTGGAGTGACTCTGTAATAGGAATAGCTGCGAGACCCCATTACTCTTTGTAAAAACAAGGAAAATGTTAAGAGCAAAGATCACGTTTGGTGGGCGTGTTTTGAATCATTTAATAGAGTGAGAGGTCTGTTGAAGGGTACACCTTTACATGTTTTATTTATCCTACTATTTTATGTATGATTTACACTGTGTATTGTATATGCGTTTGCTTTATCTTACGTGCGTGCTGTCCACAATAACCTGAAAACTCAAGGTAATATTAAAATTGTTCAAAAGTGCCCTTTTAATATCCAGGTTAAGTCAATAAATAATCAGATCGCCTGCAAGAATGACATAATTTCCAAAAATCAATGCGACACAGTTGCGTTTGATGTATTAAGTTCAAATTTGGGTTTTAAAAGTCATTTGAACATGTTAAAGGCAATTTTGATGAGTTGTCTCTGAGATCTGAGGGGGAAACAGCATGACCATCATGAAGTTGGAGGCAATTTAGAGGGGATGACTCCATATATGAGGTGGTATAGAGATTATCCAGTTGAGTTCTCTGCTTCTGAGTATTCATTTTGCGAATCTAGATCAATGGGCCGCTCAGGTCCCAGCTGGGAGTTAATGTACACGAGGTTACCATGTCCCTCATTGGTTATGTGGAACACATTCACTCGCCCTGGGGTAAATGTTTGCGATGGTATAATGACTTACTGTAACAGATGATATGGCAGACCTTTACATAGCGATAGTATAAAAGCATAAATTTATCAGTTGTAATTGATCTAACTGTGCAACATGATCAATGTGACATGCATGTATACAATTGCTTTTAGCTTGATGTTGGCAGCTGTAGCCATATACATGCAGGTGAAGTCTGACAAGTGGAGAAGAAAACTGCTTTGATCTGGCGCCGGCTCTAAACCCTCCAATGTATTATATTGCATTGTGTGTGAGTGTGCGGTACCGTGAGGAATATACTGAACTTATAGGTCATACTGGTATATTAAAGTTATGAAATAAGATGGATGCTTAAGATTTAAAAAAGTCAGGAGTTGACAGAAATTTTAACTTGGCATAAATTGGAACAAATCTGTTCAGAATCAGGGTGTATGGCTGCACGTTTAATAACAGTCTGTTCTGGGTTTTTGACATCAAACTTAGTTTCCTCTGTGGTTTGAGGTTTTCCATTGATAGATAGTTTATTTACACTTTCATGTTAAAAATACAATAATAAATGTAGTTGTTGGGACAGTTCATAATACATGTTTACAGGAAAGTGTCGGCAATCCAGATAGCGAAGTTGCTAACATTGAAGCTGGTTGCCTTACAGAAATGCAAACCTATAAAAAAAATACATCCAGAAGATTGGTTGTTATATTATTAACAACAATTACCTATGCCATGTCATTTACTGGTATTTGTTATGGTGGTAAATAATTATGTAAAATCATGTTTGAAGTAATGTTAATATTTAGATAATAAATGTAATTAATTAACACCATGTTTCAGCAGCGGCTATGAATAGCTTAATCAGCCCCTCACTACTGGGTTCGTGATAGGCCCCTTTTGTCCTTATTGGTTTTGTCTGATTTGATGTATCCGAACCAGATTGATGCATGCAATAGTGCATGCTCTGGGAGACCGCAATAATAACTGCCAGACCCGAAGCCCAATAGCAATTCTAAGTGTGCTCAATGCATGCAATGGGAATGCAATGCTGTGGTGCCGCTATTTCTGAGTAAAGCACAAGATCCAGATGGAATAGGCAGAAAGATTATGGTAACCCAAACACATTCTATCAGGTATCATGTGGCTCATGCTGGAGTTGGATGGATATTATTTGGCCAGTTACTGATTCATAACGCAAAATCCTGGAATTGGTACAAAAAGACCTAGGTAGTCCAAGTACTTGAGTATTGCCTTATTATGCCCTAGACTCCGGTACAGTGGTCCCTCTCATAGTGGCCACACTCAGCAGAGGCCACCCTCCCTAAATAGGTCCTTTAAATCTGTGCCACTACAACTATCAGTGTATTAACTTCTCCTTCTCAACAAAGGCCACCTGTGAAGTATGGCCACAATTTCTTGGCAAATAGGGTGGCGTTATTAGAGCGGGACTCAAACTGTGATGTGTTGCGAAGTGGTGGATGGACAGCAAATACCCTGCTCAATCATCATATATTCAGATATGAGATTATCGAGAAATTCTATTTGAATCTATTGAAAACAATAGATATATATATATTTAGGTAGGATGATGGTGTTGCGTAAAATAACAATGGATGTAGCAAGTTGTTACATTGTTATTCCTACCTTTAATGTTTAATGAGAAGCTAATGCATTGTAATTGTGTCTTGCAATCTGCCGAGGGTTGGAGATTGTTGCAATGAGTCATTTCAAAAAAAAGAAAAAAAATACGTAAGTAAGAAATTCTGTTGAGATAAGTCAGTCCCTATGACAAATATGTTACCAAATGGATGACTCGAACTTGGGATGGCTCTGGCAACCACAAGTTACAACTGAATACTTTTGAGTACAAATATGAATCCAGGAATATGGGTACAAATTGGATGTGGAAATAGCTGCGATTGACAGCTGTTGAGATGGGTGACTGTGGTATAGATCAGTAGAGATATATAGCCAGGAGGTGAAGTTGCAGGGTGGGGTGGGGTGGGGGGGAGTCTGGTCTCGGAGGGGAGCCTGTAATGGGCAACATCCTGTGAAATGTATATATGATCAGACAGTAGAGGCTATGATGAGAACAGAACACCAAAAGTCAGGAAAAATTAATAGGAGAAGAAAAAGAGTAGTCACACACTCATATTTTGTTATGCTTGTCCCAGAGTTTGGGTGGGAATGATCCCATCTTCATCAGGGGGAAAGATGGCAACTAGCGACCAATTTGGTTGGCTTCAAATGACCCATCTGAGATTTACTGTATATATTTTACTCAGTTATGGATTATATGTGCTTTTCCTTCAACCCCAAGAAGCTACTGAATCCCAAGCAAAAAGCTTTGGGGAAAATTTCCAAAGTTAGACATTTGCAAACCGAAAAGCCCCAAAATATTTAATGGTTATGATTGAGCAACACCTTGCAGTTCCCTCAAAGCCAGTATGCTTGGCATTTTCTGCAAATCAGATCTGGTATCTAATCTGGCAAACAATATAACTGAGGGCAAATAAACCGGCAAATCTTCCATCTCAGCTGTCTATATATATACACAGGAGTGTTAGCATACAGCTAAATGGAAGCTGCTGTTGCTCTGTAGCAGAGCCAGCCAACTTGCTTGGTGTTTGATGGCAAGGGTATCGGGGAAAGCAGACAGGGATGGAGATATATAGATCAGACTACTGTTCTGGATTTGATCCGGAAGGAAGGAAGGAAAAGAGTGGGGGGAAGGCTCAGGGGGCCAGGGCATTGAGGGAAAATGTGGCCCATTCATCCCTCTTACCTGCCTCAGGTGTGTTTGTACTGGTAGCTAGGTTTCTGGAGATTAGGTAGCTATAGGTAGTCCCAGGGGAGTGGAAAACAGGTATCCGGGGCAACCAGAGAATAACCCAGTATAGTGGATAGACGGAAAGAGAAAGGGATCTATGGACAAGTAATGGCGGGAATAGATTAGTTGTGTAGGTTTAGGTACCAACACTGAGCCGGGTGTGGTAAAGCTCTCTGGCTGGTTTACAGTAGTTTGCTGATGGTTGTGCTTTCCCTCAACAGGGCAGATATAACTTGGTTAACAGTCTGCCAGAACACATCTCTATGTATATTACGCAGATCTAACCCAGTGTGAAATCCGTATAAATAAACCAAGGGAGAGAGAGTGAATTCTTGTGTTGATCAGCTTACCTAACACCAGTCCCCCCTCCCCCAACTCCCCCCCCCCCCCCCTTCTCCATTAGCCTGGAATAGGTGTATCATCAGAAAGAACCTTGGATAGGTTTATAGTCTACATCCCCAGAGAATATCTGACATGTATCCAAGCAAATGCCCCCCCTCCCCCAAATCATTCCAGCATAACAACAAATTTATTTTACTCATTTTCATCAGTATTATGTTGATCCTATATTTAAACTGATGTATAGATAATATCGTGTTGGAAACTTTTTTTTAACTTAAGTTGCAGAAATCTTGCGACATCGGAAAGTTTCGTTCAACATTTGCCATGTTATGACTGGGGAAAAATGCATTTAATCCTGTAAAACACGCACCAGCAGCAAGTCAGTATTGCTCCTGGTGTATTTAATTACTTTCCCCAGAGCAATATCATGAATATATACATGTAGTCAGTCTGGAAATTGCTTTTCACAGCTCAAGTCGTCCCTGGGAACCGGAACTGTCGTGAAACTGTTCCCGGAGGGGTCTGGTTCATCATTGGTAAGCAGCCTGCGTCAGGAATCACTAACTTGCTCCTTAATCCTAATGAGGACTGCTGAGCCATTTGCTGACACAAGCCAGGTCCAGCATTTCTCCTTGTCCACTGTGCTTCCTTCCCACCCTCCACCCCTCCCCACCTCTACCCTACCTCACTGCAAGCCAAAGGGGACATAAACCCCAGCTGATGACCAACGGAGACTATTGATTTGTGTGGCTGTTTCCAGAGGTCGCTGATGTACTCCAGGAAAATAAAAGCCTGTAATGGCGGGCCTTTGTGGCGACCTGTTAGTATACTAATCAGGTTATTCAGCCCGATGTTGTAGGGACCTCAGACTCTCAGGTGATGCAACCGCTGCCACCACAGAGCTGAGAATGAGGCCCACCACAGAGTTCTGCTCTAATCTCTCTCGTGGCGTGGCTCGGCATCTCCTACAATGACATATACATACATTATGAAGCATTGATAGGGCTTAGAGCTTTAAATCCTGGGAAGCTGAGTCTAAGAGAATTCTCCTGGGTTGGGTATTTTAGATACATGGTACCTGCATGCAGTATCAGTTGGATGAAAAACATTAAAAGAGCACAGTGCCACTGTGGTAAATTGGTATGTACTTGAAGAACAACGCTCAGACATGTTCATGTGAAATTAAACAAATAAACATATATATCATGAATCACCAGCCAGATGAAATACATACATCTACATGATCAATTACAATATGTCCCTTGTGTGCTGCATATTTCTCCAAACATACCGGTATACTTATATTGGTTAATTATATTGCTTGTTTGATCCTTACTTGATACATGCCTCATAAGACAAATTGTATGAAATCAATTCACTGTTTAATTTTGCAGAATTTTCCTTGGAAATTAAATGTATATTAGTCACAAACTGATATCTACCCTTGCACAATTTGGCTAATGGCTTACTGTAAGAATTTTCAGTCCCCCGAAATGCCTACTCTCCATTATGTAAATTTCTCACTGCTACTGTGAGGGTCCTTGAACATGTTGAAGCGCACACATGAATATTTGATGCTCTGTAGGGGAGTCTGTGGGAAGCTGGCTCAGGAAGGCGAGGACTTATTTCAGGGCTGGCATAAAATTAACGGGTTATTTTTTAATAGTCTGAAATTGACTGCAGAGCAGCAATACCAGGCATATTCTACCCAGTGCTGAGGCTGAGGAAAGATTAAACCTGGACACAGGAATTCTTATCACATTTGCTGTATATATGTACCTGTGTCATTTGAATTTTGCAGTTAATAATCAGATAATAATTTTAATGAACTGCAGGAGTATCCAGTGTAAGTGTAGGAAGATAATGGGTATGATATAATGCGCTTCGTCTAAACTTGTTATTAATTTATACATTAATATTATAGTAGTCCCTCTGAAATTTTTTTAGGACAACACTTCTGCCAAACAATTCTGTCCATATTAGAGAGGTGTCCTTTGGTGAGTCAGGGAGCATAAAACGTATTCACAGTACTTGCTGCCACTCTGGGCTTGTGTCCTTTCTGGAGAGGGTGTCCTCCCTAGAAAATGCCCTTCAAGAGAGGTACCACTGTGTTTAAAGGTATATGTATCTGTATTTGCAAAAGTTTTTTTCTGTTCGTAACATTGCGCATGTCTTTCTCAACAAGACGTAATGCTGCATTCAAGGTTCCAATGGTACACTGTAGTTGTACCACTGTTCGGAGTTGATCCATTACTTTGCCACACCAATCCATACCTGCAAATCCACCTCTGCTGAAATTATGCTAATCTTACTGTATAGTTTCTCCTTGACCGCCAGAAATTTATGGAGATGCAATCATTTCCGGGCATTATTGGGAGTGACTGTAGGTAATGGCAGACAATGCTCGTCTTACGGTACTCCGAGGCCTTATTGAATCAATCACTGTATGACAAGGACAGCTAGACTGTCCGGTAGCTTCTCAGCTGAGCAATATGACCAAATGTCTGCCGCGTCCCATGTAAGCTCGGGTATGATGGTGACAGGTTTTACCTCATCATGTTGCCACAGTTGGTGACAATGATGCTGTTAAAATGGTTTAGTAGCAGGCCAACCGCCCCAGTTTGATATGTGTCCTGGTTCAAAGGTGCATTATGTAAAAAGCACTGTCACATTCATTATATAAACATAGACCATTTTAAACTTTATATTATTCTAAATATCTTTACAGTGGTCCCTTCATTAAAGACCATCCATTCAACCAAAAGATTGTGGTGTTAACTTGAAAGTGGTCTTAAATTTGAAAGATAGTTTAATAATATTGAAAATTTAGACGAAGGGTCTCTGACTCTGTTGCCTGATGACACAAAAAAAGGTTGGCCTGCTAACCGCTTATGATTTATCAGCAAACTTGATGTGCATTGCACTTTGTAGCAGTGTTTCTGGTAATTTAGAAAGCAGATTTAGGTTTCCCTACAAAATACAAAAGTGGGACTTAACTGGGTAGGTAGGTTAAATTGAAATACTTCCTGAAGAAACAGGATCAGCAGAATACTAAGAAAATGTATGTATTTCTTCATATATTTCCACCCCACCCCTAGCCTTATCCTTCAAATTTACGAGACTCATGGCTTGGCTTTGAGAGTTTTTGAAATGCCATTACGTATGGTAGCACTGCAACAACCATGAAGTTGCTGCAGAAACTCATTCATTGAAGGCCAACTTGCTGTGAACTTGAAGCCTTAGCCAAAGCAAAATCATGAGCTTCCACATGTTCCAGGGCTGCAGTGCCAGGAAATTGTAATTGCATCCAGATGAAATATCTGGTGGAAAATGGCAAATAAAAGAAAGGGATAAAGAGCTCACAAATTCCGGATCGGTGCATTGTCAGGGGCAATATTGGCAGGCACAGTCAGCATCTGAGAGAAGGGGTCTGGAATTTTCTTTTCCCTCATTACAGTTAGCGGCCATTGTCGTTTGAGTAACTTGTCTCAGCCAATAGTAACCCAGGTAGTTATAGGAGTAACATTGCTACTTGGTAACCAAAAGTATGACATAACCTGAGTGAGGTTAAATCAAGATTCATTCATGTCTTAAGTGCATGATTAAAAATAAAGTTAAGATGTTGCTCCTTATAACGGATGTTTGCCATAAATTAGAGGCCGTTGCAAACAGCCAGCTGGAACCATTCATACATACCACTGTATAGCCCTGTCAGCACTATGATAGCACAGTGGTGTAATAATTATTCAACCCGTGAATGGCCATTTAGTCTTTATTACTCGCCTGCTTTCAATGAGTAAAATTTAACGGGTACTAATGTCGGAGCATTTTACACAGTACGGTATACAGGGCCAGGTCCTTCTCTTAAAGGACACTCAGAAGGGACACCCGTCTAGAAAGGACAAACATTTTTGGCAGCAAGTATGGTAAATGCATGTGATGCTCCCCCAGCAAAGGACACCTCTAATAAGGACAGAATTGTATAAGAGTGGTAATCACTCATGGCTGATCTTAAATTAAAGGAAGTATTAAGAATTGGTTACACTGGTTGAAGCATTATAAAGTAAAAACTGTTCTTCAGTAAAAAATAGAGACAAACTTACTGTTAAGTTGTCATAATTCAATAATTGCAGTTTACATACATGTCCTTAGTTGAAATGATGGCATCTACTTATTAAAGGGGTGAAACGGCTTCATATTAAACGTGTTGGAGCCAACTTCAGTAATGTTAATCTGATTAAATCTGAATTGTATTGCATAATCCTGATAACACTGGCAGTGAGGTTGATCAATGCACATGAGGATTGGCAGTGCAGTGGGCCGGAGTCTCAAAGGCTATTCGGGAAGATTATATAATGCCTTAGTAATACTACAAACAGGTACATGCATCATAGTCTTCAGCAACAGATTTAGATATGGAATATCTGTTACTGCTACAGTAACACTCTTGTATGGTAAATGTGTTTATTGATATGATCATAATCCCAGATTAATGATTCTACTGTATAAAACCTCACCGATATTCAGAAGACCCTTGTCGGTTGGGAGCCGTTTGTTATTGACTTCAAGGGCCAGTGGGCGGTCACCCTCAAAAATGCAAGAGTAGATCAGAAAAAAAGAGCAAAAAAAACCAGTGGCATTGGTTGTTCATTCATATTGAGGATCATGTTGGTTACTACATTTCTGTTATTAAAAAATTGAGTATTAAAGACCTAAAAAATTGTAATATGATGCTAAAAGATTAAATAAAAACAAATGAAATAAATATATATATTTACAGTTAACAGTAGACTCCAATATTTTTATGAGTGAAGAGAGAAACGGAAATTGACACCTTAATTCCAATATACTTTCCATGTATGATTCTAATCATATTATCATAACACCAAATTGGTTAATAATAGATTATCAGGAGGGTGAAATGATGCCATAATAAACATCCGGAGTCCTTGGAAAGGGTTAATAATTTTAGGGGTTAAAAGATTTTGCCCCAACTTACAAAATGAGACTCTTCGTGTATACTGTAACACCATAATGCTTAAATGACAGAAAAAAAAATATCACCTGGATACATACATGTATATATATTGATGACATTTTCTGTACTTTCAGACATAAAGGATGTATTTCTGAGATGTGGTGGTCGGGCCAGCCGGCCATTAGCCAGGTTGTGGCAGGCAGGGGGAACCTGTCGAGTTCCTCTTCTGTGGTCTGCCCAGCTCAAGGCGGCTTGTCACGTATGAGTTTCCCTTTGTCTATAGTTAGCATTGTATTGACCATACAAGATTGATAATCCTCGGAGCCTTCTCTGGGACATATTTTTCTGGAAGCAAGGTTATTCCCCGGTGAATGGGCCATGGGCAGCCCGGCCTTACCCGGAGCACGGAGAGGGGGAAAATCCCTTTAATAAGCCACGGCTACTAACGGGCGATAGATGGGCCACGGGGAGGCAGCGTTATTGGGCCAGGTCTGGTAAATATTTGCCGGGTTTCTCTCCGATTCTGCCGAAAGTCGTTGGAAGGTGAGGGAAAAAGATGGGGGTTCACCGTGATGTCAGGCTTATTTTTACCCTCAAACACCCATCTTTCCTAGCAGCTTCATCACACTTTACCTTGGCAACCGGAGCCGGATATAGATACACTGTGGTCCCAGCATTTTAAGACCACCCATTCAGACAGAAAAATGTAGTCTTTATAAATTAAAGGGATATTTATATTGACAATACAAGAGCTGTGTCACTCATGGGTAGACTTCTCTTCAATGGAAAGAATTGTTAAATGAAGGGGTCTTTAAATTGCAGGGGTCAATGTATTAAGCCATTAGCATGGCATGATCACCATTTTGGTTAAGATTGTTAACCCTTTGGCTATTTAATTGTTGTTTCTATTAGGTAACTCCCGAAGATGTCATTTTTAAGTAAATCCTGATAGGATCAAAAAGAAAAAAAAACATGTTCATGAAAATAGTGAATAACGCTGTTAATGATAATGACTATGCCATATTGTGTCAGTGAAAAATAGCTGCTCAAAGAATAAAATATTTACGGAATTTTTACAGCAACAGCTACTGGTTTTGATAGTGAAAACGGGTGTACGTCTTAATTTTATTATTCCTGGTGGCCTGTATACTCATTCATGATTCTCATACAACAATTAGTTGGAGTTTCATACCAGTTTCACAAATGCATGGTGGCATAATCAGATATTTGCTATTTGACATATTAGTGATTTACTTCCTCACAGTTTAACACAAGGTACAAGCTTCACCACTTAAGTTTGAGTCCCAAAATTGGAAAGCAAGGTAAAAGTATGTTTTAATCTGTGAAAAAAAGAGCCAGGTAAAAATTGGTTATAACTGGTTATATAGGGCCAAATAGTATACACTAATTTCTTTTTCCATATAATATATGTAAATCTCTGAATTTTGACTTACATAAAAATAATAGATGTTATCCCTTGAACATCCAAATATGCCCAAATCTTACCTGACTTAATCATGCTAAATTACCACCTAAATTCTTCAAAACGGGTACATGTGTATATCGGATACCCTGTAATACATGTAAAGACAACTATTCAGTGAAAAAGTGCACCCTTCAGTCACTCTGAATATTGTGTTGTAGGCGTTGACAGATCTACACATGTATCAGTCTGGCTATCTGCAATGCCATATTAGGGTTGGGGATGTCTGTCCATGTAATGATATATGGCCCAGAGTGTGGTAGAGGTGACCTCAGTGAGTAAGAGCCCAGCTCTGTGGAATCAATAGGCAAACAGTGAAGGGGGGGGGGGGGGGGGGGGGGACGGGCGCGGTCACCCCAGCCCTGGCCCTAGGGTGCCTGTGTGCAGGTTAACGCTGTTTTAAGGGTCAGTGATA
>JAAUYG010002978.1_pt1 | contig 10774 bp, 12 predicted proteins | sample 7278091 | NCBI WGS metagenome assembly JAAUYG01 (sample SAMN14350201, study PRJNA611818) | marine sediment metagenome | isolation source: surface marine sediment (0.6m) | place: French Polynesia: Moorea | collected 2018-08
GAAAAATGCACTATTTTGCCCAGGACAATGTTATAACTACTGTGAAACAGAAGGTTCGGCCCTGATTTCGTAGGGTAGAAGGTTCCACGGGTGAGGTGCTGAATACACGATCACCCCAAAGCCGTTAAGCCCAAAGCCCAAAGCATGGAACATCATTAAGTTTCAGCACATATCCCGCTCGAACGAAGGTTGCGTAGCGGTTTAGGGGGGCAGTAAGGAAGTGAGTTACCGAGAGTCACTCCCATTCAGGCAGCGGTAACACAGCAGATTTCTGAATAATTTTAAACTGGATTCGTCTTACTACAGGCAGCCTGTGCAGTTCTTTCAGAAGTGGAGACACGTGATCGTCCTTTTCCCTCCCAATATAACCTTCGCTGCCCAGTTCTGCACCCTCTGTAGCTTTTGCAAATGGCAATTGGATATATTATATAGGAGTGCGTTGTTGGATGCAATCTACTGGTCACAAACGAATGAACTATGCAGTTTAAGGTTGCAGTGGATAAGTATTTTCTAGTATTTTCGAAGATGCAGTGTAAATGTCTTGCAAACGTTTATAATTTGGCTGATCATGGTCATCTGGGACTCCCAGAGTGCCCCCAAAGTCTTTTGCAACATCAACATCAATTGAACCCATTCATAATAGACGTGTTTTATATTTAATACCAGCGTCAAGAATAGAACCAAGCCAGTTTAGACGTATTTTATGTTTAATTGCCAGCTCCAACAACTGAACCCAGCCAGGTCACAAGTGTTTGATGTTATTGGCCTGCTCCAAGAACTGAATCCAGCCAGGATACAAGTGTTTGATGTTATTGGCCTGCGCCAAGAACTGAATCCAGCCAGGTTACAAGTGGTTGATGTTATTGGCCAGCTCCAACAACTGAACCCGGCCAGGTTACAAGTGTTTGATGTTATTGGCCTGCTCCGACAACTGAACCCAGCTAGGTTATAAGTGTTTGATGTTAATCGGCCTGCTCCAGGGATTGCAGCCAACCAGGTTACCAGTTTTTGATGTTTATTGGTCAGATCCAACGAAAGAATCGAGACAGATTAGAAGTGTTTGTTTATTGGCCAGCTCTATGGACTGAACCCAGTTAGTTTGCAAAGGTGCCAGGTGTTACTGGCAAGCTCTAAGGACTGAATCCAGCCCGCTTACACGTATTTGCTGTTTATTGGTCACCTCCAAAGATTTCACGCAGCCAGATTAGAAGTGTTTACGTTCATTGATCAGCTCAAAGTCTTTAATGTTTATTGGATAGCTACAAGAAGTGAAACTAGACATGTTAGAAGTGTTTTATTTCTATTTGAATGCTCCAAGGACTGACCTCAGTCAGGCTAGAAATGTTCTAAGTTTATTGGTCAGCTCCAACGACTGAAGCCAGCCAGGGTGTAAGTGTTCTGGCTGTTTGTGCGTGTGGCTGTTTCTAACCGAAACTAATCCACCAAACATTTTCATTTTTTGATGGGAGCCTTTCCCGGATCCATTAATGAAGTGTTGAGGGGGTAAGGGTAGGTGTGGCAGGATCAGAAATTTTGGCCAATGGTAGGAGATAGGGGTGCCAGGTTCAGGTGCTTAAAACACCTAGTTGTCGAGATGGATATGTGGTTACCATTAGACACTAATAGGAAGTCATATTGGAAGTCAAACAGCACCAATAGATTGAGTGTCTTTGTGAGGTCGAATTCCAGGTTACATGATGAAGGCTTGTATCTCATAAAAGAGCCCATTTTAGGCCATATTCTACTCTTAAACACTAATAGGAAATTATATATGGGACTACGAGCGCACGATCACTTTTCTCCATGCGTAACATTGAAAGGTTAAAGTCTACGTTGATCAGATTTTGAAGTATAATAACTCGAAAAGGAGCCAAATTAACTCACAAGTAAACACCAAATAGGAAATAATATATGGGGGCCCCAAGGGAACCATTACATTTGACCTTGGGTGACTTTAAAAAGGTCAAAAATTAAGGTCACTCACATTTGAAGGCTTATAAGGCTTGAAGGCGTAATGGAGCAGAGTTAGTTGCTAATGAAACTAACAGGAAATCATATATGAGGAGTCCAATAACACCCTCAAATTTGACCTTGCGTGTGACCTTAAAAGGGCAGTCAAAGGTCACTCAGGTTTTGAATGCTTATATGGCATAATGGAGGTGAGTTAGGCTGTATGTTACTATTAAACACTAATAGAAAACCATATTTGGGATGTGAAATAGCACCATCAGATTTGACCTTGAGTGACCATGAAAGATCAAAGTCAAGGTCACTCAAACTTGTGTCTGTGAAGGCTTGTATCTGAGCATCACGTAAGGGAGGCGAGATATCCCATATGTCACTGTGAAACACTAATAGGAGACTATATATATCGTGCGTGTCATAGATCTTAAAATATCAATGTCAATGCAACCCAGACTTTGTGGAGGATATTGATCAAGAGGTAAGCGAAAGAATTTGTGAGCAGATGGGGTTTGTCGCTGTCCCATCGATCTTTCTGTAATACGGATATTAGTTCTCAGTCAATCACTTGATAAATAATGAGCGCAAACCCCTAGTATGTGGGTCAGTAAATGGTTAAAGGCAAGCGTGCATGTTGTGTACTGCCCTTAAATACCCATATATTTTATCCTGTCTGGCGCAAACTATGCCAGGTATTCTGTTTGTAAACTACGCATTACCCTAGTTTGCTTAATGGAAATTTGTCCTACGCAAGTCATTTATGAAACATGCCAACCTTTTGTGCAAACGTTGAAGCAATATTTCACTACTTTTTGTAGCCTAAGAAAAATAAATGTTCCCTAAGTTAGATAAGATCAACCTGACCGAGAACAGCCGACGCAAATGTTAGTGCCCTCTGCAGACATGGTGTGTGCAGATGGCTTTACATAAAATGATAGGACACCTAAAAACTGTGAGGACATCTATGGTATCACCTGGACGAACACTTACATATACATGTACCTAGTAATTCCCTAAGTAACATGGCGAAAATCACGACAATGCAGGCGTGCAAGGGACTGTATAAGAGTCGTCTGTGGCTAGGTGGGCGTGCTTTTGCGAGGGTTCCTATGCGCAGTCTGGGGTCAATTATATCTGCGCAGGCTTCGCACGTCAATTCAAAGATGAGCCCTTGTTTCTGACTATATCCAACAATGCAATTCCAAGGCATTATCCCTTTGATATAGCCGCCCGGGTATATAGCCGCTACTGGCCTGTCCGCGACCTATTCTCACCGTATATAGAGGCCAATGACACAACATGCAAACATGTCTTAAATTTGTACCCTATAGCAGGTTTGTTTTGTTCTGAAGTGATGCGTGGAGCCACACCCCGAGAAAACACGACAGGAATTAAACATTATCCAACATCTCCAGTGGCTAACGGGAATTTCGGTACATGTGAAAGTACATGTATACCGTTTATGCTATGCACAATCCAAGTAACTTTTGTTATTGTTTTATGTAGGGTACCTGTGCCTAGGAGCCAAACTAAGAAACACGTTCTAACTTAGAAGCAGAAGTCACGTTTCGATTACCACGGCCTGACATATAAGCTTTTTTTGCGGGAGCATTCACGCCATGAACCGTAGGCATACAGCCTGCGTAATATCTGAAGTGGCTACCGTGTCTTCAGGGTTAACATTTCAGCCTTGTTAGGCATATATCGCCACCAAACCCAAAGAAACATGGAGAAAGGCTGGCTGTCAGGGATTTCTATCCCGCTCTATCTGCTGGTTATAGTCTTCAACCTGGCCTCATGGATCGATCTCAATGCAGTATGGACCGAGATGCCACTCCTGGTCAACCGACTGCCCGAGGGATGGGAGCTGCCTGCCTACTTTAGTTTGATTATCAACGGGGGTAAGATACCCCTTATAGCGTATGTGATCCTTAAGAAAATAATGAAGGACAACCTCCAGGAATATCCGTTTGTGTATGCTATTATTGTGATAGGAGTAATCTGTTTATTTGTCACAGCATTCGTCTGGGACAGAACATCTATTATAGCCGGTAAGGAAGTAAGCCTCGCAGTTATGATCCCGACATTCATACTGGCATCAGTGGACACCCTCTCCAGTGTGGTTTTCCTGCCATATCTGTCCAGATTTGGTGCCCGGTACATCACAGCTTCGTTTGTAGGCGAAGGAATCAACCAACTGCTTCCCGCTGTTATAGGCATCATACAGGGAGTTGGAGAAATCCCAGATTGTCGGAACCACACAATAGTAACCTATAACGAAACAGCCATGCTGAACAGTACCTCGTACCAGATCGTGCCTATATACCCTGACCCTACATTCTCTGTTCAGACGTTTTTCGTTGTGATATCAGGCATAATGGTACTGTCTGGCATTGCCTTTGCTTTGATCCATCATTTACCACACTTTAAGAAGAAACGACTGACCAGCCAGAACCAGAGTGCTATTACCGGAGAAGACGTCAAGAAAACGAACAAATTAGACCCTGGTGAGTCGAATGGTATTCCAGATGTTGAAGACAGTGCTGCATCTCCAGCTCATTTACATACGGGACCCAATGAACCTATGGACGTCACGCTCCAAAGAATCAGCAGAGGCGATTTTCTATTCTGTCTGGTGCTCATAACATGGGGATATTGCGTAATGCTCGGCTTGATGCCCGGTGTACAGTCGTATAGCGCTTTGCCGTATGGCAACAGGGCGTACAACTTGAGCCTTCGGCTAGGACTTGCTGTAAACCCGATCACAAGCTTCCTGGCTCTGTTTGTCTACACAAGATCAAAGGTTCGGATCAGTGTTCTGTCAACTTGTGGGACGGCGGCCACAATCTACCAGGTTATCCTCGCCTGCTACAGTCCTCACCCACCACTGAAAGGAACAGCCGAAGGAGAAGCCCTTGTGGTAAGTATGCTGTGCAAATAAGTCAAACTATAACTGACTGAAAGTTGAAAATTACCGTAACAATTTGCATTGGAAAATACCGATGAAAATGATTGATTCCAATATTGGCATCACAGCTTTGATTTCTATTTTGAACATTGTAGATTATTTGGTTTATTTCAAAGGGACCAATCAACAAAATAAATATACTGATATCATAAGTTGACCCAGACGAAATGTAACACATACACAAATATAAGACGTATGACCCCATTACACAACTGACTCTTTTCGCACAATGATAATTAATCCATTACATGTAATATCCTTTTCTTGGCTTAAGATTATTCTAGAAATAACCCCTGGAATATTTCAAAACGATAGTACGGGGTGATTTTATGCTTAACGATCAAGAAACACCTATCCTAAGTTGCAGCACCATATATATTTGGCAGGGTTTGTGGCATAATGGCCAGACTAACTGAAATTAATTGTGTGCCTATATTTATAAATTCATCAGCACAACATAACTTCATTCATTTTACAGTCTAAGTCGTACTCTTTATGGCCCAGTGGTAATTCATTATGACAAAGAAATATCAATTTTATTTGTTTCAGATCCTGACATTTGTTATTTCCATGGGAACATTCAACTACGCCCGTGCCTGTATGTTTTACATCCTGGACACTGGTGGCTTCTTTGCACTGATGTGGGGACAGGTTGCTATGCACGTAGGCCTCGCCCTGGGATCTATAGTCAGTTTTATCCTCGTCTCTGCCAGTGCGTTTCAGGCTGAGCCTCCATGTCCTGGCACGTGACTGTGACGTCACAGGATTCAAAGTGGCCATCCTCAGACAAGCGTAAAATTTTAATGTGTACTGACACCCGGACCCGGGCACCCGGAGCGTTCCCTTTGACTGGAAAGGCGCTCTTGTGAAATTTCGTTTCTTATATAATTTAGCAGTACTTGAGATGTGCATTTTATAATCAAAATTGCAGTCCCTGAAATATATATCAATCAGCGCATCTTTCGTTTTGTCAAAGTTGCAGATTTATGTATGTTATTGATATGAATACTATTGCAATTGGCTACGGTGTTTACATAAATATCATTGCGGGGGTGTCAAAAACCATATTGATAGCCTACCTAAAAGTTCGCATTGTAATTGTGTGCGATACATTTAAATTTTGTAAATCTTACATGATTTTGAAATTTGTTTAGAGATTCCCCATGTCCTACTACGGTGTGTACAGGATAAAGCCGCCCTTGTATGACTGCAGACCCAATCCTCCAGATGCCAACTATTATGGGATGAATAATGCTACCAGAATGCCAGCCAATCAGATGTCGTCTGGTAGCCCACGTCCTATGGCCGTTCTGGCCTGGCGACCATCACTTCGATCTCGTAACCCCTCCCCACATTGTTATGTGGTGCAGTGAAACCGGGGAATTAGGGACACCCAAGGGACTGAAAAACTGTCCTGAATTCTGAGGTGGTCTTATTTATCAGGTCTATTTATATGTCTTGAATAGGCAGAGGGACTGGAGTAGCTGTCCTTAATTCCCAGGTTGTCCCTATTTCTCATGTGGTCTTAAAGACAGGTTTCACTGTATATTATAATTTGTCTACATGTAGTACATTATGACAACGGTCAACTATCGACAACTGTTCTCCCTCAGGCAGTTGCAAGAGAAGTGCCGTGAACAGAGATGTCCCTTGTCCCTCGCTTTCATTGACCTTACCGGCCAGTGCGGATGCCTACTCCCCACCCCCACCCACCCCAAGCTCCTTACGGTGGCCGTGTCCTTCCAGGATGGCATTTCAGGCACAATCCAGTATGACGGATCATCCTCGGATACACTCCCAATCATGAGTGGTGTGGAGCAAGGGTGCGTCCTGGTACCGACGCATTTCAGTATTTTCTTCTCCTTGGTCATGCGCTACGCCTTCCTTGAGTCAGAACGTTTTTCTCCACACCAGCAGAAATGGCAGTCTTTTTAACTGACCTCGCCCGCCTCAGAGATACTAAGACAAAGGTGCGCAGAGTGCTCATTCATGAGTTGCTCTTCGCAGAAGATGCTACTGTCGCTATCCATTCGGAGGAGGCCCTCCGGCGACTCAGGACCTACTTTATAGTGGCATGCTCAGAGTTCGCCCTCACCATACATTCATAAGCCTGAAGAAAACCCAACATCAGTGCCCAAGACGCCAGTACCACCCCTGCAATCTCTATTGGCAACCACACCCTGGATGTGGTAGAAAGTTCACCTACCTAGGCTCCAACATCTCAAACAATGTATCCCTGGACGCGGAGCTCAATGTAAGGATAGGGAAAGCAGCCACCGCCATGGCCGGTCTAGCAAAGAGAGTGTGGGACAACATCATCCTGGCACTCAGCACCAAGATGAGGGTGTACCAAGCCTGGGTGTTGAGCACTCTTCTCTGTGACAGCGAGACCTGGACCCAGTACTCTCACAAAGAGTGAAGGTTGAATACCTTTCACAAGCGTAAACTCGGAATACTCTTGGACATCACCTTGCAGGACCGGCTCACAAATGCAAGCATCTTGTCCCAGACAGGCATGCCTAGCAGGTTCGCCATCCTCACCCAGGGACGCCCGAGGTGGCTCGGACACGTGTGTCGTGTGCGGGATGGAAAATTGGTCGCTTCCGAAAGGATATTTTGGATGTAGAGTTCAAATCTAGAGGCAGTGGCGTCACAAGGGTCAAGGATGGCGTCATTTCCGCAAAGGAAAAGGAAGAGAGCCCGAGGGAGGAAAAGAGAATCCTTAAACGGCGAAGACTTCAGTCTGGTCTCAGGAGAATAATAATACAGATTTATTTGTCTATTATAAAATAATTGTAAACATTGGCGCCCGCGCTACTTTTCGGCACGAAATAATACAGATTGGTCATGACAGAACACATTTTAGAGTACATTTTAAAATTTTAGGGAGCTTTGCATAACACACATGAACACCATGGACCTGACAATGACCTTATGAAGTCCTTAACGCTATTCAAGGTCAGGGCACATTTTGTATGAGATGGTACATTGTTCCATGGTATCTAAAGGCTTTATTTCATACGTTATAGAATTAAAAAGTTTTGTAACAAAACAACATTCTGGACTCTGAAATTACATTCGCTGTCATGCTTCGTAAACTGATTACACATGAATGCCGGATTGATTCCTTAAGACATTTATACACTTCGACCGCCGAGGCCCTTACTCGGCATAAGTGCAGTGAGCTAATTCCGGATTCAGTGAGCAGCTACCATGGCAGCTGCTGCCTAAATCTGCAGCAAGTCTAGTGTCAACGCAGCTGCCGATCTCTCATGATCAGAGGCCTGTACAGCCACAGTAGATGCTGCAGTTTAACTGACTGGGTGCAGAAAACCATTGTCTTTCGAGACGGAAGGCTGCCATCAATACATCATGAGGTCATTATGTTTCTTCAGTCTATCTTGCATACTATACGTATATATGCAGTACATTATGATGTGACTCTGCTTTACAATGCGCATATATATGCTGCATGCAAGACGTCTATATGCAGAACAAAATCTATTATGATGCTACGATTATAATATTTTAACAGTTTATGGAATGTACAATGAATTTTCTGCACACGCCTTTTTTGCAGAGTTGCCAATTTTCCGTCAAACAATATTCCATTGCAATTATCTTCTACTAGTACATGCCAGTAACTTAATATGTACATTGTGTATTATTCTTTCACACATAGGGCTTTCATATTATGCCGCATCTACCGGCTTTTAAAGACGGTGACCCTTATTTCCTGTGCGTGCTCAGCCTTTCTCCATAACAAAACTAGCCCCAGACTGCTTGCGTGCAACATTGAGAGTTATAAAATAATTTTATATATAACATAATTGGGTTTGAAAGTGGAAGGGGGGGGGGGGATTATCTACGCTAATTGGTTGCTGCCATTGTTAAATTGCATCGGGTTCTAGTACACATAGTCCTTTATTGTTTCGCAAAATACTAGTAACGACTGGCTCCATTATAGCAACGTTATTATTACAACGTTGTATTAACAAAAATACTCTGTACTAGCGAACAGCAGTGGGTGTCATGATGATGATGATGATGATGATGATGATGATGGTGGTGGTGGTGGTGGTGGTGGTGGTGGTGGTGGTGGCAATTAAGGTGGATATTTAACGTAGATATTTAACACCTTAAGCTTGGTTCGCATGTGAGTTTCAGAGCAAATTACAGAATCCCTTTAAGGTAAATTTAAGTAACAGTTACATGTATTTATTATTAACACTAGCTCTTGAACAACAAATTACAAAATATACAAGAATTCAGTGAACAATACAACAACCACAGCAGTATGGTCGTTTCACAAAAATAATATCGCAGCACAATACTCATACACTCTGTTTGGTTCACAACGAAAAGTACTTAGTCCGTCGTAACAATAGCGTTGACTTCTGAATAATTCTGAATACATTATACTTCACTGAGTCGGAGGTAATAGTTCTTGATACTTCTGCTTGGAAAACGCGATAGTTCTAGTTGTTGAAACATATAGTTCTTGGAACTCTCAGACCTAGCACATAGTGTGCACACGAAAGGTCATATATTTCAGTTGACTGGACTTCTCTTCATAGGCTACATCAGCCACGATCAGACACAGACAAACCATAATCACTACTGCAGTGAATTTCTCACTAGAAGGCATAACAAACTGTCTTGGTTATTTTTTTTTGTTTTGTTTGCCCAGGCTGGGAAACTGAACGTCTGCACTTCCGAACTGGCTCTACTAACAGCTCAGTCACCGCTGGAAATCTCAAGAAATGATTTGTATAAATTGATCTTTCTGTATTTAGTTTTAACTGTACACATTCACTGGTATTACATTTGTGTTAAAACTGTTTAGTGATACGTTGCGTGTATGATATGCAGCAACAAAACATCACAATTTCTTGACTTGGAAGGGGGGCAGAATTGATACCTAGCTACCAAATCATGTAATAATTTTAATCTGAACTTCAGGTGGCGGATTCGCTCATATGGGCTGCGAACCACTGCATACATGAATGGAGCGATGGACCGCTCCCGGGGGACCGCTCCAGTATCATAGTAATGGCGATATCGCCTCACTCGTATACTAAAAGACACACATCACAAAACAGTATAACAGTGAGTGACTAGGTCATATCGCGATCCGAAAACTATAATTCGGTCTACTTGTCCCAGACGGGTCTCTTGTAATACGGATTTATCACAATACAAATTTTACCGTAAAACTTGCATAGCTGGAAATTGTTAAAAAGTACAAGTGTTCAAGTAGCATCGGTATAAATAATATATCTTTATTTGTACACGAACAACAATTTCAACATTAACAACATTCACAACATTTACAAATAAAGGCGGTAACGTTTGCATTTCACGTAACAGTGGACATTCAAAGCAACAATTAGCACCATGTGTGCTAATGTTTTATTGCTGCATATGACTACGTTATTAAAATAGAATTGTTATTATTTTCTATTCTATCAAGTAGGCTGATTTACTTTTTTTCAGTCCAATAGAACATTTAAACTCCATACCCGTACACCAGCAATGTCGCCAGAGGTAGGCAGGCACTCCATCAGCCACCTCAAACGCATTAATATCGGGGGTTCGGCCCATCGGCGATTGGTAAAACATAGACATGTACAAACTTTAAGAATATACCGTATTGTCTATCAGGGGCGGATGCAGGGGGAGGCTTGGGGGGGGGGTGGGGGGGGGGGGGCCCCCCCCCCCCCCCCCCCCCACACAAACACAAAAAAAAAAAAAAAAAAAAAAAAAAAAAAAAAAAAAAAAAAAAAAAAAAAAAAAAAAAAAAAAAAAAAAAAAAAAAAAAAAAAAAAAAAAAAAAAAAAAAAA
>JAAUYG010104383.1_pt1 | contig 10774 bp, 11 predicted proteins | sample 7278091 | NCBI WGS metagenome assembly JAAUYG01 (sample SAMN14350201, study PRJNA611818) | marine sediment metagenome | isolation source: surface marine sediment (0.6m) | place: French Polynesia: Moorea | collected 2018-08
AGACCTACATATTAACCCAAAAGTCCAGCGTCAGTCTCAGACCTACATATTAACCCAAAAGTCCAGCGTCAGTCTCAGACCTACATATTAACCCAAAACAAGTGGTAAAAGTAAAGCCGGTAGTTAATCATTGGGGATCAGCACACCGTGGGTAAAACATGAATAGAGAGAGAATTGTAATAGCCCTGTCATCCATGTAGTTTCTGTGAGTGATATGTCATTGGATGATGCTTTATAGAGATGTCTAATATGATATTTAACCCTAACCAGTCACTGTGTCGCTGTGTGGTCCTGTACATATTGTGTGCTGTATATTCCAGGTTCGTACTACGTGTTGAACTCTGAGCAGACCCCCCTCATCCTGGCCACACTGACTGAGAGAGAATCCACGGTGATAGCCGGCCAGGCCGCCGGTGGCAGCGGTGGTGAGGACGTACTGATGGCGGGAGTCGGGGTTTCACAGGATGTACCCATCGTGGCTGCTGGACTGAGTGAGGAAAACATCATTCTGCTCCGAGAACTGAGAGAAAAAATTATATTTGTGGTAAGTCTAGGAGGAGGAGTTCTGCACTATTAAAAGTGATAAGACAAGGGTTCCATTCCTAATGTAGAAATTCCATGTTTGCACTGAATTTCTTTAATGCAAGATAGTTTTAACAATCGAGAGAAATGGTTTGAATGATAAAGTTTGATCCTAGCTGTGTGTAGTAGAGAGATAGATAGAAAAATCTATTCACACTTTCAACATATTAATCACAGTACAATTGTACATCGAAATGGTTTTTAAGTTGAAAGTGTTGTCATCCGGATAGAACAAGCTGGATGCCTTAAAAAATACAATTAATCATAGAAAATTCTGCCATCTGTGTCATAAAGAGAGTAACATCAACCATCTATTAATTATTTTTTTAATAAGTTAACATAGACTGGTGGTGACACATTTTATACAATAACTTCCTTGTTAACTTTATGGCTTAACTTTTTGAGGGGGTTGTAAAAAGCCACGGCTGCTGTACCGATAAGTCAGTTTCTTTCTTTGCTCTGTAGGCCGGACGTCAGGAGAGTCAGGAGCGGACATTGGCTGCTCTACAAGGTCAGCTGACCGATTACCAGGTCAGGTCAGAGGTCAGTATAATCTGTGTCAGGTCAGAGGTCAGTATAATTTGTGTCAGGTCAGAGGTCAGTATAATCCGTGTGACAGAGAGAAGTGATATACCACAGGTGTGGTTCACTTGAGGACCTTTTGGCCTTTAATATTTCTAACAGCACAGATTCAGGCGTATTAAAAGATAAAATGTCTGACGTGTACTGATAAAATGTCTGTACTAAAACCTAAAGCTGTGATGGACTCTCGACACTACAGACTGGTCACATATGGTATTAAAGTTTCTGTATCTATGCTGAGTAATGATTCCATAAGGTACGTCACTTTATGATCGCATTAAGCAAAACTGTAACGCGGTTGCTTGGGTAGTCAACATTAAACTAGTAAACTTTCCAAAAGGTGAAATGGGTGAATCCATTTCCTTCTGTTGTTCCTGGTCAACATGTCAGCTTATTGTCAAGTAGACCTACGTGTATATATTTCCGATATTCGAGATATTCCTTGCCTTTCCAGACAGTGGAAGCTGACCTAACAGCAGCCAAGGCAGTAATAATGTCGTAAGTAAATCGATAATGCATTATTTTGTTGTGTTTGAACGGGGATAGAGTCATCTTTGTTCTGAAGCACACCAGACAGTGGGGTTTAAGTAACTTACTCCCCTATGTTGTTACATCACAGAACTTTCCTCCGGCAGCGGTGTGGGTAACCGAACCCAATAAAATAACACCACCACATTGACTGAGGATCAGATGCTATGCTATCCCACACGAAATCCCGGCTACAATCTGCTGTGCCGTCTTTCCAAGATGGGTTTCAAAGTTCCATCACATCTTGCCTTTAGTGGACCGTGGACTGGTCCTTTTCTGTAAACACCCTACCCTAGTCAAGCTATAGTGGGCTAATAACTTCTGAAAATTTGACCCAATGGCTTATTACTCTGTTCCCTGTAGAGATAGTAGAACATGACACTGACAGGGTCTCCTATTGCCTTCCAGTGGCAGTGACACAGACGGCTCCCATGCAGCACTCATACAGCAGCTAGAGGCCCAGATGGCAGAGTTACGTGGTGACGTATCCAAAACCAAGGAGGATCTGGCTGCTCTCCTGCTCCAGATGAAGGAATGCTGTAAGAACGACACACTCCTGGCTGCCCTCGTGGCAGCCGGCACACAGGACCAGCTGGCTGGGGTACGTCTCCAGATGATAATCTGGTCTTCTAGTGGTCGTGGTTTCTGAAGACTAATTGGTGCTCAGTAACTTTATATAGAGAATATAGAAATATAGAAAAAAATTGCATCAGACAGTTTGAAGGCAAGTTTTTCAACATACTGTTTCAAATAAACCACTCTGGTTGTCGAAATGTCATCTTTATATGCAAATTTTACTTACCCCGGTAATATTTACGTATAAAACAGTTTCTCCCAGGTGTCTAATTTTATTTTTACCACAATTCCTTTTCAGCTGTTTGCTGCCATTGCTAATTCGGATGGTGACAGTGCTGCTGAGGATGGTGACAGGAGTGGCCAACAGGTGGCAGCACTGTTTGGGGGCTGGTTACAGAAACAGTTCGCCTCTAAGTCTGACGTGGACAGTCAGCTGGCCGCCCTGACAGCCAGAATCAACGACCAGATCAGGCAGGAATCAGAGTCGGCCGCCCAGGCCATGGTGGCGGCCGCTATAGCACAACACGCTAAAGATGAGGCAGACAGACGGGAACGCGAAAAGCTGGAAGCCGAGACACAAGCAGCAAAGGACTCTGACACTCTCGCAGGAGGAGTGGGAGTCGTGATTGATAAAGGCACAGAAGGGGAGTCTGGGTCTAGTTACGCCGGAGCTGCTATTGCATCTTCTGAGGAAACGACTATCGTAGAGAACAACACATACGTCACCAATCATTTCACTGGATTGTCAGAGGAGGTAAGGGGATTGTCAGGAGGCAGAAGGATTGTCAGAGGATGTAGGGGTGGGTTGTCAGAGGTAGGGGTATTATCAGAGGAGTTGTCAAAAGATGTAGGCTCTTGTCAGAGGAGGTAGAGAGGGAATGTCAGAAGGGGTAGTGGCTTGTCAGAGGAGGTAGTACTAGGGGGATTGTCAGGTAGGGGGATTGTTGGAGGAGGTAGAGGGATTGGTTTTGTAATTCCAGACTGGTTTTGTAATTCCAGACTTTGGATTGATTACCGACTCATTATTAACGATTGGCATATGTAATAAACTGTCATGGTATGCCTTTTTAACCGTCGGTTTTACTTTCATTTACTCGGTATTCTTTTCTTGTATTTGCAGCAAGTCCGGATCCTGATCCAGGAAGCTTTACTTCTGTATGGAGCAGACAAGACTGGGCGTGTGGATTATGCTCTGGAGTCTGTTGGTATGTAGATTATGTCAACAAATAACATTTCCGCTTGAGGTATATGAAAACAATCTGTAACATCAAGGAATTTACAGTTAGATATTTTCCGATTTCTTGCTTTATTTCACTTTTAGACTTCGTTGTCATAAAGTTATTTCGCACGTCTGCCTTTAATACCCTGACATTGCACTGTATGCTACATACCACAACCTCTGGAATCATGATGTCATCTCTGTGTTTTCCGATTTGCGCCCCCAGGTGGCAGTGTTGTGAGTACGCGATGTTCGGAGACGTATTATATCCGTACGGCCCAGCTCAGTCTGTTTGGTATCCCGCTGTGGTACTACTACAACTCCCCACGGACTGTCATTCAGGTAACCGCAATATACAGGATCTCAGCTGGCTGACAGTACGCGCTGGCTGGGAGAGTGATATGCACCTCTATATGTTTATTTTCTGCCACAAGGCTGTAATATGAAAAGATTGACACCAGTACTTAAACGTTCAAAACACACTATGTACATTGGAACTTCACTCTGGAAGCACTATAGAATTAAGACCACCCCAGATTTAAGACCATCTAAGAATTAATACTACCCCAGAGGGCCCAGAACCAGAAGTAAAGCCACTAGGGCCTCAACCACAGGAGACTTCATTCTGTAGCGCAGATTAACCTGTGAATGTGTATAACATTACATGGGATCTAATTTCAGCCGGACATGCAGCCTGGTCAGTGCTGGGCGTTCCGTGGGGCCCAGGGCTACCTGGTGGTCCAGTTGGCTGCCAGGATCTACCCCACGGCTGTGTCACTGGAGCACATCCCCAAATCCCTGTCACCCACCGGCAAGATTGACAGCGCGCCCAAAGACTTCTCCGTCTGGGTGAGTGGGACCAGGGTGGGACCAGTATTCTGTGAAATATCATTAAACGTATTTTACATGTCATGTCGGTATGCATGTTATGGTAACGTTATAGCGGACAGGCATTTTGAGGTGGACTGTGCTTGTATGAATGAGTCTGAACAACTAAAAACTCTAGTCTGACTGACACTACCTTTTGCCACATAGCCAAATACTGAAAAAATTCCCATGTGGCTAAAAGAAGTGTCAACAGTGTCCAAACTTACTAGTCTGGAACCTTTTACAAAGCGTATCTCGTAGCCAAGCAAAATCATCTGTGATTAAAAGAAGTTCCCTATTAGCCACAGTAGCTGGCTAGAAAAATATCGTAGCCCTAGCCGAGAGCTAAACCGTAATGTGTCCTAAAGGGCCACAAGGTAATTGTGATCAAAGTAACAATGTCTCCATATTTCACACCCTGATAGTGATGCGATGTCGAGAACGGTTACTTGATTTAGTCAGCAGCTGTCATATAACATAATTAACTATAACATAATAAGCTATAACATAATTACACGGTTGTTTTCCAGGGTTTGGAAGACGAGAGAGACGTCAAAGGAACGTGGCTGGGGAACTTTACCTACCGGGAGGATGGAGAACCCCTACAGCATTTCCCTGTCACGGTAGGTGTGAGATGGCAGGAGGGGGTTGACATAGGAATGTAGGGAGTGTGAGACGGGGGAGGGGGTTGACATAGGAATGTAGGGAGTGCAAGGTCGTATATTATGGAAAGTATAAGCTCTAACACTATTAAGTTATGTTGTTTTGTGTTGAAATAATGACCCAGAAGTTTCAGTGACTTTTGTATTTAAGTCATGGTGAAGATGATTTATGCCGCAAATTATACATGTTATAAGAGCTGAGCAAGATCAAAGCTGGAAGCTATGATGGTGACATTTCTATTTCTTAGTTGTACCTCTGTATACACTAGTCCCACTCTTAAAGGACACTCTCCAGAGAGGACACCCCGCTATAAAGAACACAAATTCTTGGCAAGTACTATGGGTGTATGTAATACTCCCTGTCAACAAAGGACCCCTCACTAATAAGGAGAGAGTTGTTTGGCAGAAGGTGTATCCTTATTAGAGGGGGACTACTGTATTGTATTTTTCTTGGCAATTTTCATTTGAATTTCCTGTTTCTCTGTCTGTTCCCTAGGTAACTGATGTGGGACCCTTTCCTATAGCCGAGCTCAAAGTCCATAGCAACCATGGCCATAGCGAATACACGTGTCTCTACCGATTCAGAGTCCATGGCAGCCTCAGTGAAAAGTGAAAACTGGATTTAAACAAGAAAATGTTTAATCTTCACACATTCCAAACTTTCCCTCCTGGCCCAGCAATTTGGACTAATTGCTGTGTACACAGCCTGGGAACGGCCAGGCAATACCTGACGGTGCTTCATCGATACTCAACGTAGGAAAGACTGCGAGTGGCTGAATAGGATACCAGCATCCATATAGAAGTACAATAGGTTACTAATGATGCTAGATATGTCTGCACTATGGTGTATTGTTATACAGGTACATACATGCAGATGAAATTCAGTGGATCCACTGGTAGCGTCGCCTACACAGTAACATGTTCATTTAGAAAAAGGACATTTTTACATGGGGTTTAATGGTTCTTGTACATAATCTACGGAGTGTCAGTATGAGACCTCCAGTGCTATTAACACACGGGACGGGGGGCAGGGTAAAGAGGTTCTGTTCTGTGACACACAGACCAGATATTTTGTTGTTACCTTTTGCCTGATTGATAGTTGATGCAATCAGTTTAATGTATGTACATGTATATGACAAAAGGCATGTCAGCATGCTGCTTTTATTAAGTCTTCAGTGAAAATTTAGACCAGTATGCCATAAACTAATAATAATAAATATAACAGCTTTTCCTTTATTGTTCAAAAGTACAGTGTAAATGGCTGCAGGCATTCATTTGTAGACTAATATTAACCAGAAGCATGTCTGGAAGTCGTATATATGTTGCACCCACTGAATCTGTCAAAAGCCAATGTTGCATTTTGTATATTTTCAAGGTCACAAAGTCCCCGCTATGTCACTGTTGTTGAGAATCTTATCCAAGGCGGTGGGGTAGACATTTATCCTGTAAATAAGATCCACCAACACTGGTGTTATATAGAACTTTCAGTGTCTTCGGACGCTGCACGGTGCTGGCAAATATATCTGTGTACGTCTGTGGCTGTTATTGGAGATTGAATGTATGTGTTGATGGATGTGAATCCTCGTGTATATAATCTGGAGAAACAGGGCATGATTAATATTCATAATAATACCTCACACAGCTGTGTATATTGCTTCAGAGTCCCGAGTAGTGTGTGTATTCCGGAGCGTCCCATAACCCAGAATCTGGCCCAGCTAGTGTTGTTTCACTTCTGACAGTTGTGTAGGTGCAGGCCTATAGATAGACCCACTGTGTTCATAGCCTAGTGTCTGTATACAGCAAGATTAGCATTAGTTACAGCTGCACACCCTTACGTTACTAAATAGTTAATAGGCCAATGTGTCAAATCTTTTAATGCGTAAAAGTTGCCGTAAAGATTTGATCTTTCAATCAGTTGCCTTGTTTTGGTTTCAACCAACAAATATCCTAGAATGTCGGTTGACAATTTCCATGTTAGATGCGTGTATATATTTATGAGATCAGGTCTGTATTCCTGATTACTAGGTACAGAAGATTGCCGGACTGGGAACAATCTACAAGGGCAGGGCTGTCAGTTGGCTCGTCCTGTACACATCAAACTGCAAAGTGTTGCAAGGTCCCCAGCAAAGTCTATGATGTAGTCTAGAATAGAAAGTGGGCATTTTGACATTGCGTCCTTTGTACACTGAAATAATTTGCTCGTTTCCCTATTATATAAATGATATTAGGATGTTACCATGGTTACAGAGTGACTTAGAGCTTCTATCAAACTGCCTGTTAGTAGCTACAGACATCAGGAAGGTGGGCCTAGTAGCCCTAACTGTGTGTGCTGCACCCTGTACAGTTAATTTTTTGTTACAATAATTTGTTAAAGGTGCTTAATTTAATATAATTTAATGTGTTTTGATGTTGATGTACATTTAGTGTTGTTGGTGTAGTTTTTATCGTCAGATGCAAGTAACTTGTAAAAGCTCAATGGAATGCCCTGAACCCTAATACTAGTCGCTGGCTTCATGTAGAATCATTGAGGTTTTAGAATGCCATTTACATCATAACTGCAAATACAACATGTGGCTTTGTGGTTTTCTTCCTGAAATAAAATTGCTTCCCTAAGTGATCTTTGGAAGTTTTCTTTAAATTGACCTGTAAAACATGGTAAAGACTCTAAACAAAAGCAGTTCCCATAGTAACAGTATCCATAGTAACAGTAAAAGGGGTTTGTAGGCTTTCAAGTGGGAGATGAGAATAAGTGTAGGTTATGATATCTGACCCGGTGATATGTGTGAAAATGTAGTTTATTGTACAGACCAAATATCCACCTATTAACTTGGCACAATAAGATTTCCTACAGACTTGAACACAACATGCTTGGTCGTACGCACAGATTGATACGCAAAAATGCTTCATCTAATAAATATATATAATATATACATTTAGTTACAAATTGACAATTTTTACAGTGTTAATAATATAATACTGTAGATGATAAGTTACGAATGGAGTATACTACATCTAGCATGATCAAAACGCGTAAAACAAATATATTCCCCACGCAGACTTTGCAACACATAATACTGTAGTATCATCAAAATTGTGTAACATCCATTGTACCTTCAACATGCCATATTAGAGAATCCCATCATTTATGTCACTATTAAAGATGGCTCTGAAAAAATGTATACCACCATTCCACTATGTGTGCCACAAAAGGTGCAAAATGAACATTCTATTTCCAGAACATTACTGTGCACTACCGATGAAGGTCTCATGAAATGTGACCTCAGTAACAAGTTTTTAGGCACAACGTTTGAGCCAAGAGCGGTTCACTCATTCCTTTGCATCCGCTATGCCACCAGAGGTTATGGCAAAAGTCGCCTCATTTTCGGGCAAATCTGGGCTGGAGAAAGAAAAAAACAAGCTCTGTTCAGCTAATGTTGCCAAATCGTTCTGTCCTTATTAGAGAGGTGTCCTTTGGCGAGAGTGTCCTTCAAGAGAGGGACTACTGTATAGAAATTAAGAAAATTTGTACATGTGGATCAAACGCTTTCTTTTGAACAAAACACAAACTCAATAAAACATGTACCCAAAAACAGTGATAGTGTTTTGAGTTCAAATCTATGTATGCACTGGTAGTCAAAATCTTGGGTAATAATAGCAACCCAGTTGAACCCACCTGTCGTAGATTTTGGCGATCCTAAGCTCTCCTCGTCCTTTGCGAAGGGATATTCTGGTAGTGGAGGCGTGGGCCAGGATGTGGCCACCAACAGGCTTCTTGGGGTCGGCTTGGAACCTGACAATGATTGCCATCATAAAGTCCAAATAACAGTGTCATGTCTTTATTTTGTTTGCGAAAATTACGTAAATTAAGTTATAGACTATACACTCAGGTACATTTGTACCCATGGAATGTTAACAATTGGTGTACAGTTTGTACATTACAAGGTACTGGAATTTTGTAATGCTAAGAAAAGTTCTGTTTGAAACCAAAACTTCTGTCCACTCAATCTGACCTGAAACTGTAAAAAAACACTTCTCAGAACAGATTTTGGCATCCAAATAAGCTGCTGGCTTCCAAGTTAACAGACGGACAGAATTGTCACCTCTCATTCTACAACGAACTTCTCTTCCAACATTGTCCAAGACAAAATTTAGCGCAAGTAATGAATGTTGAATCTCAGGATGTTAATGTACCGTTTGCACCTGCTAAACTTTGATTACAAACCTCCATTATTGTGTAATACTAGCCAAACCGGCACATTACAAACCCGAGTTTACACTCACGACATTGTGGCTCCAGGATCCGCTGTCATCTGATTGGTAATGAAAACTCCAACATTGTATTCTGAAGAGAAGGCACTGATGTTCTGCATAAACTGCTTATTTTCATATAAATCTAAATCAGCCACAAAAATACAGCATTCCCTGCGATTTAAGACCTTAATTTTAAGATTCCCTCTAGATAAAGACGATATCAGTGGCGCAATTAAATCTTATATATTTTCAATATAATCCTTTTCAAGGCCACCTTCAATCCACATTTTTCTGGCTAAATGGGTGGCCTTTATACTTCAGAGACCACTGTACTACAAATGGTGATGCCATAACTAGACACAAGGGGGAAACGGCAAATAGCCAACATGCATCGTGTTTACATGGTCAGCCATAACCCTGAAGACCTTTCAAGATCATTTATTGTGAGCATTGTTGGAATTATATACTGGAACCTTTCTGGACCCTCAAAGTTAAGACCATCCAAACAACTGGTCTAAACTGGTATTAATTATGAGTTAGTCTCATTTCTAAGACTACTAAACATTGAAAGTGCTGAATGTTTCATCAGAAATTGAAAATGCAGTTTTTGAGACTGCTGGGAAATGTCTTAAATCTGAGGTACTGTAGTCTTTATTCTGCTGTGGTCACAGATTCCTCTATGATTAGTTGTCTGTCCATCTCCACTCTTAAAGGTCTTGGAATATGACTGCTGACCTTGGTATTTGGCCATTCAAGGTCACTCAATGTCCATGCAATGGTTGAACCTTCCTATTACATGTACTCTTAAACCCTATGAAATAAAAGAAGTTAGAACTTCTTTTATTTCTGAGATGCATATATAAACCCTTGAAGTATGAGTGAACTCGAATTTGACCTTTCAAGGTCACTTGGGTGAAATCTAATGGTGCATTTCTCCCTCCTATTATTATTATTCAATAACAATTTCCAAACTCAGCACAATTGTTTCATAAAGTGACCTTCAATTTGGCCTTTCTAGATTACTCAAGCTCCAATCTAATGCATCGTAGACTATATCCATACATGACTTCCTATCACTGTCCAGTAGTAACCATGTGTTTCTTGCTCAATTTAGCTGTTATCATGGTTACATCCACTTGTTGATACTTTCTCTGCTATCTTGTGTAACTCGGCCAAACTTTCAGGCCTTTTTAATATGAAAACCACCAAGCAATAATGATTATTCTGCATGCATGAATGATGTCCCTAGAATTATTTTCTTGCTGTTATCATGGTTATTTTGGTTTTCTTTTACATGTACATCAGACTGCAAGCATTGTTTTCTGCACTGAACAAAAGTACAATTGTCAAAAACCTGAAAACTAAGTGACTATAACTTTTACATGTCCTGCTCATTTTCATCGTCGCTAACCACGAGTTTCTGGGTGCAATCGACCCTCTCTTCCCACCAACCCGTGGCTTCAGCTGGCCTGTGAATGTGTATATAGGTCATACTGAACTAATTAGA
>JAAUYG010186973.1_pt1 | contig 10774 bp, 10 predicted proteins | sample 7278091 | NCBI WGS metagenome assembly JAAUYG01 (sample SAMN14350201, study PRJNA611818) | marine sediment metagenome | isolation source: surface marine sediment (0.6m) | place: French Polynesia: Moorea | collected 2018-08
ATTCATTATCATTATCATTATCATTGTTATTTCTTGTTGTTGTTGTTGTTGTTATTATTATTATTATTATTATTATTATTATTATTATTATTATTATTATTATTATTATTATTATTATTAATATTATTATTATTATTATTATTATTAAAAAGATTCCGCTTTTTTATTCCTAGCTTTTTATTTTGCACAAATCTTGCTCGCTATGCATGATTCGTCGCTTCCGTACGACGGAGATACCTCTATTTTAATGTAGCACAAAGTGTGCTGGACTTGTTTACCCAAGTGCAGGATACCAGGAAGAACCATCGGAAGAGAAATATTTTACGGCATACATTAATTAAATCTCCCAAAAATGTCTTCTCAGATGCAGGCACTCCAAAAGCAAGTCGATCAGCTTCGGCAGGAAGCGAATATAGAAAGGATAACCGTTTCTAAGGCCATATCGGAGTAAGTACAACAGAGAGTACCCTGCCCTTGCTGGGGTATACGGTGGACTCGCTCACAAGGACGACCCGCTCCAAGTTTCTACAGGACGACCCGCTCCCACTCTAAGCTCCATGAGCTGTGTAAAACATCAGATTATCTGATTATAGTGTATACATGTATTGTTATCATGTGTATCATCTGTGTTATTCTTTTTGCAGTATCCCAAGTATGATTTTGTTAATACTTTGTATGCCATTTTCCCTCAAATGTACGTAGTTGTGACTTGTAATTGTGCAACTTAATATTTACATGCATTTTTCACAAATTCGCTGCCGAAACCAAATCCGTGTGAGTAAACTCTTTGTGGGGGCCCAGATAATTCTTATATTAAGCCTGCAGCTATATCGTGACAGAAAGGGCAGGCACAAAGTGCATCTAATAAATTAAATCATTGGAGCGGGTCGTCCTGCAGAAACTAGGAGCGGGTCATCCTTGTGAGCGAGTCCACCTGTATTCGGCCGTGGGTTGGGGGCTACGGAGCACACAACTTCACAAGGGGACGGTCTGCAGTATAGTCACTAATGCCACCATGGGGAATGAGTCCCCAATATAGGCAACAGCTACACCCAAAAAGGGAAGTTGACTTCTATAGGCAGGTGAAGCAAGAACCAGAATCAGAGCAAATATGCTCTGGTAAAGTAATAAATATGGCTTGAAGCCAAAAAATCATTTGAAATAAATGTTGAAAATAGGTTCCCTGAGTAACATGAGTAATACTGCATCAATACGCATTACCATGATTACTAGTATGCTGGTTGTGAAACTAGACAACTTTTGCTAAGGAGTCATGTATGTCAACCTGACTGATAAAAATAGACTATTTCCCCGGTTCCCTGCAGAAATCGACAGGAATTTCGTCTGGTTAGGCCAAATTTTAATTTCATTGCAACTTAGGGTTCACAAACTGTTTTGAATATTCGCCTAACTGCACCAGATTAAGAGCCCTTATAGCTTTCTCATAAAGCAGTTAACTTTTGGGGTGCGTCGTCTTAAAATTTTGAGGGCGGGCCGTCCGTGGGATGGGTTCACTTGTATCCTTGGCGTCTTGTTTCAGTTTGGCATCGGCCTCAGCCTTCACCAGCTTCCCCCCCCCCCCCCGGCCACCTTCAAACCACTGCCACCAGTGTTTTGATTTCTGAGTGTTCAACTGTTCACCCCAAAAACTTATTAGTAACAGGATTAGCTCCATTGAATGCACTGTGTTTATGAGTCACGGTAATGTTTAATTTAAAATTATTGGCATTAAATTTGATAAAAAGATAAATGCTGGGATTTCAGTTGAAAATCTAAGTCACAAGTGGCTTCAAAAAGATATTACTTGTTAACGGTAGTAATTCTGGATCTGAATGGTAATTGCCATAGGGATATCACAGCAATCAGTTGACAGTAATTGTTAGCCGTACACGACTCGACTGCACTATCTGTTAGTTTGGGAAATTGTGCATTAAAAAACATGCCATTTCTATGTGAAATGCAGTGAGTTTAGTATTTTAAGATCTGCCTCGATAAAGAGTAGAATGTAAAATGAAAGTGAGCACAGGTTTGGCTGGTCTTCGTGTGAATGGCAGATGGCCAGAACTGTTTAAAAATTTTGCCCAGCAATTCCAACTCTGCAATTTGTGACCCTCCCTTCTGTACTATTTACCGATACTGTTGGATAGTCCGTGTCTCGGACAACCCGCCCTCAAATATTTTAGATGACCCGCCCGAAAGTTAGGTGCTTTTAAGTTAATGTCAGAATAATGAACATTTTTTGCCCAGTTAGGTGAGTTTTTGAAACACATTTGTAAACCCCTTAGCAAAAGCTTATTAATATGCCTAGTCTCACATAACCAGAGTAACAATATAATGTGGTTTGATGAATGGCTAAAACTCCGACCTAAACAATTGGTGATCCTAGCAATCGGGCAATCTTATGAATCCTATCAATCGGGCTGTGCCCGATGATATCCTGGCTTATGGTAGCCCGCTGAATCGGTTTAAGTATCAAAATCTGAAAGTATTAGCATGATCGGGTAGGTTAAAATTCCATGAACCCTTCATGTACAATCGGCCTGTGTACAAATATGAACATATATGGAAGGCCTGTGGTTAGCTGTGTTTGGATTCTACAACTCATGCTGTTTCATGCTTATGAGAAGATGATCCAGAGATATTCGCAAATTTAATTTAATGGCAATGTTGAATCATGCTGTGATTTGTGTTTTTGATTTTCATTTTAGGTACAGCACAGACTCGCATGGTGCCCAGCACGAGATGTTGCAAGCCGAGCTGGAACAGTACAAGACCCAGGTGAGAGCGGTTACATGTAGGGGCCTATCTGCTGAAAGGAGAGTTGTTATTTCCAGGCTCAGTTACAAATCTGTTGCATAACCGACAACCGTTAACACTTAACAGTTATTATTACTGAATGTAGAAATGTGTTAGCAGAGAGAATAAATTGAAATACACATTATGTATTTCAGTTTGAGTGTGTTGAATAAAGACTTCAATAGTATTTACTAGAAAAAGAAAATTACGCCTTAATGGCCACTTGGAGAATTCACTTGGCATGTAATTTCATGTCTCTATTAACATGATTGAAGCTATGTATGTACGCGAAGAAAGAAGGTAATCTGGTTTTCTCACGCTGTGCTGTGGACGGAGTAAGTTAATTTTGTGTGTCATACACTGATATCATATGTAACATGTTTAATATTGTTTAATCATATTAATACAGAGGTTACCATGGTTACCATTTGTTCCCTTTCCCATCGCTTCTCCACCCACCTGTTGTGTGTGTTTTACAGGTGGAGCAGTACAAGACTGTATGCGAGTCCCAGAAGGAGGCGTTGAAACAGAAAGACGAACTCCTGGAGCAGTTAAGGGCCACCAATGAGTCTCTGAAGAAGGATATCGTTATCCTGCAGGAGATCAAGGCCCAGAGAGGATACAGTAGGTTAACATTTCAGATATACAGGATATATGGAGGGTCACTTTCTACAAAAGTCTGAAACTGGACTTAAGCTTAGGAAGAGAAAGTTGCCAAGTTTCTGTGCTTCTGTGTTTCTGTTAATTTGTCCAGAAACTGACCCAGAAAAAAGAAAGTCCTGGCCGTGACGTATACAATTTCAGATAAGTGGAGTATGATTGCTAATCATATTTGAACTGAGTGATACCAAGTCCTATTTATTTTACTATATCATAGTGCACAAGCAAAATGTAAGGTCCCACCATCCTGGTCCTATTCAGAGAGGTCAAAGTGTGTATGTGATTAATGGTCACCTTTGTCGCCAATTACATCTAATGGAGTTGACTAAAATATATTTAAGGGCACTGAGATGAGATTTGATAATTTTTGAGGAATTGCTAAAAAACAAATTGCACAGTAAAATTCCAAAAAATTGTAAGATTACCACCGACAAGTAATATATGATCTTTGATATAACAGTGTGTCACATTGTAAAAGCCAGTAGTGGGTTATTTGTAGAAACGAATGTAACAATAAATATGCATATAATAAAAGGCAGGCCTTACTGCATGAAGCACAGTCAGCAAATAGCATCAGAGTTACACCAGGTACAGCCAGAGTCTGGAGTATAGGCCAGTTTATGTTGGTTAGCCTGTAATAGGCCTACTAGTGACAGCTCAGATCTGGCATAGTAAGGAACTTTAGTCTTGCTATATATGCATTACAGAGTTTTTGGTAAATTTTGTGTATGTTTGTAGTATCACTGCCTATCTGTAGTATCACTGCCTATCTGTAGTATCACTGCCTATCTGAACTTAGTTGCTAGATGTTGTGCTCAGTGGCAGTGCCACCATGATGTTACCTTTTATTTTATTGCAGGCAGTAGTTGGAATGAGGATGGGCAGGTACGATAGCCAGCCGCGTGGAATAGTGGTTACTAGGGAGACGGGGGATGGGGGAGTGGGGGGGTGGAGGGGTTGGGGATACAGTAGTATGTGTACTATTGTGTAGTATTAATGGAAGGAGCAGGACAGATGCAGCATCAGTTTACAAACAATCCATGCCTATTGCACTAAACTTCCCCTAGGATCTGGTTTCAGGAAAACAGCGTGTGTAGCTTTGAGTTGACATATGTTGCCTAGTACTAGACCATGTACAATGATGTAGACAGGACAGGAAGCTCTTGCCTGTTAAGCATGCTTATAGCATAGGACATCTAGAATATGTGTTGTTTTGGTGGTTAGTGCGGGGGAGTTGTGGGGGGCAAGCTAGGAAGCTTAGGGGGCAGTGATAGAATGAGTTGAGAGGGTGACTGACTAGCTGCTACTGTACCAAGTTGTTATACAGGTTCAGATAGGATTACAGTGGTTCCACAGTAAAATAGCACAGGGGAGTTTTAATCAGTGACATCAACTGGGATTAAGCCAGTGGATTAGAGGCGATGTGGACTAGTATTCCCAGAGTGGACTGTACGTATGTACTATGTAGGCAGTGTCGACTGTACATATATAGCTGTAGAGGTAAGAGTTAACTGCTAGTAGTGACAGTGGATAGTCTACTGTCTGTAGTTGTAAAAATGTTTAGTATTGAGTAAACTAGTGGCTATTAACAGAATCTCCACCATGGTGTTGTTTGGGGAGATGATTGGTTTGGATTGATAAAAAATGCCAAATGATATAGAATAGTGTATAGCTGGTTTGAAATAAAATGATCAGCCTTCATCCTTCATCATGTCACGGTGCTTTTCTTAAATAGCCTGTCCATAGTGTAATAACCATGGTTATGTGCTGAAGAATTGACTCCATAGAGAGTGATGCATACCACCTCACCTGTATTAGTGGCTACACAGAATTTGAACTACTATGATCACGACGTTTACAGACTCACCTCTCCAATGATAGAACAAAGTAGAACACGTAGAAGTCAGGAAATTCGTTAGTGATTCTGTTCTTGCAGCCTATGTTTCTGACGTTGCCCAGTGGTACCTATCTTGAAAGATCATCATCGTTCCTGCAGTAAAATGGTCAAGACCACTCTTACATATCTTGTTTATCAGTTTGCTAAAAATGTATTTAACATATATGGTTATCCTGGTTATACAGGCAGATTCTGCTGTGTCATGTCATATGTATATTTGTCTGTGTGTCTGTCTATATCCAATCCCTGGCTCCCTGTCTCTAGGGCTTTGATAAGGATGCCGAACACAACCGGAAGTTGTTCTGCGGCGGCCTGAACTACGACACCGTGGAGGAGACTCTAAAAGGTCACTTTGAGAAGTACGGGGAGGTGGAGGATGTCGCTGTACTCCGGGATGCTCACGGAAGGTCAGACCGGTTGTGTATGGAGGGGGGAAGGGGGACAGAGTGGTTTCATAGTAAACTGTCAGAGAGCAGAAAACAGTATGTCAGTAGCCAGTCAGCTTCTAGAGTCTGTGGTGACTTCCAGGTGCAATATTGCCGTTACCAGACAGGTGCAATATTGCCATTACCAGATGTAAAATTACAGTAAAGTAAAGTGGAAACGTTCATTTGGATTTTTTCCCATTAATTTTACATGTACTTGAGAGAGAGATCACAAACTGTAATTCCCCATTATTAAGTTACGAAGGTAAGAAAAAACATATTTTCACTACTAGTGTTACTACTTGGCAGTGAACTTAATTTCATGTGGATGCTTCGAAAGAGTCAACATAATTTCGTGTATATGCTTACAGTATGTAGTAGGTTGTACATAAGGACAAACTCAATTCCTGCATTCTTCCGCTGGTGTCTTGTCACTCTTATGAAGATTACACAGTAAACAGGTTTGTTGTTTGGTGTTCCAGGTCGCGAGGGTTCGGCTTTGTGGTGTATAAAACTGCGGAAGCCTGCGACGAAGCCCAGAAACACAGGCCCCATGTGATAGACAGTCGCCACATTGACACAAAGCGGGCCGTGCCTAAAGAGGTGAGAGTCTGGTACAGCCTTCCATCTGCATACACCTGTAATCTATGATTTTAAAGACCATCCAAGGGTCAAATAAATGTCTTGTGAAGCTTCAGAACAGCATTACAGTGATATAACAAAGGACATTTTAGGATGATGTCCACGCAGTACTACACTGGTCTCAATCTGGTCAAAATATTGTGGTAAACACAAAATATACAGAGTTGTAGTATTCTCTTATGTTTTGAATTTTGGGGGGTAAGGATATGACCTAACATTTGCCATAATTGAAAGAAATTCATACGTTCAGTCGCAACAAATGGAGCATTACAGCATATTGGCAACTACATACTGCTTCTATACGGTTACTGCTATAACTGTCTCTCTACCATGTGTAGGATCTGTCACGGCCGGACGCCTCTATGCGTGTAAAGAAGCTGTTTGTGGGAGGGATCAACCAGAGGGTGGATGATTCCGACCTTCAGGATTACTTCGGTCGCTTCGGCACCGTGGAAACAGTGGAACTGATGAAATGCAAGGAGACCGGGCGTAATCGTGGCTTCGCATTCCTCTACTTCGCTGACAGTGACGTGGTGGACAAGCTCGTCTGTGAGTGGCTGGTGTTTGTGCTGCATTTACCGACATAGTTAAAGTGGGGTCCAGTGGCCTCACACAAGTTCTGAATGTAAATTGTCAACTGAAGGACAAGTGCAGTGTCCATATTCAAGCACTTTACACTAAGTTATAGTGGCTGGTTCTGCTGTTAAAGAAGTATCAAGTTTTTGATGATCCAGTGGCTAGCAGTTTGGGTGACAGCAATCGAGTCTGACCAGTCAAATGTGTTTGCGCCAATATTTTCACCCATGCGCTATCTGATGGTTGTTCCAGTGATGAAGCACCATGTGATCAAGGGCAGCCAATGTGAAGTGAAGAAAGCTATCTCCAAACAGGAAATGATGCGGCGTGGCGGCGGGAACGTTGGAAATCCAAAGAATGGTTAGTAGTTCCTGTGCTCTGTGTCTGGATCTCGCTGAGACTGGATCATGTGGATATGTAACTCTTTCGAAGCCTTTGATTATGATTCATGGTTAGCTCTTTCAGGGCATAAAGATTATCAGGTTCAGGCTGGCAACACATGACTTTGATATTAAAGTTGAAAGTGAACTTGGTTCTGGTTGTATGTTAGGTGTGATATGTGGAGTTCCTCTCTCTCAGCAGGTTACCAGGGTGGCGGTTACCAGGGCGATGGTTACAACGACTACATGCAGGGTCCCCCGTCTATGTACGGTCCCCCAGGGCCTGGCAGGGGGGCACATGGAGGGAGAGGGGGGGGCCCTGGAGGGAGAAACTACATGCCCCCTCCCCCTCCCCAGCAGCATTCCCCTCCCCCCAGCCAGGCCCAGTCAGGGGGTAACACGGCTTTCCCGTCAGCAGCCGACATGGCAGGTGGGTTGTCCTACTTACAGTCAAGTCACCCTTTAAGGGACCCGAAAGTCACCCGATGTACAGTAAAAAAAAGTAAATAATGACCTTGCTTGTTGCTTCCCCAGTTCAGTTGAGAGAGCTGTAACTGCATGTGCTGTAAAGACGAAGGCCATTTCTGCTCCTCATGGTATCAATTTTTGGGTAACACTGCTGCAGTAAACTGCAAATGACCTGCTGTTTACAGAAGGCTGTGGTTGGTGTGGAGGTGACTGTCTGTGAGTGGAAGTGTGGGAGTGAGTGGCGGGTGTGTGACTGTGGACTGACTGGTCCATATTTGACTGTGGACTGACTGGTCCGTATTTGACTGTGGACTGACTGGTCCGTATTTGACTGTTTCCAGCGGCGTGGACCCAGTTTATGAGTAGTTACACAGGCCAGGCCCCTGCCAGTCAGTCGGGTCGTGGGGGAAACGATAGCCAAGGCAGCGACACCCAGGACAATATGGACGGCTCTGGATCCCGTGGTGGAGCTCGGCAGTCTGGCGGCAGTGCTGGGAACCAGACAGGCAGCAGTGGGGGTGGGGGACCTATGAGGAGTAACAATCATTATGGTTACCGGGCCCAGGGACCGTATGGGGCGTTCCCAGGACAATACAGTAAGTCTGGGGGGAGGGGGGCCTACTCGCCAAGGAAAGACCTGGGCAACAGATTTCCTCGTTTGTGATTACTAGAAAATATTTAAAGTTGGAATTAATGTGCAGCGCTGTAAATCCATACATATACAGCGGTCACTCTTAAGACAGTCAAATAAGACAGTTTGAGAAATGTGCTTAATGGTTAAAAGTTATTGAAAGCCTCAGCTTGTAAAGAGTCTACTAATGGTGTCCTTTTCTCTCTCTGTGTTTCCAGGTGGTTACTCTGCCTACGGTAGCTATGGCGGCCAGGGCTCTGGGTATGGAGCCTCAACCGACAGTTATAACACACAGGCTGGGGCTGGGAGCTACCAGGGACAGGGATACTAACACACACAGCCAGCGGGACTCAGACACTGGGACAGTTAATAACAGCCCAACCATTAGATCGTTACTCTATAACAAGAGCTGTACACACACGTCATATGTACTAGGGTGACTTTATGGATACACAGTTTATTACAGCTCTGGGTGGCAGGGTCGGACTGTGTGGGCACAGCCTGTGTTGATGCTGTATTGCGATGTTACAGTACCACCGCGGTATTGTCCTTACCCATACAGCGCTTACATTAGTATCTCTTGTGTACACTATTGTTGGTTAGGCTATAGCTGCAGAGAACAGGTTGCAACCAGGTGATTTCTGCACTGGGAAGGTTTAGGTAGATCAACAGTTATCAGTCTTTGGGGCTCCTTGTATATACAGGAGTCAGGAGAGATGTGTGTACATGGAATTAATTTGGAGACTGTGGTCTCATTTATAACAAACCATGTGGACATGAAGCCATGAAACCAGGAATGATAGTGTCCAGCCACAAACAGCTTGTCACTGGGCCCTTCCAGCAGTTCTGGATGTCGGTATTGTCAACAGAATTTATAGCATTAAAATTTGAGTTACAATGAAAACAGTTCGACAGCATTTTATGAATTTGGTATGTGCCTGTCCCACCAAACTTTATTACTGTCAATGGTGTAAATTATCTGAACCAAAGAAAAGACTTTGAAACCTAGGTTAACACTAACTGTACAAACTCGGTTCTCTTGCCATGAGAACACTCGAGATGGTATGCTGGCCTGGGGGAATTCCCTGTGAACCCTAAGCTACTTTGTAGACTTTTGTTGTATGTAATTGTGTCCTGGGACTGGTTACCGGGGTTGGTTACTGATATGTCCTCTCACACTTTAGTGTTAGCAAGCTTGCTGTTTTGGGGAATTTATAGGAGTTTTGTCTTCTTTTACATTTGATAGACCTTTATATGAGTAGATATAGTGGCAGCTACCAGGGCAGTCACTACAGCCTGGTATCCTAGATATAGTGGCAGCTACCAGGACAGTCACTACAGCCTGGTATCCCCGACTGACACATAGCGTGTTGGTAATAGCTGGTAAGTTATAGCGTGTGGGAGTTTTTATGTTGTCAGTTTAATGTTGTGTCTGTTATGTCAATGTTAGGCATTGTCATCATAACCTGTTTGGTTATTACATATGTATATGTATTATGAAGGCATTCCTCTCTTTATATCTTGTGGTGTTTGCAGCCTGCTGTAGGTAGGAGCAGGACAGAGCCGACCGACCTCCCTGGTATTCTAGGTTCCATAAGCTGAACATGAATGTGTATGATACCAATAGAATGTCATATATAATATTTTAAAGAGTCAATAAATTCTGCAACCAGTGTTGCATTGTTGTATTATTTTCCTCCGAGGAAACCATACTACTGAGAACTACATACACAACAACATTAAACATATTTACAAGACTAATTTTATAAAAAAAAAATAAAGCATATTGGCACAGCTGCACCTTCTAACATGCTTCCATTGTTTATTAAGGCAACATAGTTAAGATTGGGAAAGATATGATTGATGGTGCACGGAAGAAATACATTTTGCCAATGCCTCTGGTTCAGTTCTTGCTATACTAGTGACTGAGGAAACCCAGAATCTCCTTTTCCATTGATTTCTAACTAGAATTCGGTAGTTCATTAGAACAAATAAATTGCTAAAAATTCCAAGGTTTTGCGCAAAGGTTTAGTAACGTCCTGAAATTTTTAATAGCTGTGCGGTGTTGAAAAATTAGCTTTTCTAACTCAACCAGAAAACTAGAAAATAGAATTTACAGGCAAATTCAAGATCTGCATGCCAGTTTTGGCATTATGGAGAGCAGGAAGCACAGAGGTCGTTCCTGAAGTTGTACTACTCTCTTTCTACCTCAAGGGGTCAAAATTGAGCTTATTTTCGCTCTACAGGCAGCGGTTTCCGAGATACTGGAGGATTTTCAAAATTCCCATATTTGGGCATG
>JAAUYG010239127.1_pt1 | contig 10773 bp, 7 predicted proteins | sample 7278091 | NCBI WGS metagenome assembly JAAUYG01 (sample SAMN14350201, study PRJNA611818) | marine sediment metagenome | isolation source: surface marine sediment (0.6m) | place: French Polynesia: Moorea | collected 2018-08
CAAATAAAAGCTCCGCCAATCGTGAGATGCCCCTGTTTTCGCGCCTTTACCCTCCTTTCGGGTATCTTCGGAAAGTTTTCCCGCCAAGGGGTTTAAAATACTCCCTATTGCACGATCATCGCAAGAAATTGAGGGAAAATCCGCCGCAGAGGAGTTGCAGAAGCATCGTAGGCCATTTGTGACCTAGGCATAAGTTAATGCTGCCACCCCTGTTAACCAGTCCAGCAAAGTGGCTCAGACCCCAAGGTTTGGCTGCACAGTGTCAGCTATAGCAGAACCATAACGGAAGCATTGTTGATACTTTGAGAAGTGCCAGATTTCTGTTTGATATTTTGCAATGAATTGTTATTAGTGGGATCTTCCGGCAAGCCTTCATTTGGAGATTTTGAAGGACTATATATGTTTCTACAACATAAATTAATACACATTCGCTTGCCCAGAGAACGCACAGTAGACTTCTGTGAAAATAGGCTTTAGAAGGAGTCTAAAACTGCGAGTGTCGGACTCTGGGAAAGGTGATAATTTTTTTGTGATTGACTGTACCTAAAGTTATCAGATACCAGACCATCTGCGACTGTAATACAAAGTTCATGAAGATGGGAAGAGTGATTTTTGTTGGACTTTACAGGTTTAGGTACTGGTATGGCAGTGGTATTTGTGCATAAAGCAGTTAATGGTCAGATCTTGTTTTTAACTCCTGTTTCCAGGGCATGAATGAAGCAGCAGTGGGAGTTGGTTTGATGATGGGACCCAGTATTGGTGGCATTCTCTACCAGGTAGGTAGCCATGTTACAATTGAATTTTGAAATCAAGTAATGGTGCCAGTTGTTCCCATTAGGGCTATCCCATTCAAAAGTGGGGTGGGTGGGCTGGGGGGTGGGGAGAGGGAGGTTCTGACAAAATGCAGTGTATGAAAATCTGAGCAAAATTGAAATATTTTGTAGAGGGGATTGAAACAAACTGAGATATGTCATGAGGTCGGGGTGGGGGGTTAACATTTTTCAGCAAATACTTTTTGATGGTATACATGTAGTCCTTAGCATTTTACGGTCTAAAATTGAGCCTGTGCATGATATAATATTACATCATACTGACTGTTTAATAGCTGACATTGGTTTGTGGAACCTACCTTGAAAGAGTACCCCTTCTGCCAGAAAAAAATTATCTTTGATGGCAACCGAAAGTGTCTTTAATTGCACTGGTCTCTCAAGTCATGTGTTGCTGACAGTAGAGGTCTTTTTTATAGCCTGTATATACATGTAGGCATACCAGTATTTGTTAATTTGATATCTTTGATGCATGGTGTCTCAGGATTGAACAAAACTATACTGTTCATCATCCAAACCAAGAAAATTTACTTGCAGAGTTATATGTACTTAAATATTTTAATTTTATTCCCAGATTGGAGAATTTCTGTTGCCTTTCACCGTGGTCGGAAGCTTATTAATGGTCTTAGTCCTGCCATTTATATTTGTCCTTCCATCAGATCCAGGTAATGGCAAAATTGGTATTAGTTTTTTTGGAGGCCGATTTAGTAGTCTGCAGGCTCAAGTGAATTATCCGTGGTAGTAGTAATTATGGGAAACCAATTATCAGTGGACAAGGAAAATATATGTAAATATATATGCAGTACACAGTGAAGCCTGGAGACTTTGAGAGGGTGGGATGAGGGTTAAAGTACTCAAAATAAGTTTAAAGAGCCTCCTTTGCAGTGTTGATAGTAAAAAAAAAATTACACATTAATTTATGCCAGTCTTTAGTCAGCATGTCTATACATGTAAATGATGTAATCCACATACAGTGTTCCCTGTGATTTAAGACCCTTCCATTTAACAGCTCTGTCCATTTTATGATCGGTCATAAATGACACCATTCTTATATTTTCAGTTTAAATATCCCTCCACTTTAAGACCACTGTCAATTTAAGACCATATATTTCTAGCAGAATGGGTGGTCCTAAAATGCAGGAACCATTGTATGGCTCTAATTCTGTGGAATAGGAGATGCAATAGTTACCAAATTTTTTGTTTCTTCTCATAGTTTGGAACAGAAACAATTGTTTTTTTACGTTGTGCATTTATAAATTGTGCATTATATGTTCATTGTGTCGCATTGGAACCCATCTTAAGACCATGGTAGAAATTTTAAAGAGTATCCCAAGAATAAAACCACTTGTATTAATAATGTTCTTGAAAAAAATAGTATATTCATGTACAATAACATGTACTGTGTTTCAGCCATCTGTATGACCACTGTGGCCTGGCCAGTGTGGTTAGTCTTAAGTTATCTATTCAAGTGCATATATATGCACACGTGTCTCCTGCACTTTAGAAGGTAATACTGACTCATGTGCATGTACATGTATACCCCTACACACTTCTGTACAGCCATCATGGTCATAACCGTTGTTTATATCCTCAACAGATTATGACAGTAGTGACAGTGGACTTTCCTTATGTCAACTGCTGAAAGGACCCAGCGTTCTCGTAGTGTTGTCATCCGTCTGTCTGACTGCTACTCTATTAATTTCCCTGGATCCCACCTTGGAGCCACACCTTAGACAGGTACGTAGGCCTTAGAGAAGAGACCTCATTTCTAGAGGTACTTATTGGTTCTACCTGACGATGGTTAGAGCATACATAACATTATGTAGCCTGTCTTTATTTTTCATCTAACGTATGTATTTAATAACTTGTTGGGCTGGCATGTACATTGTAGCTGGCGGTATCATATTCAAGTATTTCAGACTGTTATTTGTGACAGTGAAGCAGTAATACTAGGAGATCGCAAGCAATTATTTTTCAGTGACCTGAAATTCTTTGCATTGCGTCTGTAGAAGTATCATACAGTGGACCCCTACCTTAAAACATTGCCATGGAAATAAGACCACCCCTGAATTAAGACCACTTTGGCCTCACATGTCATTCAGAGGTTCCGCTGCAATTTGCATTTTACATCATCAGCGATCACGCTCATGGTAAAACAAAACTTATGGCTACATCTATGCATATGGTGAAAAAAAAAATTAAGACTGACCGCCACTGATCACTTTTAAAAAAGATTCTATGCAGTAATGTCGGGTGGAATATGAATTTCACAAATACCAGAAAGGGGATTAGAAATTTAACATGTAGATATATGTTTCTGGTACCCTCTGATGCTGTGCCATTCTAGTTCCACCTGAAGTCGTCCGTCCTCGGTCTATTCTTTCTCCTGTTATCTGGGACCTACACAGCCTGTGCTCCGGTCTGTGGCTATCTCTCTGACAACTGGGTGAGTGAGCCCGCTACCTGGTAACATAAAATGCAAAGGGAGTGATCTGCTTCTAGACCTTCTTTCTGCATGGTGATAGTAGACTATAAAACTGGCCCAAGCAGTGGGCGGGCGGTAAGATTAAAGTGCACTTCAAACTTGCAACCCATTAACCTGAGGCTGAGTATTTTACATCTTGGCCAACACACGCTTCAGTTTCTCCGTAGCAATCATCACTATAGTGGTCTCTCTCTTAAAGGATGCTCTCTGGAGAGGACATCCCGCTAGAAAGGACACCAAGTCTTGGCAGCAAGTAGTGGGAATGCATATGAGGTGCCCTCTCACCAAAGAGCACCTCTAATAAGGACAGCATTTCATAGCAGAAGGGGTGTCCTCAGTAGAGTTGGACCACTGTAATTGATTACATGCAGGCTGTTTACCGACCTGTTGTCTATAAGCCAGTATAGTTCATGTATGTTTCCAGTAGCTGACTGATTTCTGAATTCGCTTTGCTTTTCCGAAATCTCATTTGTTGGAGTGAACCCTCCCCTCAGATGTACCATATATTGCTTGTGTTCCAGACGGGGCGAAGTTTGGAGTTGGTCTGTATCGGCATTGTAGTTTCTGCTACTGGATGTCTCCTGCTGGGACCAACACCTTTATTCTTTGGTTCAGATTATAAGTAAGTTCATTACTAAACTCCGAAGTTTTACATGCAAATAATTATATGTTAGCATCATGAGGGCTGTGCTGATCAGAAAATATGATGGTTAAGATCTGACTGTAATGATACTGAGAATATTACAATGACCAGGATTACAACAAGACTGAGGGTCAAATGAGATTAAAAAAAAACCTCCCCTAAAACCAATATTCACGATATAATTAGTATCTGCATGATCATGATGATTAGATCTGCAGATATACAGTAGTCCCACTCTAATAGGGATATCCCTTCTGCCAAACAATATTGGAGAGATTTCTTTCATAGTGGTTACAGTCTCAACAGAGGCCACCCTCCCTAATATGGTAAAAATTGCTGTACTATATGAATGCGTTTAGTTCTACCTCTTGCCAAAGGCCACCTCCGTAATTCCACCCTAACTTATTGGCAGTTAACATGGTTAAGGTGGACATTATAGAAGTGAACTACCATTATTGCATGTGTGAACAGTGAATGCACAGGGCATGCAAAAGCCTCGAGGTTTGTGGAGTTTTGTTGGGGCAGGCAGGGTGCATTGGTGGGTGCAGGTTCTCATGGTTCTGTGATTGCTTTCTTACAGTACAATGTATGTGTACCTACTACAAATGTCTTTTACATTTCTTTCTTTCATCTTTCAGTATGCTGTGGCTGAATATTGTCAGTCTTATCATAATTGGCCTTGGCACAAGCTTGGCCATAGTCCCAGGTTTTGGTCTCATCTGTGATGCAGCACGGTGAGTTGAATACTTCTCGGCTTCATACTGCAGTTATAGATGTACAACATGTACAAGTCAGTCAACTTTTGTTAACAGAATTGTGTGGCATACATGTATATGGTTGTATATCATGCACTGTTCAAGATTACCCCATGGGAACATTTGTGTTGTTGTTCGTACTCCCTAGTGATCATATGGGCTGTATATGAGGACAGAGGGTACACACTGTTCCTCATTCTGTAACCAGGCATTTTGCTGGAATTATTGGAAACACTGCCTGGATTTGGAGTGGGCAGCAAAAGCAGCTAAAATAAATACAGATTAGCTTAAAACTAAAAAAAAAAATATCCATTCAAATGCACCCGCCCAAAAAAAACTGATAAAATATGTGTGTACACACAGTGCTGCCTATAATTTAAGACCCCTCCATTTGAAGACTTCCTGCTGCCCATCAGTGACACAACATATATTTTCGATCTGTATGATTTTCCATTTAAGACCACCTTCAATTTAAGACTTATTTTCTGGCTGAATCAGTAATACAAACCTGCTCTAAAGACCACCTTATAAAAACCGCATTTTACAGGTCCCCAGGGGTATGCTTTCCACCTGCATATAAAGACCGCCTGTGTATAAGGACCACATTTGGTTTGTCCCTTGGGTGGTCTTTATATACAAGTTTCACTGTACATGTACTATATACGCAATCCTGACATATTCTGCACTACTGCTACATGTACATTTTCCAGGCGCGGAGGCTGCGGGGGACCCAACCTACACAGCTTAGTGGCTGGTCTGTGGAACTCGGCCTATGCACTGGGGTAAGGGGTTTACCGGACTCTGATCTGATGATATGCTCTCGTACTACCAGCATGAGCGGTGTTAACTGTATTTACATGAAACACCAGTTATGCTAAATTAGAAAAAAAACCCATGATCTTGAGATTGTCAAAATATTTGGAAGTTTCTTTATCTGAAGTCATCTTGCTTCCTCACGTTGCAGCTGTGTACATGTACATACTACAATGTACATGTAGTCGATATCGAATTTAGCATTTACACAACTACATGTAGATGTATGTTGTTGGGTACACCAGTATCATGAGACATATCTTCATTTTAGCAGGCTGTTGACATATCCTTGCAATTAACCTTTTGAAAGTACAATCTTTTGTTCATTTTAAATACGATTGACAGAACATATTGTCCAGGGCCAAGTTGAAACTGTCTTGACTGAAATTCTCTGGTATAGGATCGATATTTTTTTCAGGGAAGTTGTGGGTCCTATATCAGCTGGCTGGATGCTAGATCACTGGGGGTTTGGTTGGTGCATGACGGTCATGGCTGGGATCTGTATGATTGTGGTATGTCTGTGATGATGATGATGATGGTGATGATGATGATGATTATGATGATGATGATGATATTATGATGTACTAGTATTGTATCCTAGGATTGATATCTTGTTTAATGCCACAATTTACAATTATTTAGGATCAATTTCTTAAAGATATAAAACTTGTGTTGTATCTTTGTTGACAAAAGATAATTACATTTTTCCTAATATTTAGTTCACAGCCACTGGCTCTGGCTGTTGCCTCAAACTATACGTGGTGGAGTGTATCAAACCTGAATAAACCCCCCCCCCCCCCATTCTATTGTCTGATGTCTATATTCACTAAGCTGTCTATATTCACTAAGATCATGAAGATGTCTATATTCACTAAACTAAGCTACTGCTGCTATGAATATTTCTATTATTATGAGATAAGCAGATCTTGGTTTTGTTCCTGTTTCAGGAACAGTTACATATAATCCATCCAGACTAAAATTTCATTAACTGACAGAGCCTGCTGGTAGTTGTTGTGGCCGAGTGCTGAATCAATATACATTTTGCAATCTCTTTCAGTTGTTATTGCTCAGCATGACATGGATTGCCTGGCGTCTCTGTAGATGTGGCGGGACTGCAGAGACTGTGTGTGATGATGATGATCTCGACGAAAGGTCGCCACTTCTGAAGGATGTTGCAGCTTCGTCGCCAAACAATTCCATATAAATCTACAGCAACATGACGTGACAGATGGCTTCGTGCTTGTGTCTAGCATTCCATCCTAGAATATTGGATGAACCGCGATCCCTGCAATTTTAAGACCACCCATTTAGCCAGAAAAACGTTTGGCCTAAATTTAAGGTCACAGGTCCTAAAATGCAGGAATATTTATATTGAAAATCATTGATAGGTCATTGATGGCCGGTCTTAAAATGGGAAGCATCCTTAGTGTGAGGCGGTCTTAGCCCTTTGGACACAGCTGGCACCTGCAGTCGACTGCTAGGCCCACTGCAAGAGGCGACTTAAAGTCGACAGGATTCAGAATAGCTTCGGAATCCAGAAACTCTGCACTGGTAAAAAAAACAGAAAAAGACAATTCCACGCCAAGAGTTAAATTACGGGGACCACCGCATGCACTGTATGAACTTCATGGGTTGAATGCCCACAAGGGTGATTACCTCACTTTATCCTGGATAAGAATTTTCAGTGGACTGTTACATATGCCACAAAGTGACTGTAGTGAGAGGCTGTGAGATAAATGTATATGTAGAGACCGGGGCCGTTGACTGGGTGCAAGGATTCTGGGTTACACATGTTATGTACATGTACTTGTACGTTCCATGGAGGTTTCGGGGATATGGGAATCTATGTCCATGCTCAAATTTCAAATGACTTTAATGGGTCACAGAGAAGAAGCGCCATCATCCTTGAACCATTCTTGCCAGTGATATAATTTTTTTTGTGCCATATTTTCTAAATGCAGCTGGAATGCCATATACATTTATATATCATGTTATATTTTGTAGAAGTGTTAATGGTACATGCACTGAACTATAATTTTTGTGAAAATGCCTTTAGCAAATGTGATATGGTCAATTTATGTTGTGTTATTGACATGATGTTTCTGTTTTGTTGTGATATGCTTTGTGTTTTTACTTTTCTGTTTAGTGACTGTTACAGAGCTGTTGTTGATCTAGTTTTAATCGCTTACATGTACATGACTTACATTGTAGACGGGTGACTTGAGGGCTACTGTGCAGTTTCTCTTTAAAACTATCACTTGCTGCATTGCCGTGTGCAAAGTCCTAAAATCTGGTTTGAACTGTTTTGTTTATGCATCAGTGCAGCTGTTACTTAATAATAATTATAATGATTTATTTTGTACACCATAAAATCCCCTTGTAAAGAGCAATAAAATGATTATAGTCATGATAGTTAAAAACAGTAGTGGTTGTGAAATACATGTACATGGCAGTATTGCCGAAAATGTCAAATCAGTATAAAATACTTCATTTATTACAGTTAAACTGGAATTGTTTTTAGTGTGTTTCCAGGTGGAGTTAAATATTTTGATATCCCTTAAAAAGCATCCTCAAATGTAAAGGGAGCAAGTTCTATAGACATGGACTAAAATTATCCATGCTAAATCCCTGATTACTAAAAGCACTGTGATGTGTACATGGGAGGCACCTTCTTGAGATGTTCATGAGATGATGGCCTTTGACATCTTTTGTGCCACTTCATACTTTGTACAGGCATATGCATGCATGGCGTTCATCATACATTCATGATGTACAGTGGTCCCTCTATTTTAAGACCACCCATGGGACCAAGAAAATGCGGTCTTATATTGCAGGTGGTCTTAAAATAAAGGTCATTTAACACAGAAAATTGCCCTTTGGGACCAAGTCAAGCGGTCTTATAATCAAGGGTGGTCTTAAAATAGAGGGTTGTAAAATAGAGGGACTACTGTACTTGTATCTGCGGTTCCTTGAAAGATGTATCTGTGGGTAGAAGAATTTAAGACATGCCGGAAATAATTCAAGATTCATTTGAGTTGCACATTCATGAGTATGTATATTAGTGAAATACTGAGAAGAAACACCAGCATGTAAATGTAATCCTGGTAATGTATTCTGTTACTGTATGTATGTGTACCACAGTTACACGTAGTAATGAATAAGGTCCAGTCCTTAAAAAGTCTGATTTATCTCGGTCCCTTAGTGTAAAGGGTGAGTTTGCATTGGTCACATGCATGTGCATGTACATGTATGTGCAGATGTGTGGTTCAAGTGCCTGTCTGATATGATGTATAGAGCTCAAACGGAATGTGTTCTTTGGACTATTTATTTTAACATTGATCAGTATTGTAATATGCATATATACATGTAGCAAATGCTGTGATGCAGTGATTTCATATACGAAATTTAGAGTGACCTTGTTACATTTATAATATTAAGTATCTCAAGTTTGCAGTCCTATTGGGAATATCTTCAATACACCAGCTACATGCCCATGTATGTACAGTGATGCCTCTATTTTAAGACCACCTATAGGGCCAAGAAAATGTGGTCTTATATTGCAGGTGGTCTTAAAATAAAGGTCATTTAACACAGAAAAGTGCCCTTTGGGATAAATTCAAGCAGTCTTATAATCAAGGGTGGTCTTAAAATAGAGGGTTGTAAAATAGAATGACTACTGTATAGCTTTCCTGTACCATTGCGAAATGAGTGCTGATACACGGCGAGATGCTCCTCCTGCCTGCTCTTCAGGTATCCTGCTTTATTGGTATAAACTGTACAAATGATTTGGCTTCCTATACTCAACTGCACGTTCAACATTTTTCTCATCTCTTCAGTCTTGTCAGTATAGCGAGCGAGGTGATATTGGCATAGTCATGACAGTGTTATGATAGTTGCAGGGGTTATACGGCCACAAAAATATGTGATTGTACAATGTGGTAAAGACAACTTTTGTTACAATGACACAAGCCGACTTTTGTCTGTATTGGGTAGAGCTATTTACATTTACCATTAACTTACATCAAGTCAGGTATGGTTCTTTCAGCTCTGTGAGCATGCTGTAGCGTACAATGCTGTATGTCCATATACATTACACAGGCATTCAAATACATTGTATATACAAAGTCACGCTCTAAGTATCGTTTTGTATTACTGGTATACATCATGTACATGTGTATGTATACAGTGGTCCCCCCTCAACCCCCTCTAATAAGGATAAGGGCATCTTAGGTTGGACAAGCTGTCATAAGGGATCAGAATTTAAACCGGTTCAACATGTTCAGGAACCGTCATCTGAATATGCAGCCACAGAGATTCAATTATAGAGTGATCCCTGTCTTAAAGGACACTCTCTGGATAGAGAGGCCACCCCTCTAGAAAGGACACATTTTCTTGGCAGGCAAGTGCATGCTTGCATTCACCAAAGGATACATCTCTAATAGGGACAGAATTGTTTGGCAGAAGGGGTATCCTTATTTGAGTAGGGGGAGGGGGGGTGGAGGGCTACTGTTCCCGGTTCATTCAAAGACTGACAGGAACATCTGTAAACTGGCAGTACTGAAGTGGCTTTATAATATGCATATACACCACAGCCTCTGTCAATGTGTACAGATATTAGAGGCACATTTGCTCGGTGCTTGCTTGAGTTTTTATAAGCCAACAAACATATCTATGATAAAATTATACCATTTAAACTATTAACTGCTTAGGCTATGTGTCCACTCATGGTCTGGTTCCAGGCTTCATTGTATACATGTACATGTACCTATACTCATTAAAAAAATTGTCAAGTTCAATGGTACAATCAATTCATGCAATTGTCAGATGATTTTGCTGTGAGTAGTGGCATGAATGGTGTGAAGCAAGGTGGAGTCCTCTCTCCTGTCTTGTTTGCAGTATACAATCAGTAATTATACAATTACAATCAGTATAATATTTTGCCCTGGCCTCTATTCTTTCAGGTTAAATGTAAATTCAGAACCTTTTTACAGTTTGGATGTCTAATTAACAACAAATTAATTATCACCCCTTCATTACGGCAAATCCCGCTGCAGTAGCCCTAGCACAATTGGCACTACGTAATCTTACGCTGTGGTCGCGTTGCTGAAAGTCATTTTGAAAAATATGTAGAACAACCATAACGTAATAAGACGTGAACTGACTGGATTTACTCCAACCTGAACCCGTAAAATTACGTTATGGCATTGGTAAATCACAAAGAAACAGTTGCATTACGCATTTGTACGTTAC
>JAAUYG010024275.1_pt1 | contig 10772 bp, 8 predicted proteins | sample 7278091 | NCBI WGS metagenome assembly JAAUYG01 (sample SAMN14350201, study PRJNA611818) | marine sediment metagenome | isolation source: surface marine sediment (0.6m) | place: French Polynesia: Moorea | collected 2018-08
ACTTTCATGATAATAACAACTGTGACATGTTTAAATACGAAAATTTACATAGGGTTATGAAAGTGTCGGCAATCCAGATAGCAAGAGAGCTAACTTAAGCTGGATGCCTTAGATAATAAGCTATCATATTGCCTACATCCTAACTCATTGGAGATCTTTCTTGTTGATAACCATGTATTTTACTATCAGATCACAGCAATATTATTTCCGTTTGCAGAATGAGCTGCACTTTCTTGCTAAAATTTCTATAAGTCCTTGTACAATGTTAATAAATGTACATATGATAAATTGCCAGACTTTGCAGTTATGCAAATGAAAGTCATCATTCCCAATACTTGGTCATAACAAACGTTGGTTTGGTATTTACAGCTCAAAATGCTTCCAACCTGCGCAAAGACCTCACTGCTGAGACCACACTGATGGCTGAGCTGACCGAGAAAGAACATCAGATCAAAAGAGAGAGCCATTATATGACTGATGTGGCTCTTCAGCAGCAGCAACACCAGCAGCAGCAACAACAGCGCCTCATTGACAAGAATCTGTTATCAGAGTTGGCGTTATCTGAGAAGGTCCAGAATGGGTCCAGCACGGGAGAGGACACTCCACCCTCACTGTCTGCCGAACTGGAGGGGGAAAAACTATCCCGTCATAGTGGATCGTCCATGGTTACCACAGGTATGGAGATGTATGATAATAAAATAGCAGTAACAACTATGATATGCTATGGAATTGAGTACATGTGCAAGAGTTATTGTGACTGGTCAGATACTTCAGTGTTTTAGGAACAACTCGAAGACAAATGAAAAAACTCATATGACGATCCATTTTAGTGATTATAGGAGCACTGTTTTATAATATACATGTATATTTGTATATTAGAAACCAATAGAAATTAATTATCAACTAGAAACATTTCTCATAGATGATTTCAGTCTTAAAATATCAATATTATAAGGTTTCTTTTGCCTTGCAGATGAGGAAGGGAACATCAACCCTTATGCTACTTTTCCCCACAAAGCTAAGAACACCAATAACAGGGCTGGGCAGACCATGCCAAAAGAAAGACAGGTAAAGCAATTACCAGTACCGGTACCTTATTTGATTAAAATAACTTTTAATTTTTCAAAATTAATTTTTCAACTATTTTACCAGTTATCAATAATTTTATATTTTGATGTTGAATTGTTAACAGATTAGAAGTAGTTAGCAGGTAAGATTTTGATTGAAAAGAACATGTGAGCATAAAATTATACATTATTTATTGAAATAATATTACATCCAAGCAGGTTTAAATTTTCTGGGAAATGTAATAAACAAATTGAACTGGTTCTGCCTGGCCGTTAGTTGGTATTTGATGTTTGTATTTCTGATCGAGCAGATGGCTGTCCCAGGAGACGAGCTCCCCCCTCCACCACCAGAATTCCTGCAACAGGTCCCCAAATACCACAACATACCCCATACACCAAACACAGGTCAGTGTCTGCATGTATGCTTACAGCTCTATGTATGCTTGACAAAGATGATGTTGGCATGAAAAGCTGCATGTATTGCAAGCATAGGGTCAGAATGGTGTGGGAACTATCATCTGTGTTCAGTTAAAAGTCTCCATGCACGTTTATGGGGATGTTTATGGAAACAGTATCCCGGCATCACATCTGACCCTATGGTTGGAATAATGGCTATCTAACTGGTAATAATCAATTAACTTCCTAGCTGCTTAAGCTTGGGGTGGAGTTCTCGAACAGACTCAAGTCGAAAGTTTTGACTGAAGTCACCATTTGAACAATGTAATTGGATAAAAATCCGACTTGCATGAATGAACCAATGAGTCAAAACTTAAGATTTCAGTATGTTCGAGAAGTCGAGCCCTCCATGTTTTCAAATGCTGTTCAATGGATAACATGCTGTGTAATCATATAACCTGTCAAGATAATGACATGCTTGACTTCACAATTAACAATTTGTTAACTGGTGCCTGCTGCCGCATGCTTCTCTTCAAGTGATAATGACCATTTTCACTTGGATTCATGTTTGGATGTTAGCAATCTAATGAGAACATAGTTATAATTATTGCCTGTTTAAATTTCTTGATTGTAAAGTGTGTCATGCTTGCAAGAATATAATTAACCCAACTCTGCTGTTTGACAATCACAGACAGATCGACCAATAGGGGGCGCTTGTGTGGTATTAATATTCCAAATCTGAACCCGTTAACTATCAATGTGATGGAAATTTAGCTTCAAAGAGAAATTCATACAATTGGTTTTAACCCCTCAACACAAATACCACACGATGTCTCCTCTTGGCTTATGATGGTCTTTGAAAAGCAAGGGTGCAAACAGAATCCACATCCAAAACTGCAGTGTACATTTACCTATATATTTTCAGTTTGAATCTGTATCATTAACTGGCATGACATTCTTTTGCATAAAACAGAACTAGAACATCCAGGAAATCTGTCCAATGATCATTGGTGATAGATCATAAGTCATGTTTGCACCCTTGCCACCAAGGAATACAGTTGTGTATATGGTACCAGGCTGGGTTTGAGTTCTTGAAAATATTAAAGTCTAAGTTTTGACCTACGTCCGAGTTTTAGCAAATCACTTCACTTTGCCCAGATTACTGTCTTAAGTCAAAACTTGGATTTAAGTATTTACAAGAACTGCAACTGTAATATTTTCTAAAGGCACTGTGCGTTTAACGGAATGGTTACGGTAGATCTGTGTACCTTATAGCTGCAGTCATTGTTCACCTATCTGCATGCCCTGATTGCCCTGATTCCTCCAGGCATTGTACTCAGCCCCCAGCTGTATGCTGGTGCCACTGCATGTGCTAAAGATTCACCTGACCGACCCAAATCCTTGCTTGGCTTGCTACTTGCTTCTGGGAATAGGTTGAAAAAGAAAGGTTTGTGCTGCTAAATCATAACCAGGACCGGGAGCAAAAAAAATTGCGGCACAATTCCTTTTCTTCCAGTGAACAATCAGCTGCAAAAATGATCCAGATTGTTATCAGAATGTTCACATGAATATAACAGAATTATGGTTTAAATTCTGAAGGTTTTAATATGCCGTTATATAAAAATAGTAACGCATTCATAAACTTGAGCAGCAATATTCATCAGATAGCATAAATTACGTTTGTGTAATTCAATACATAAAAAATTAACATAAAGAGCATCAGGTTGCATAAACATTTCAAATAATTGCTCTCTTCTTGTAGTTGTGCAATATAAAGTGATTTGTGTACCAAGATATTAGACAAAAAGTATATGCATGCACCTGCATGGTAGCTCCATGAGAAAGGATAGAAAGTAGTAGAGCAGAAATCATATAGCGGCTAGGTGAAGAAAGAAAATGTATTGGTGTCCCATATAAATCAGAAAAGTAAAGTTTATGCATACATATGCAACATTGGTTAATTTTCTGTTCTGCAGATGGAAAATCCAAGACAGCACCCAGTATATCCTCCATTAATACTAACGTTCCTGAGGGCGGCGGCAGAGGTAGCCCCAGGACACCCTACACCTCCCACACAATGCCCCGCCAGCCAGAGGCTTGCCAGTCAATGCAACAACGCAGCCCTATCTATATACGTAAGTGTAATAGTGCTATAAATGTATACATCATGTACATATATTGTACATGTATTCCGCTGTTTCCATGTATCTCGCTGTAAAGTTTGATACACATGTATATGAATTCAGTAGTTTGGGAAGATACACCTTTCTGAGTCTTCTATCTGGGGTCCATTCATGTCGAGCTTCCAAGGGCTCCAGTCATGGGTAAAAAAGGAGTGGCATGGCCACTTTAAAAGTTGTAGAAATCCAACATGGCCTTTTATGAAAACTGTAGAGAGTGACATTAAGGTCTTATAAAAAGTGACATGGGGACATAGGGAAAAACCAAAAAGTGACGTGTGATTTGGACCCATGTGGAGCCCTATAATTCAAGAAATTCCTGAAATTCTTTTCATGTTTAATGTAAAATGGTAATAATTCTGTTTGATAATGTCTATAATTACATGAAAATGAGAAATAAATTATCTATCTATCTAAGTCCCATAATATCCCTAAATACTCCTAGCTATATGCTTAATTTATCCTTCAGGACTAGCATACGTGTTGAGTAGTGGTTCATATGCATAAAACTGTCTTTTACTGCATGCCCTAATCATCTTTTCAGCTAATGCAAGCTTGCTAAATGTTTTAGAGGTCATGTAAAGTCATGCATACAGTGGTCCCTCTCCATAAAGGATACTCCTGCCAAAGGACACCTCTCTAATAAGGACGGAATTATTTGGCAGCTAGTATATGAATGCCATTAATCCCTCTCACCAAAGGACACCTCTCTAATGAGGACAGAACTATTTGGCATAAGGGATGTCTCTATTAGAAGGGGACTCACTGTATGGTTATGGTTTCACACTGTTACATGGAATGTAGTTAACCTAAAATGGCATATGTTTGGATTTTATCTTCTTTAATATACTACTGCCTCCAATTTAACTCATCAGCATGTTGTGGTTTGTATATTTGCAGCTCCCCAGGGGAGTCAGACATTGCCTCACCCCCCACCCACACACACCGTCAGTGTCACCAAGACGACACCGACCCACAGTCCCGGACACTACACCCCCCTGGCCACCTTCAGCAAGCCTGGGCCTACCCCACCCCCACCCCCAGCCAGAACACACAATATCTACCAGACAGCCGCCATGGCCAGGAACGGTACGAAATGGGCTTAACGTAATAATACTCTACGATGCATTTTCTGATGTTGCTTGATAATGTGTATAATGGGAAATATCATACTAAAATATTCCCTTATCATCGCTTATTTTTAAAATATCAATGTTTTATTAATTTATTAATAATGAAATTTCTTGCACATAAAAATTTAGAAAAATAGTTCAACAGTGTACCCTAATTATTTAATGCAAATTTTAAGGATGTACAGTGGAACCTTGGAAATATAAGACCACCCTTGGTTAAAGCCAAAGTGGTCTTAATTCTGAGTTGGTCTTAATTCAGCAAACAACGCATGACACAGGTGTTTAATGTTTGTGATAATCCAATTAAGTGATCTTAATTCCTGGGTGTTGTTATTTCTGGGGTGTGACATATGGTTACATAGGATTTCACTGCGCATACAACTACTGCTAGAGATTAATGTTGGTAATTCTCTATTATTATCCAGAGTCTCCCGCTGTTGTGATCCGCCCCGACCTCAGTCCAGACACCCCCGGCACAGACGAACATAAACCTCTAGTCATGTCACAAGCCAAGGTCAGCAGGTCGCCTCAGATACCGGAGGAAGAGGAGGAGGAGGAGGCACGAGTCGCACTCCTAGAAAGGTGAGGAAATCCACCTCCTATGTTCCTTCTGCCACCGAGGCCAGGTAGTGTAGTGGTTGGGCAATCATCTGCCACGAGAGAGATTGGTGCAGGGAGATTGGTGCATGGTGATCTCCAGCCCTGATGCGCAAAAGACATTAAAATTTGAGGTTCTGCTGCTCTATTCAGCACAAAATGGTTAGAGACCGACTGGCGCTAAATCCATGGCATTTTCTGTCCCAATTTAATATTGTAAGGGAACCTATTGCATTGAATGTTTTTGCCTTTACAAAAAGTTTGTTTTGCGTGAAACTTAGTTTTAATAACATGAATAATGCCACATAGTAAATTCTTCTCCACCTGCATATTTGCTGTAGATCATCTTAATAGAAGCATAGATTTGCAGTTGTGACCAGGCCAATAATACTCTTAGTTAATGGATTGTACAGTAAAAATTGGTGAAACTAGTACCATACACTGTTCAGTATGGAGGACATTAGGGAGATGTATATTTAGTTTATAAAATATCGTAAGTCCTGTTGGGAAATTGCTTCATTCTCATATTATTCTCATATGTGATATACATGTAAGTTTCCAAATTACCGGTGGCAGATTCTTTATTGTCTAAGTTCAGAATATTCCCTCGACTAAAATTAAAATTCTAATCACCTATCTTGCATCATTTTCAGATACGAGCCTCATAGCCAGGATCCTTCAGAAGGTCAAAGGTCGCCGAGTCACAGACCCAGCCAAGCTTCCAAACGGAAACGCAAGGATTTGACCATTGTATGAAGTGATGTGTGCTGTATAGACGGATGTGTTCCAACACGATACAAACTATGTGTTATGTGGACTTACTGCACTCCAGACGGCAGCATAGCAGGATTCCACACTGCAGTTGATCTCCGAATAAAACAAATATAATATTTACTGGTACTGCATGCAAATACCTGAACAAAACTATGTGCAATAACCAAATTGAGCAATTTGGCTGAACTTGAGCATGTTGGTGGATACGGTTGTGAACATTGCACAGCGTATGTAGCATTTAGCTATTATGCGTAGGCATTTGTGTCTTTTATTACTTCTTTCTGGGGATTATATTGGATGTGACGTTTCATTGGGTCACACATGCGATTGGCGTGCATCAGGAATGACTGGGGAACAGCTTTACACTGCCATGATCGTCTGTCATCAAAGGATTGAGGCCATGGATTAAAAGCTTTGGGACTTGGTTTGAATTCCAAGCAAGGAGTTAACCATTGTGTGAATATGTGTGCCTATTACTACAGTGCTACAAGGTGTCAACTTAATTTTTACTGTTGTTGGTCGGACTTTGCACTGTCCTTCATGCACATCCTGCTTGGGTGAAACAGCAAGATTGAGTGGTTATTGTTCGTTTGATGGCAGAGTCATCAGTTGAACTGTGTCAGCAATGTCTCTGGATGGTTTGTTGTCAGTCATTGTTATTGATATGAGCAAGTATGGAAGACATGTTATAGAATGACTTGGAAATCCATACCAAACATATCATGGTGAAAATGTTGGCACATATGGATATATACAATGTACATGTGGTTTTATGGTCATGCTAGAATCAGTCTGCCATGAGAGACACTTGAACAGTTGCCTTGCATATTGGTAGTTGAACAGGAATGGCATAAGCATTCTCTATCAGATTAGTAGACAACATAGGGCTAAGCCAGCCTGTAACTGTACGTATAGTATGCATGGATCACAGAAGCCAATTCGCTTCTTTCTGTAGCCGGGAAATTACTACTGCCGTGGTGAATGTATTTGTCGTTAGGCCAGTATTACTTTGACTGTTAAGCTGTATAGTCACTGCCATGGAAGATTGCTAATAATTTATAGAACCTAGATAGCATATAGGTCAAACAGCAAGGATCTGTGTCTAATTGATCAAAAAATCTTAAGTCTCAAAACGAACTTAAAAAAATAAAAAACAAGAAAAAGTTACCTTTGTAAGAATAAGTGTAACCTTAAGTTGAGTTCTAGAGACTTAAGAATTTTTGAACAACTGGGTTCAGAGCTCTAGTCAATCTGGCCCAGTGAAAACTTTCCTCAGCCCCAGGTCAGGGGTTCAACTCTAGTCTTCATCAACCACAATGACGATTTCCCGTGTTTGTGACATGCAAATATGGAGGAAAGAGACCACAAGTAAATGCAATTTTTTAACAGAATACACATGCATTGTACGAGTAACTTAAAGATGTGAAGTTAGTGGATATTTTGTGGAAGATAGCCCCAGGCCGGTGGTAAAGTATTCCACAAAAAAACGAACGCTTTAACTGATGAGGCTTGGTACTGCTGAAGTCAGCATTTGTCTTTACTGCTATATACAGGTTATTGTACATACCTGGTATTTAAAGAATGTGCAACATATATCCTCTGCCTAATGACATACTCATATTCAGTCTCATGTTTGAGGATTTCCACATGACACAGCCTGCTGTTCTATTGTGTCGAGTAAGAACACCATAATGAAGAATACATCAATCACCCAGGAAACGTATGTATTTCCATCGCTGTGATATCCTGTATGGGAGTTGGGCGATTATTATCCAGATCCAGAAACCACTGTCTCTTTATTGCTTAAGATAGTTTTTCGACTTATTTAATTTTTAATTTCTACATCTAGGCCTTGGCATTGTTGGGTAGAGGGAGGATGGTTACCTGATAGAATGCTCAGTCCTGCAGGGGGGAGGGCAGGGGCCTGGGGGAGGGGCCCCTTAGAAGGTTGTGTATTCACTTTGTGCCAAAAACTCTTCAACAGAAGATGTACATCACAATCAAAGCAGTTATTTATGTGAAACGAGGATTTAAAATATTTGGCCTAGGTAGGTCATGCAAGGACAATTATTGTGAAGAATAATTATGCCATACTGCGTTTGTTTGCCATGTTTATCAATGCTATTGTAGATTATTGAATACAGACAACAATAGAATCATTTCGTTTATAGTACCCATAAGTTACTCATTTAATTAGATCTTCATCTTAATTGTTAAACATATTGCAAAGGTATAAAATGGAGAAAATATATAGCTTAAGCCGTTACATTTTCCAATGCCCTAATTAAGGGTGTTGTGTACAGACTAAGTTACTTTTCCAACTTTTTCAAAAGAAACAAAAAGCCATGTATATAAGCTATTAATTTAATGAGACTGCTTGTGTGCAAGAGAATGGTTTGAGATATTTTTCAGTGAGTCGAATGTTGGGTTTTACCTGACCATACATGTGTTCCGTATTTTGTGTATGTACCTGAGCGCTCATGGACTTCTTAGAAGGCAGTCGTGCTGCACGCCCTGTATTTCACAGGGAGCTTGTTTTACTGTGTGTAAGGCTATGTGTGTTTGTGACTCTTTTGTTGTTGTTCTTTGTGAAAGCAGATTGGCATGAGAGCTGTGAATCTGTGACATTCTATTTATTCAATTTATTTAAAACTGTACACTGTTGTAGAAGTTTTTGTAGATGCCAAAAATAATAAAATATGCAAAATACTTGTTGTTTTTTTTTCATCAATTACATACATGTACATATATAATATTTTAGTATAACATATACATGTAGTACAAAAAATCAAGTTCAACACAATATATTAGCATCAATATTTAGATATCTTAAATATGTAAATACTATGAAATGTCTTACTACACCAGAGACTGTGTAATGCCCTTTGCCAAGACATCATTCCCACAACTTGTATAGGCACAGCACTATCAGTAACTGTTTAGACACTGCCATAGCACCATACATAAAGAAATTACAGTCAAACCTGACCTGCTTTAAACGCCATATGTATATAAAGACCACCTGCTTATAAAGACCACATTTTACAGGTCCCCAGGGGTACACTTTATTCGTTACTGAATCTGTCCCTAGGGTGGTCTTTATATACATGTTTCACTGTACAACTATTTGTACCCAACATTTTAAAGACAAATAGCTTGTAGATGTGGTATGGCTTCCCAGGAAGCTGCTGGGTGGTAGCTGATCAAGATTTAAGGAGAATAATGTCTGCTTCCAGACTCCACTGTCCCACCGCCTGTTCTCTGAAATATGTCCATCACAGATTCATTGAACTGGAAAAAACCGCTGTCGCTAGGCTCAGGTGGCTTCACTGATGTCGGGTCATCAGGATTTGTGCTGGCTTGTTCGTCTTTGTGCCGCAGTGGCTTCAGAAGTCTGGATAACACCTCTTCTGGAGTCATACTGTGCTTAGGAAGTGATGTCAGAATCTCCCCCATGAGACCAACCTGATCCTGAAAGGAAAAAAGAAGAAGCATGATACCAGACAATCCATGTACTGTCATGTGTTGAAAAGACGCTCCTGATCAGTCTAATAGGACAAGTGAATTTAAAAGCATATGCTAAATGAAAACGGAATGCACCTTGAAACTTGATTATAAACAATACAGAAGTTTTAAGGTGAAGTTTGAAGTACAATGTACAGACTTTAATAGGAAATTAGCCTAGTAATACATGGGATGCAGAATACTGGACTGCAACTGTGACCTGGTTAAACCAAATATGTTAAAATGGGGCAGTCTGCATGTTCTGCCAGCTAGATGTCATCTTCCTAGGTTAAAAGCCGATCGATGTAAAGCACAAACTTTTCATTCGATACAAAAAGGCAGAGAGACACCCAAAATGTGTTAGTATATGCATAATTAAATCTTACAGACTTGTATATAAGAAGTACGTGTACATACACATGTATGTACCGGTATATCGGCCTCTGTTAAAAGAAGTAGCCTCAAGTGATATAAATACCCACACAGACCTAGCCTCCACTGATGTTACCAGATACATGTACCGGTAGCCTGCATTATGAAAACACTTACATTGCATCGAATATTCTCTGCCGCCAGCTTGTCCTCCATTCCTTTCTCTGTAATACGATGGATTTTATCCTTCAGGAAATCTCGCGTTGCATTCTCGGCCATCTGGTCACTATAGGATGACAAGCCAGAACATTATCTACCTACCAGAAATCACTTCAAAAGTATATAGGTATGTCTGTCCATAAAAATAGTTCCAACATGTCCATGCTTATATCATTATATGTGTTGTGTGGCTCACCACCCAATCAGCAGCATATATCATTGTATATATTTGTCAGCAACTTTACAGCCTATTCTCTGGCCTCTTTTCGCCATCAAAGTCTTCTAAAACTAGACAGTCGGTTGCTGTGCAACGCGACTGGGGCATCCCCGTTGGCAAAAAGATACTACATCCTTATCAGGGCCCTTGAATTGACCCTTCACGGTCAACCAAGGTCTAATGTAGTGGTGCAAATAACTCAATGAAAAATGACCTCAGCCAAACCATTTTTATCTGTCCCTGTAGACTGTCCATAAGTATGTTTCTGCAAAATTCATCCCAATAGGACATTTCTTCACTATGGTAAGACTTA
>JAAUYG010128795.1_pt1 | contig 10772 bp, 11 predicted proteins | sample 7278091 | NCBI WGS metagenome assembly JAAUYG01 (sample SAMN14350201, study PRJNA611818) | marine sediment metagenome | isolation source: surface marine sediment (0.6m) | place: French Polynesia: Moorea | collected 2018-08
GCCATCAATAAGACTTATCTGGAGCAGGAGGGCTGCATAACAATAAGTTACAAGATATGAATTTATCTGCGTTAAGACCTGTGGGCATATAAATGGCTGTCAGTGGTAATAAGTTTGTATTTTTATGACAAGGTGCTTGTTATGCATGTGTCAGTCGGAAAAGCTCGTCTTCTGTATCGTTTTTTCGCCCCAGGAATCGTCTTGAGCTTCGTCACTGTTTCACTCCACACCCACCATCAATCATCAAACTTAAGTCTTTGCAAATAACTTGATTCCACTGAGATACCATTGCATGTATATATATATTTATTTATTTTGGCAATTTCCACAGTTTTGTGTCAAAGCACTGTCCATGCAGCCTTTCGGCAAGTTCGCGTGCAGCTCCGAAAGGCAAAATCAGCCATGTTGCAGAGTTGCGAGTGTTCAGCTTGTTTCTCTGTGTGTCACTGGTCTTGTTTGATCGCTAAGCTGCGCAACGTGAGATGAAATGTCCCTCTCAGATTGCGCAGACGTTGCATGTGAAAATGGGATCAAACCCAGTTGGGTCTTCATCATAACTAGATCTGTCCACACAGTGACAACCAGATAAAAGCTGCCGGTCACGCCATCCTCGCATAATTCGTCCATCTTACGAAAGTAAGACAGAAAGGCCTTCATGGGTTAGATTACAGAGCGCGTTGTTTTCTGCACGTTCTGGGCTTCGGTTCGCAGCCAGATGCTGAGAATTCTGTTTCATCATGCAGCTTACCAAACAGAGAAACATCGTGTCCTGAGGGAAAATACTGAACGGCACCACTTCAGATTAATGACTCGCAACTATCACTTCATCATCGCGGAGTGCGCAGAAAGTCTGGATTTCCGGGCAGATTGTTGCTAGAGCTCAGAGCAGAAAATACGTACTTTGGAAAAAAGCAAAAACTCGGTGGCTCAGATCACAGTTCCTGCTGTTCTGCCTATGGAGGGGGGTGTGGGGGTCATGTCCCTGAGGAGGTGACACTTTCGAGAGATAACACTTTCGTGGGATCTTCAACCAAGTATTGTCGAGTCTGTTCCATGCATTTATGCTTTGGAATCACATGTTGGGGCGTTTTCGTTGTGACAATATTTTGGGGGCTCATAAGCCACTCAACAAGGCTTTTGGTCTCTGCTCCTCCCTTTATTCTCTCCATGGACACCCCACCCCGCCAGCAGCGAATTGGCCTTTGTGGCAAACTTGTTGCCCTTTGGGGCGGAGCACTAAGCGATGCTACAGGGGACTTGAGCCTTCGTATGGATGTATGTGTGTTATGTGCACTTGGATGTCACCCTGGGGGAGGGGACATTTCACACAAGGTGGGCAACGCACCCAGTGCCATGCGGCCTTACGGCACTGCTTCTTGTTGCAAGCTTCGACTACCTGGCATCTGCAGAATTGCTTTAGTCCTCAAGGCTGAAAGCGGAGTGGCTTTGTGGTGTCGTACGTGCTGTCCTTGTTGCTGAAATCCGCCCCTCGTGAGTTGTTGTATTGTTTCTGAAATCTCTCCCCCCCCCAAACCACTGCCTTGGGACCCCCCCTCCCCACTCCACTGCTAGGCAGGCAAGCTGGGGACCACCACCCCTGACATGGTCCCTTCCCCACGTCCAAGAATTCTTCGCTTCTGCAGTGGTGAGTGAGCAGTCCTCAGCGGACAGCAGAGAACCATCGTACAATGGAAATGAGACGAAAAGGGTGATTTGTTGTGGTGGTTGTACACAGAGCAGGGCTTGCTACTGACATGCGGAGGAATTATGCAGATGTTGCGTGCCAACAGATGTCTGTTGAGACGGATAATTACGCGTTTATTGATGATGGATTTGTCAACACTGATCAGACAGTATTGCATCTCACAGTCAGTTGTGTCACGGAGTAGATATCTTCATGCTGAGTTTGATGCGGCGCGACCAGGATTTGTAGCTGTTGACAAATGGACAACGCCTTGATTGCTCCCATTCACCTGTCTTGTCATGCCATTCAGAGTGAGGGTCTTGTCAAGTGTACAAGGGCTCGCAGTGATTGGGCCCATGTACAGATTACAGAGAGGAATCATCTCTGTGAATGGAACTGCTCTTGTGTTCACAATTGTTTCGATTTAGAGAAGCACAAAGCTGTGAAATGAGCACTTGTTGCACAAAGGATTCTCGCTGATGCAAGATTTTCACGTTTATCGCAACACTGCAACGATTTCTCTTGTGAGAGACTGCAAGCTCAAAGTGAGGAAGAACTTTTACTACAAACTTTACTCTTCGCCTGCGCTGGAAATGCCAAAGGGTGTAACGAGCAAGTTCTTCGCTAATGCCTGGAAAGGAGAATTTTCTGTTTCCGTCATTCATGCAATAAGCTTGATTAAGGAGATACGCAGCTACCTACAGGCCCTGGTGATCACTCTTCCATTTGCAAAATGGCTTGCAGGACCTCGTCATTTCATCACACACAACATTTCTTTCAAGCAAATTGCACTTTTGATGTTCTTTTTTAGAGAGCGAGTCTTGCAAGAGGAGGGACTGCTTTGGTTGTGCGCACCCACCATAAACTGGAACCATCTTTCTCAGAGCGTTTCCAGATGCTTTTGGGTGGATCATAGAGAAAACAATACACATTCCTCCAATTGCGAGACGAACACTTGGCCTTGAATGTGGAAACAGGCGAGAATCCCCGTCAGTTATTAGCCCTGTTCTGTATGACGGTAACAGTGTTACATTGGTGCGGTCGCATTTCTGCCCTTTTGCGCAGAAACGCTCAGCAGTGCGGCGCTGCGGCCGACCATTGTTGCGCACAAATCCGGGAAGCCCGGGATTGCACTTTTATTGCAGTCTGAGGGAACTGTGGGAAGAGTTCCTGCTTTCAGTTGGGTTTCCACTTTTGAAATAGATACATCAGCAGTGAGAGGAAACTGTGGGTGGTTCGTCACTTAAACCTCGGCCCGGCATCGCTAGCGGTAGTCTCCAATGTTATTGCCACTGCGAACCGTTTTGCGGAGGGAAATTGAATCTTTGCCTCAATATTCTTCACCTCTACATGCGTAGCGACAACACATTTCAGTGTCAGAACTCATAACATGTGTCAATCAGTTTCTCTCGTCTTTTGTAGCCTGTGAGAAAAAGAAGCCCAAAACAGAAGTAAGTGTGCTTTTGCACTTTTCTGACAAAAAGAAAATCTGCAATCTTATTCCAACCTGAAAGCAGTCTGCATGTTGCAAACGATAACGTTTCGTTTCGGAAATATCTTTGATGTGTCACAAGTTTTTATTGACGTTGTCTTTCGTTGTTCTTACTTTGAAGAGTTATCGACAAGCCGCCCTCGCCCTCCAGAAGAAGCAATCAGTCGCCGGTCGCGATGCGCGGCTGGCTCCACAAGCAGGTGCGTATCGACCGTCAAGCACACGTACCGCAACGTCGTCCAGACACGACATTCGTAAAGGCAATTCTCTCATCAAGGACATTGTTTGCTAAATAACCCGCATGCAGCGCCAAACGAACTATTAACGGGGGAAATTAGATTTGGACCTTTTCCCGGGGACATCCTGCCTGTCCACGCAGCGGTGGTTTGAGACAATTACGTTCGCACGAATAAGTTACACACTGCATGCAGAGACCGTCATTTTTCGCCCCAACAAACAGTTTCGCATCAATTACAGTCTCCGCGCTACATCACTTGACTTTTTTGGCTGGTAACATGTCTCTAACATGAGTGAAGTGACAAGACTGAACGCGAGTCTGGTAATTGCGCTGTGCAGGAAATTACTCGCACCCGAGCTTCCTGCTGGGTATTAGCCCCGAAATGTTGCTGTCCCAACACGATGTGAGTGCCGACGCAAAAAACCCGTTCACCAGGTGCTTTCAGGAGTGCAGTGTGGGAAAGAAACGCGGCTTTGGCCAGTTTACCAGACGCCGTCATCGTCCTTCAAAACGGATTCTGCGAGTCTATCTTGCTTGGAACCCTTCATTGTGTCTTCACTGCAAATTGAAGTTCGGCTTTTTGAAGATTGAGCGTGCATATGAAACCACTGTGAAAGAGATTGATTCTGTATGGAAATTCATGTTGTCTGTGATGCGGAATGAAATGTTGCCAACTCAAACCAGAAGCTAATTTTCTTGACATAGTTGGGCCGTATCTAACAACTCGCACCAAAATTGGAATGTTTTGGTCAGAGTGACAACTTTACAGGAATTTTCTTTCTCTGTATGCTGATTGTACTTTGTTCTTTACAGGACAGCGGAGGGTTAAGGAGTTGGAGGCGTCGCTGGTTCGTCTTGTCGGATTTCTGTCTCTTTTATTACAAAGGTCAGTAGCGCTGTGTCAATCTGAGCAACTGGCAGAACGTGCCTGAGCTGCAGGACGGGACAGTGAGAGGCCGCACGTTGTGGCACAGCAAACTAAGGGAATGGGAAGGGAAACGACAGACCCACTGAGGCTCTAGATGAGAACAATCCCAGAGATTTCTGATACGATCACAAGCGCGGACGAAATTGCCAGTGATTTCTTGAAACCCAAGTCGAACTCCGAAATCAGTTACTTTCATGCTCAGTTACTTCCCAGGAAGTCACACAATGTGTGGCACTGCCGACTTCTGAATAAGTCTTGGGGAATCTGTTTTATTTGTATGGAAGGAATGGCACTGTGCAATTTGCCGTTGAGTTATGTGTTCTCCTCACAATATCGCAGCAGTTGGACGTGATTGTGAGACTAATGCTGCTGCACGAAAATGAACAGAAGAAATGGCATTGAATTGTTTCTCCTTCTGAATCAATTGGTGTATTCGCCCTGACAGGGTTGTCGTGTGGTTAGTGAGGCGACCTTTTAGCCTGTACGTAAGATTGCATCGCATGTCTGGTCCCGGCCCTTTTAATGAAAAAAGTACTTCATCCACATCAAGGTTTCACTTTTAAGCGCAACTGCCGATGTAAATGGAGCTTTCAGCCAACATGTGTCCTTTCTCCAGTGTGGAATGCTAAGTGGCAGGGCCTTAAAACTAAGAAGACTTTAGCGAGGCAGAAAGGTACATGTAATCATGCGCTGCAAAATGCATTGCGACCAAAAGCAAACCATTCGAGAATTCATTGCAAAATTACCTCTCTTTTTTTTCATTACTTGTTTATTCTTGCCGCTTTCTCTCTCGTCTCGTTCAAATGTCTGAAGACGTTTTGGAGAATGCTAAATGTTTAGCTGTTCAGATGAAAACAATTCAAGTCTTCCGGCACTAATGTTGATGAAAATCCATAATCCCCTTAGCTTCCACACTTCATTCAGATAGCTGCCAAGGCCTGCTGTAGAAATAGCTTAATTCGTGGACATCGCTTCGAAGCCTTCGCAGGATGTTGGACAACATGAAATGTAGATTTGGCTTATTAAAGCTCTGTCTAAACCTCACGACAAAAGCCCATTCGTTTGAAGCTTTGTCACCGGAAGGGCGAAAATCGTTTTGTCGGGGCGACAGTCCAGGACTGACTGGTAAATGGCTGTGTGTTGGAAGCATTCATGTGTGTGATTGACATTTCTTGTAGGACCGGAGGAGTCGAATATTTTGGGCTCCATTCTGCTGCCAAGCTACAAGATCAGCCCTTGCACCCGTGAAGATGGAATCAGCAGAAAGTTTGCCTTTAAGGTAAAATGGTGCCTTGGGCTGTCGTTATTCATTTAGGATTTTAGCCGAGTCAGTGGAGGAATACTGCAGGGGGTTTGTGCAGCCTTGTTCTTGCAATCGTAACTTGGTTCGTATGATTGTTAATGGAAGAGAACTGATAATCCGGTTACATGATTCACAAAAGAATTGCATGAAGCCCAACAGGAGTGGAATTGTCACCGAGGAAAACATCCATATTCCTATTGTCTCTCCACTTCGTAAACATCACAATGGATTTTCATGTTGAGAGAAATAATTTGCTTCAAGCATGATTACATTGCGTTGTAAGCAAACCACTTTACAGATCTGGTGCCATTATCTTTCTTAAAGCTGTTTGTTGAGTGGGGGTATTTTACGTCTTAGGACGTTTCACCATTTACTGCAAAAACGATGAACACAAACCAAATTACGTTTGCCAACTTTTTCTTGGATCTTTTAAAATTCCGCCTAACCTCCACAAATGCCTTATTTCCCATTCGAGATTACTGGCGGCACTCAAATGGAGTGTATTTTTAATGAAATGGTAAGTGGGAAGGAATCTCTAAAGGCAGTTACAGGCATCGGTTTAGCTGCGGTGCGATTTAAAACGGAAAAGCCAGTGCATCACTTCATTGTGTACTTGTCATGTCCATGTGTTTTCCATCCATTTACAAGAGATCCGTTGATGGCCATATCGCCAGGGACCATTAGGCCAGTTCCTTTTTACATCAATTGTGCTGTTAATGCCTCAAGCTGAAAGTTGCAGCTTTCGATCTGAAACGTCTTCTGGAAACATAAATATCTGAGTGTCTCCACCACCATCAAATTCTGCCAGCATTCTGACCGCCTCGATGACGAAGGCTTGGTCGACTGGCAAGGAACAGTTGTTTCTGGTATTTGCTTGCTGTCCGTGTTCTTTCTTTCCCAGGTGCAATACTCTGTGTGACACAGTTGCACTGCACTGGAACTCTGTCCCTCCACCAAACATCAGCTTGAGACAACAACAGCTTGAATGTCAGACCGATTGCAACTCACAACTTCGAGAAATGAACAATTGAAGTGTTCATATCTTCCCTCTGCTGTCAAGCACCAGCTTTTTGATGGTGACCGAAAAGTCCTCAACTGGAGAGATTTCAGAGGAGTGGCAAAATGAAAACTTCCATTTGATCTCAAATATCACCCTTGCGGTAAATGGCCAATGTGCAAAAATAGAAATTGAGCAGAGTGAAAGCTGTTTAGTTCTGTGTTGAAAAGCAGTTTGGGTTTGGTTTTCTACAGGCGGAACACGACAACATGAGGACGTATTTCTTCTCAGCGGACAGCAGGGAAGAAATGTCGGAGTGGATTAACGCCTTGGGCCTCGCAACGGTGCTGCAGAGAGACCCCAGGTGAGCAGCACCAATCCGCCCCGACTCATTGTTTATTAACTCCCACGCTGCGGGCGTTTCTCAATAAACGCGTGAATCATGCAACAAGTGAGACTGTCTTGACCAAACTTAACACTCATTGCTGAAAAAGAACAAAGGGCATAAATGCGCAGCTGCGAGTGATATTTCCTAGCAACGTTCTTTTCACATTGCTGTTTTCCTTGGTTGGGACTGTAGACAGGTGTACATTGTGTATTGAGGTGTGGTCCTCTGTGTTACAGTGTGGACGAGGAGTACCGACGCAGGCTGCGGGAGGAGGAGGAGGCGGGGTTCAGCCCGCAGTACCCGGGCGTGCTGGACGGGTCCCTGGGGTCGGACCAGCGCTCCCGCTCCAGTTCCTCGGGTCTGCGCGATGACTACCACCACCCGTACCCGCCTCAGCACGCGCACGCCCACCCGCACCAAAACGGCTTCGTGCCGAGAAACTCTTCGCTAGACGCGCAACAGTTTTCAAACCGAGGCTACAGTTCCTACAGTGACCTTAGTCCCACTCAACCCAACAGGGACAGTGGATACCTAAGCAATCGCAACTCTAGACCTTCACAGCCAGAGCCTGAACACAGTAGACAATCTTCCGATTCGTTTTTCAATGACAACCAGCTCAACAAGGCGCAGGAAAACATTGACCTGGATCGTATTGACGCCAGCTTTGAGAAGACACCGTTCTTCTCCCCGAAGCACAGAGCAAAAGATGCCAAGTCCGGAATGAACCTACGACCCCTGAGTGATTTATTTGACGAAGTGGACAGTAAAGGTCGAGATGAAAACTTCAACATGAAACCGTCCCAGTATCCTGCTCAAAACGTGGACTCACGGTGGGAGAACCTGCCCCACAGCAGATATTCCTACGACCCGCCTTCCTCCCGGGATGCCAGTCGAGACCCGCAGAGAGGCTACTACCCGTATGGTGCTCCTGCCGTGGATTACGATGCGTACACGGGTCGCGAGCCCAGGCTGTACAAAGGCTACAGCGACAATCTAGCCCAGCCGCAGAGCCAGTGGCAAGACCTGAAAACGCCTCAGGAACGGCAAGAGAAGCTGCGTTCAGACAGGTACGGCAGTTTGCCGGGTAATGGACAGACGGAGGATGGTCCCGTGGGGTCGTCTTCCCCGCGGCAGGGCAGGCGGGCTGCGCCGGGTGCAGCAGACCCCGGGGATGTGAGACCCAACAGCTCGGACCCGCGCGCCTTGCAGCAGGAGGAGTCCCTGCGGCAACTGCACGAGTGGAAGCAGCGCGTGTCGAATGCTGAACACCCCGCGCAGCAGGCGCGACCCCACCCGTCCCACCACCACAATCCCATCTACGAGAACTTGAACACTTCGTACGAAAGCGGACCAGGCAGACCCCCGCTGCCAGCAGCCTACCGAGACAAGATCGTCCAGGTAATCACACTCAAAACATTTGTGCATTCAGTGGTTTTCCCATTCAGATTCAACGGTTTTGATTTAGTGTGGTGTCACGGGGTGTTTTATTGCCTTGAAAGTTTTTCGTGAAGAAAACGATGCATTCTGATTTCTCCTGAGTTTGGCATGTCATTGTCACACTGCATGGGAGACACTAAATGAAACTGACGCCTGTCCTTTTCGATGGACACTGCATGTCTGATGTTCTTTACTTCTTTCTGTGAACTCCCGTCAGATGTTCATCTGTTAATGGTGATTCGAGTGTAAATGGAATTGACTTAGTTATTAGCTGTGCCAGGGTTGTGTCTTTGCCTGGGGCCTTGTCTTGGTTCTGTATTTTCTGTTAGTGGAAGTTGGGTGGTGTTTTCTCGTTGTTGCTCAGGAGCTGGCGCAAACTAAGACGCCGGGGACGCGGCACGACATGTTGGTGGCGTCGCGCACGGAGCTGCAGAGGAGGCGTCACGAGCCGACGTTCTTCCAGTTCCCGGATGTGGCGGCGGATCGCGCGGCGTCGTCCGGCGCCCCCGCGGACCAGGTACCCGCGCCTCCACTGCCCTGGCCGCGGGGCTTTACACCTCAATCTGCTCTTCTGCTAACCCTCTCACTTCAATCTCACTTTATTTCTGGATTGTTTTGTTACAATTTGTTTCATGTTGCATGATGGAATGCAATTTCTTTTTTCTTTCTGAATGTGTTGTTCGAATGTGTGTCACAACGAAATCACGAGGCTCCACACATTTACAAACTGTTTTTAGCACTGACAGAATTGTTTTTCTTGCAGAGGCAGGAGTACCAACCAGACTACAACAGTCGACCGCGATATCAGCAAAACCCTGATCCGTACACGGGGCCCAAGCCACCTGCAGGTTCGTTTTGCTTTCATACACTGCAGCCCAATAAAGACGATTTCACGTGCAGAAACACAGAGGTAAACGAACCACTGTTCCGAGACTTACAACATGGAAAAATCAAACTCCCCCGCTGTCTGCTCCATTTTCGAACGGCTACCTTCCTCAAGTAAAGTTTGAACAGAAGCCTGCGAGTTTTAATTCTCGGGTTCATGAAGTAATATTCGAACTGGAATGAAAAAAAATAGTTCCTTTTATGCTCAAAACAAGAAAACATCCACATTTAGAGCATGACAGCGAGTGACAGTAAATCCGTTCGGTGACAGGGTCACACCACCCTAACTTCGGTACAAAACCAAGATGATTCTAAAAGACTCAATGTCAGACTTGACACTGCACAGTATTGTGTCTTTTCGAGGAGAACGCTATGAGCCTTCTTCGTCAAGCGAAAACATTTCAATGTATGTTTCAAGAGAACGAAAGGCCAACGCGCAGACCAGCTCAGTCTGCGCTTCGTTTTACTCGTCGTGTAAATGTAATTTCTTTGAATCCAGATGTGAAGAGACAGAGTTTGGATCGAGTGAGTCAGAAGTCGGACAGCTTATACAGCACAATACCAGGTGAGTCCTTTCAGCACATTTTCCGTGACTTGTCACACAGACACAATATCATTTGCAGATGAACAGGAATATGACACTGACACTACTCAGGTAGGCACAGACCAAAATCACATGCACCAGGGCTGCTTGCATCTTCATTCATGAAGCACTCACTTTGTGGAATTAATTGAAATGCCGTTCATCTGAATATAATTGGGACTCGTCATGCTCCTGGGAACACCTTGGAAATATCTACTGCACTAACAAGGCCAAGGAACACGACTCAAGAAACGGCATATTAACCCAAGTGGATTCTGGTTACCAACAGCTCTGGGCAAGGAATGAATTCTCCGTGCTGCTTTGCGGGAAAACTCGGTGTCTGTTGCTAAATTAGAAGACTTCACGGGAAACTTAACTGCAGCGGTAAAGGCACAGTACCAATGTCATGTACAGAAAGCATGGGCTTCTTCGCACTTGTTGATTTTGTAAGGATTGAGAGAATTCCTGGTTTTTGTACAAAAAGAACTGTCTCTAATGCTTACTGTGTGAATTTCGTCGGAATCGCTGGTTTCGTTTACATTTGTTTTATTTTCAAAGGTGAAGGAAATATTTTACTTTTAAGAATGACAAACAGCTCGTGTTCTTTTCCCCATTGGCATGAATGATTAACAGGACCCACAAAAGACTGAGCACAAAGATTCAACACAATGAAACATTAACAACTTGTGGGAGATGTATAGTGTAGTTTTTCACTTTTTCGAAATTTTATGCAGAATTGTTTCTTCGTGCAGCACTGTTCTGCAGGCAAAAAGCTGGAGTAAACTTGTTCCGAGGTTTTGAGAGGCAGTTTCTTTGTATAAGCGGGTTTGGTTTGCA
>JAAUYG010140049.1_pt1 | contig 10772 bp, 8 predicted proteins | sample 7278091 | NCBI WGS metagenome assembly JAAUYG01 (sample SAMN14350201, study PRJNA611818) | marine sediment metagenome | isolation source: surface marine sediment (0.6m) | place: French Polynesia: Moorea | collected 2018-08
CCGATCAGAAATAGCCTCAACAATCCGAGGTGTCTGAAACATACGAAGTAGAAAGGGAACAAATTAGTAAATTTTGTACTTAGCATGATTAGTATGATTTTGTACTTAGCCCCGAGTTTCTGTGCACTTTACTCATGTGTCTCCGGGAGCAAAACCAAAGGGTCATCGATGCCTAGAGCACATTTTACATGTATCTTGCAGTATGTATTACGTAAGGGAATACTAGACTTATCACCAACCCTCCAAGCACTGGTCTGACCCAACAAGCCCCATAGGGGGCTATTGGTTCTGCACTGAAGACCCAGCTTAAACGCTTACTTCGATGCAGGCCTAACAACCCCAATGCAGTTACTGTGTGATACGGTACATGTCAACACAAGAGCAATTACCAAAAGTGGCAAAACAAATTACAGACGTTTTTCCTTTCAACATGTTCAAATAACACTGAGAATTTTTTTTAATATACTGTGAATTCATTAATGTTTGCGTTTTTGAGATATAAATATGTTCTTGGGGATTAATATTCATGCTTAGCTCAGGCTGTTAATTTTCTAGGTACAGTGGTGGTCCCTCTATTTTAAGACCACCCTTGATTATAAGACCACTTGCTTTGGTCCCAACGTGCCACTTTGTCGGTTAAATTACCTTTATTTTAAGACCACCTGCAATATAAGACCACATATTCTTGGTTCCGTGAGTGGTCTTAATATAGAGGGACTACCGTACATGAATTATGTTCATTGGCATTTATTTTTGCAATTTAACAACGGTCACAAAATTTGCCACATAAATCCCTTGTTAACGAACTTATACCCCCCGGTAGTATGGAAAGACAACACACATCTATAAATCTAACAAAGCTGCATGCAACTTACAAACAATTTTAATTACCACATTCAATTCTTTTAGATATATATACCGGGTACCCGAGTTTATCATGCTACATTTTTTGCAACACACAAAAAGATCACCCATAGTTGAGTGAGATCTATGATTCCAATTTACCGTGGTAGCATAGCTTCTGGTTGTCCCATAAATGGTCTTACTTGTGGGGTGGTCTTATTTCTGGGATGGTTCTACTGTAGTCTTTTTTTAACTCAAGAAAACAAAGTTAGAACTTTAAAGTGTTGTAATAATTTCAGTCTTATGAATATGTTATTCTGCAGGGATGGCCTTAAGTCCAGGGTGGTCTTGATTACAGTGAAACCTGTCTTGAGAAACCACTGCCATGAGAGACCACCTGTTATGAAGGACCGCATATTCTTGTCAGAAGGACCCACATGCCAATATAACTGAACCTATCACCAGAGACCACCTGTCTTGAGAGACCACATTTTTATGGCCATGTAACTTCCTATTAGTGTTCCATGGCAAGTTCAGCCTATTGCTGCACCATTTCTGAGAGCTTTGAAACTGCACAAGCTTGATTTTCGGTCTTGATCTTTCAAGGTCATGCGAAGTCTGGGGCCACACAAAAACCTTTCTATTTCCCATTACATAATTGCAGTTCTTATTTGGCGCTATATCATTAAATGAGCTCAAAACACTTGAAATATTATTACCTCTGCACACCTGTACACACAAATACCTCATCAATTCCTCAACGGAGCATACAACGTGGATACATGCTACAAGGCACCCTGAGTGATCAATGTACAATATAGCTTTCTCTGTGTATTGCCAGGTTCTCATTTACCTGTTTACAGCGGAGTGACCCAAAGCGCATTTTGGGCACATATCTAGCTCAGGGACCTCAGATGCTGAAAGCTTTAGCATATGGCAAGACTCGAACCCACTACCTCATGATTGAGAGTCTACTGCCCTACACACTCAGCTTACAGTCCTCCCATTATATTTAATATTACTGATACTAAGCTGTATGAATTTAGAACACTCAGAGCAGTTCCAGTTTCTCTCATTGGGTTTAATACGGCCCATTGGCTACAATGGTACAATCTGAAATTTTCTCAAAATTTTAAGAGATTTACCAGGGTAGACGCAAATATTTGTAAAGATATAAAACTTCAGAAATCCTCAAATAGATTGATGATGGTGAACAAGAAATATTCAGTAAAATTTCGTCTTGAATGATCCATGTCACAGTTTCTGAAAAACTTTGATTTTATGGAAGGACAGACGATGGATGTCTGCATTATCACAAAAGCTCAGCTGGCAAAGCAGTGTCAAACAAAGTCAACAAAGTAATTCTGCAGTGGCAGAATCAACCTTATAAAGAGCTACAAAGAGTTGTAATGGATTCTATGCAACATATGCACATTTCCACTTCCTGTCACATTTATAGCAATTTATAAAAAGAAAACGAAATTTTATGCATGAATTTTACAAGAAAATGTTAGATGTCACTTCCTATAACTTTCAAATATGAAACACATATTTATCAGATTTTTCAATTTATTTTTCTGTCTTTTAAACAGTTTCAAAATGACAACGTTGTATTTTGTTTGTTTTTTTAAACATACTGGTACAGAGTCTTAAATTAAATGGCATGCAGGCCAAATAGTCTCAGATAAAATGGGTACACCGGTACTTTGCTATGTACTGGTACTTAGTATCTGTTCTCATAAGAGGCCACCTCATTTACATTTGCTAAAATTCCTGTGACCACATCAGCATAAGACCACCGTATCTGGCGGCAAGGGCTTTGTAAAGTATTAAACAGTTTTAAAAAACAACCTTACAATGAACAATAATTTTGAGTTTATGTAAACCTACAATTTAACACATAATTTCTAGAAATCATTCGTTTAAAATTTCCTAATTATTTAAGGTTAACTAGTCAGGGCAATAATAATGTAATAGGATCAGAAATTAAACATGAACAAGCAATGGTGCAGAAGGGTTGCTACATGAATAATATCATATAGAAATCTTCCATCTCCAATTTTATCTTTAATTTATATATCAGTTGATCCAAGATTGGTATTAGAAATATTTCTGTTAAAGGTTAGGAAACAGTACACCGTCGATGTGATTCGTGCTCTAGTTAATTGTATCTGGTAGTCAAGAGGTTGCTATCATACAGAGCTACGAACTACGGGTAGCGCTGTTTAACATCTTATGTTTGCATTCTTTCTTCATGTTCGCAGTTGAAGAAAACGCTATGCCCATTGTTTTTATGTGATCATACGATACCTAGGTACAGCAGCCAGACAGTAATCCCCGGAGTTCGATCATTTCCGTATCCATACAGGAAAGGTATGAGCCACACAGAGTGCTGTCAACCCCAATCCAACACTGGCCATTGCATAAACAGTCGTATATGGCTAAGCCACCAAAGGGTATACTAGTAGTATCAATATTGCACACTGGCGTTGAGCTGGCCGCGGCCGCACTTCCTGCCCAGACATTATCGGATGGCCATTGTCCACAGCATTTAAAAACATCTGCTGACTTGTCCCAAATGGCCACAACAACACCACTAGTCAATTCCTGGCAATGACAGAGCTGGCAAAGGGTTGGTTGTCAGCCTACTAATATCCCAGCAATGTATATGTGATCGTAGTGATGGTGGCTACGGTGGCAGCAGCAGCAACAGCAGCAGCAGCCGTGGTGCGGCTCTCAGGCGCACCAGTCCCAACCCCCACTCCCACTGCTGTCTCTCTCTCTGTCATTCTGTACCAGCCAGCCCGACACCAAGGCGGCATGCCATTATCATCGGGTATGTCATAGTGGTGACGGCGCAGACTTGACGCGGTGCGGCCAGACTCCTGGGAGTTCCCCTAAGTTACTGTATATATACAAGGCTAGTAGCTGCAGTTAGTGAGAAGCCCAGTCTGGACACCCCTGTCCTCTCTTTCTCCTTGCAGCCGCTGTCCCCTGGACCACCAGTCCACAGTCTCCTCCTGGCCTCCCGTATTGGATTACCCATGCCAACCACCTATTTTCTTGCCACATGTTCAGGTCTTTGCACTGTGCCTAGCCCTACATATTGTTCAAGATCGTGTATTACAGGACACTGGCTAAATCAATGTCCCCACAGCTAGCTAGCTAGCAGAGGGCTGGCTCATTGGCTCGCCAGCCCTGCCGCTGGCCGGCCCCGGCCTGTCCTCGTGCCATTGCCGCAGCCAGGGCTTGCTTGGCTCCTGCTGCTGCTGCTGCTACTGCCATCATGTGCCTGCTTCCCTCAGCTGGGTGTCCTGCTGTTGCTGTTGCTAGCAAAGATGATGGGCAGATTTCAGCTGAGAGGGAATATTGGCGAAGCAGTCCAGTCAAACAACATGACATCTAGCAGTCTGTGACCAGGATGGTAGGAAATTATTGCAAACCTCCTTATGCCATATATAGCTCCAATTTGATTTCAACCCACCAGCATTTTCACATGTACCCTGTGAAAGCTGCAAGGGCGAAAAAGATATATATATATATATATATATATATACCCTGTATTGGTTGGCATAATTCTATTACTGCATCTCAAGAAATTAAAGCAACCCAGATGAAGGGCAACGTGGCTAAACCAATACAGGAATGCCATCCCCCAAAATAGCCAAACAAAACCTGCTCCCTAATCATCCCAGTGATCATATTTTTGTTCCAAGGTAGTCTTTGCGGTCTGCCACAAAGCCGATGTTTAGACTGAACATATATGTGCCAATATATAATCTTGGACCGCTTGGCTGACCTTTTTCACCATGTTGTATGTAGTTCTCCTGGGATACCTCATCATGACCTATTTCGGTCTTTGTAGCAGGTCGTCAAATTTGACCTTTCAAGATGTGGATGCTAGTCTAAAATCTTCAGTCGCTATAAAAATTTGGGCTAGTTACAAGAGACGACGGAATTATGGACTGCCAAAATTTACCATTGTACTGTAAAGAATGAAATGCCAAGCCTTTGGGTTGTCTGTTTATGCTTAATGACAATGTGTTTCAGTTGCTCTCAAAGTCTATAAGGTGGCTGCAAGTGCATTTACAGTACACACACACCAGGCACTTTTTGAAAGACTCCCCAAGAAAGGCAATCAATTCTCACTAAAATTAACAAAGTTACTTATTAGGCTATATTATATTACTACTATGTACCCTATTCAATAATGTACCAGATCTAATGCTTTCCTTGAAATTTTGTTAGGTCATCCAGCATACAATATTAAGAATTTGTGTTTGGTAAAATTTATGTACATGTATTAGATGATGATAAGGATCAGTGCAGCTGTTATGAGGTACCGGGGTACACAATATATTAGAAATCTACGTTATGCTCATTCTCAGCTAGCATAGCTATTATTCTGTGAGATTTCTTTGACAGAAATAGTGGTATCTGTTTTGTTTTGTTTTTTAACAGGAATGGTTATTTTAGAGAAGTATATATTTTTGTCGAGCAGTAAACAGTGAAATCATTAGCACTTGCCAGGTTTGGTCATCAGTTCCATGAACATTTTTCAACACTATGGGGATTTACACAATGTCTTGCTGAGTTCAAATCGTTAAACAGTTATGATTGGTGGCTCGTTTTTTAGATCTGCCTGTAGGCACCTATAAAACAGAACAGCATGGATACGTACATTTGCTCCCATTATCATAGTTACTTGCATGTACAGTAGACCCTCTATTTTACCACCACCCTTGATTATAAGACCACTTCATTTGGTCCCAAAGGGCAATTTTCTGTGTTAAATTATCTTTATTTTAAGACCACCTGCAATATAAGACCACATCTTCTTGGTCTCATGGGTGGTCTTAAAAAGAAAGGGACCACTGTATAGTTTTCTGTGCTCTTCTATTGTGTGAAATGTGAGCGATACACAAAGCGCATACACAGACCTCTAAAGGTCACTGTATATAAAGATCACCTGATTATAAGGACCACAGTTTGCAGATCATCCCCGGGAATACATATGCTCAAAATCACTGAACCTGTAAAGACTACCACTGTACGAAGACCACATTTTGTTGGTCTCTGGGGTGGTCTTTATACATGGGTGTCACTGTATATGCATATGATGTAAATGTTTGGCTACAGTGAGTCGGAGTTCTCAACTAATCTCACTCCCAAGCATAGAATTCTACATTTGAAAGTTGCATGAAACTTGGCTAATCAAAACCATTCCTGTGTGGCTACAGGTGACAATGTTGGCGTCCCGGCCCACTCAACCATACAGGATTACATAGACTGACCATTACAAGCTGTTTACCAGTAGTCTCTTGTAGGCAGTTGGGTCTCTGGTGTTACTTAGGTCTGTCAAGGGTTTTAACAACTACCGGTAGTCTAAGGCAGTATATTGTTAACTGTCATTCCCTTTCTGGGAATGATTAATCGTGGTCTCTACTCCACCTAACCACTCCTCATATACTTCACACATTGGCATAGGTTTGGGATTAAATTCCACAGGAAGAGGGTAAATATATTTCGCAATGGCACAGCCACATAACAGGCCTCCCGATTGAAAGTGACTCTGCAGGTACAGTGTTCCCTCTCTAGAGAGGACACCCTGTCTAGAAACTTGAGAGGACACAAATCTTAGCAGTAAGTACTGTGAATCCCTGTGATGCTCCCACTCACCACTCTAATCAGGACAGATTTATTCGGCTGAAGGGATGTCTCTATTAGAAGGAGACCACTGCAATATTGTCATGACCTTTGTTGTCTGTCCTTTTTGTCCTTTATGCAAATATGTGTATGTCCTTGACACATGTGACAACGTACATGTTTCATTTTGCAAGTCAAAAATTGTTCCATTCTATTAATCACCTTTTATACCTAATTTCCATGCCTAGACTGCCATATCCTCTGTGAGGTTGCCACCCCCCACAAACTCCATAGCCTTTCCTTTCTTTTCCCGGTGACAGTGTTCCACCCCTCTTTTCTAGGCGAGAGCTAAGCTTCGGGGAGGTCCCTATCTCGACTATCCCCGTAGTCCGGCATCTCTCTCCCCCCCCCCCCCCCAATCTGCCTTAATAGTGTTTCTATTCAAGCCGGCCTGTCAGTCAGTGATGAAATACGGTCACATCTAATCAATGACCGTCCACCTTCAGCTGCAAGCAAATGCCTGGCTTCCATGCCAGTAATATGTGACCTATAGTTATTAAGACTATCCAAACTACTATACTTTCTGGTCAGTTTTGGTCTGGGTAATACCGTATGTAAGATTTGGTGTGCTACTTGTACGCATTCATGTACTAGTACGTATTTAGTTAACATGTTTGCATCATGCAAATTTTTATTATAATTTATTATCCAGACTTTCAAGTAACACTCTATAAAGCTCCTAGAGATTACCTGATAAATTCAACCATTGCTAAGCCCAACAAAACAAAACTGCCTTGTTGTTTCATCTTATACATATACATATCAGCATAACCCGACCTTCCATAAAGTGTAAACTGTGGCAATGCTAGTAAATATATCACCACAGAGACCTGTAATGAGAAAACTACAGCTCCATGAACAGGGCGGATTCTAATTTGTGCTGGCAAATTCTGCTTTCTAGTTTTTTGAAGTAGGACCCCCTGTGGCTTGAGTTGATCTTTTTTTTTTTTTTCTTTATTTTACTTACTGTATGGCAAAGCCAGAACAGGAACACTTGTCTCAATACAATGCAGAAGTGCGTCTTTCCTGTGTTGGGCAGGAGTTGCAGATGTCCATTATTAAACTAGGCAATATTGGTAATATTTAGTATGGTTAATATGATGAGTATTGGTTTCTACACTTTCAGGGAAAGAAGACCGGGAGTAAAGCATAGCTGTGGACACTTTTAGGAAACGGTTGGTAGACTGCAAAATGTCAAGTGGCTGCATCCTAACATTTCAAGGTCATCTATGACAAGAGGGAGATCATTTTACATGTTCCAGTCAAACCTGCTCTAAAGGCCACCTGTATATAAAGACCACATTTTACAGGTCCCCACAGGTATACCTTCCATATTATTGAACCCGCATATAAAGACCACCTGTGTATAAGGACGACATTTTGTTCTTCCCTAAGGTGGTCTTTATATAAGGTTTCGCTGTACTTAAGCTTAAAAAGACTCCCTCCTGCACATGTACTGCTACTCATGGTTATAGGCGTGGGCATATAGTATATGTATGCAGACAAGAAAGAACAACTAGAAAACAGAACTTATGTCTAACTTCAAGATCTGCTTGCCCGTTTAGGTCAACGACAATGGTAATAACTTATATTGCTTATGTGTTATTATCCTACCTCGTTCTACCTGAAGTGGTCCAAAAAATAGGCTGATTTTCACTCTATAGACAGGAGCATAGAGCAATTTTTAAGACATAGAGCAGAGCACAGACAGCACATAGAGCACAGCATAGCAGAGGCTTGAAAATTTTTTTTTTAAACTTTCTGTATTTGGACCTGAGACTTTGGCACTGAAATTGAAATTCAAGGACAGTAATTGTTAGCCCAATCAGACGATGTCAATTAGAGTGAAAAAGAATATAGCAGGATTCGACTGAAAAGATGGCTTTTCCTTTTACCAGGTTTTAAAGTTCAATTCACCATGTGTAGGATATTTCAATGCCATTAGAGAGTTGACAGGCTGTGTAGGAACAACTGCGAATTATAAACTGCTAGCAGACAAATAAATGTACAACGGCTGTAGCAGATGAAGAAAAATTCTGACAGCACTGAAAACAGTTGCTCTAAAGGCCACCTGTGTATATAGACGACTTAATACCTGGTAACAAGACAGTTGGGGGTTCATATACAGTGGTGTGGAATTTGTACCCCCCCCCCCCCACAGTGGTGTGGAATTTGTACCCCCACCCCCCCCCTCCAACTACAAAACTTATGCTTACAGAATACAATTTGTGCCAAATGATTTTTAGGATAGGTGTGGCATTCAGGTACATTACACATGGGGGGTCAATATACAATGGCAAGGAATTTGTACTCCCCCTACAAAACTTAATATGCTTAGAGAATTTAACTTAAAAGTTGCTGATTTTACTCTCAGAAAGCATGGATTTTCAGCCCTTTTTCCTGGAAGTCCTGCCCTGCAATATATATTAGGGGGGGGGGGGGGTCTATTTACCACAGGGAGGTACATTTACCACTGTGAAATAAGGACCCCGGGTCCATTTTCCACTGTGGAAAATGGACACCGGGTACAGATTCCACCGGGTCCATTTTCAATATGACACCAGTATACTTCCCATGACATGTTAGTGAACCTTATATAAAACCAACCTTATATAAAACCACCTGTATATAAGGACCACATTTTGTTGTTCCCTATGGTGGTCATACAGATTTCACTGTAAGGACTTCGGTCAATGTGTAGTAACCGTATATTTATTACCAAGTGTCTGGCACTACATGACATCCCAAAATACTTACGTTCAAGTGATTTAAAAGGTACTGGGGGATATAGCCTGCTTGCATTTTTTTCTTGTGGTCTGCTTGATACTTGTCTGGGAAAAAAAAAAGGTGTTTCCAAAATGCATATTTCTCTTGATACGTTAAGTGGTTAAAAGCATGAACTTGAGAGTAAAACTAGAGGATGAAGAAGTTAGTACGGTAGTAGTAAAATATACATGTAGCTAGCCCAGTAGCTTGGTAAAGAGCCAAAGTTTCTGTTGTGAAGTGTTGATTATGCAGCTTGTAAGTTTGAGCTATTCTTGTATAATCTACCCGAATGAAGCAGTTCGAGGACCCGATCTGTTTCCCTTGCTGTAAAAGGTCGAAATATTTGACCCTTTGCCAAGTGCATCAAGGGCATCCAACTTCTACTTTGGTGTGCTACACCACACCTAACATACATAGTGATTGATTCAAAAATATCCAAAAGTTCTCTGCATACCATGGGGTATTGATGTTGGTACAGCAATCCATGCATAAATGCTATGGCAGGGTATTCTTTCAAAAGTTTAATATTTCGGTCAAAATCTTATAAGACGCATGTATGAGTCACATCAAAAAGAGCTCCGTGGCACATTTCCATTGGTAGCAGGGTCTTATACTGACTTCAATTAACTTCAATTTCATTTTGTTTTAGGTCAGCTTAGACCTTTTCGGATCAAATGGACAGCAACAAAGGACGGGAGAAATTCTCATCCTTTTGTCAAATAAGCTGGAACTATTTTTTAAAGGTCCTCATGTTTTATTACATATACATATATCAAGTGACCTGGCTGGGGATTACAGGAAGTGTATGGCACTTGCCCAAAAGCGATTTTAATTTTTGCATACTCAGTTAACTGTTGAATCAAATACACACTCCCGTACCAAGCATTTTGGGAAGAGTACTGCCTCGGCTTTTGAGGAATCATATAATTTAATATTAGCCCGTATACACTATTTTCTCTGCTTGAAACTAACATTTATTTTGAAAGTAACACAGCATTCAACTACCGTTTTCATTCTGTTACGCACACATGATCTAATCACACAGATGCTTTTTTCGTTTCGACCGTTCAGCTATGTCCCAGCCCTTAGCTGTAAAGGAATGCTCTCTTTGAAACATTTTACCTAAGTAAACCATTTGAGATTTTCTAAACGTACTGTGCATTTACAGTAGCCACAGGGCAGTAACCCTAAGATCTAAATACTGTAGTCACAGGACAGTAGTCCCCACTCACTGTCTAAATACTGTACAGTAGTCACTCACAGGTCTGTAGTCCCAACTATCTAAATACTGTAGTCACAGGACAGTAGCCCCCACTGTCTAAATACTCTAGTCACAGGACAGTAGCCCCCACTATCTAAATACTGTAGTCACAGGACAGTAGCCCCCAATGTCTAAATACTGTACAGTAGTCACTCACAGGTCTGTAGTCCCAACTATCTAAATACTGTAGTCACAG
>JAAUYG010042807.1_pt1 | contig 10771 bp, 6 predicted proteins | sample 7278091 | NCBI WGS metagenome assembly JAAUYG01 (sample SAMN14350201, study PRJNA611818) | marine sediment metagenome | isolation source: surface marine sediment (0.6m) | place: French Polynesia: Moorea | collected 2018-08
CAAGAATATGATAGAGCTCATGGAAAATTATTGTATGTTGGTACATTTGCATTAGTGGAATGAAAGGGTTCATGGATAAACACCAAGAATATGTTAAGACCAAAACATACTGTCGGGTATTTCCATGTATTTATTCGTTGTAGTATTCCGTGTCGTCTCTATTTATAACAACGAAGTTAATATATACATCGTTAGTAACAATTACATCGCTCGATTTGTACATATCCACACGCACATAATAAAATGTCTTATGCGAGATTACTATTATATGTGATAGACATAACTTATAGCAGGAACCAGCGTATGGCATCAGCACGTTTTGAAACACAGTTACCACATCCTTTCCATACTCGAATTGTCACCCAAGTATAAGTATTCTATCTCAGCATGTTCCCATTTAATGCCTAATATTATCTACACTAAAGTTCAAGTAATCGACGAATCTACCGTACGTACATAGCAAAGGATCGACTTAGCGTAAGTTTGAACAGTCCTATATCATGTATATAGTCCAGTGTGTTTGAAGCGTACAACACAGCAGAAATTGGTGTCCTCAACTAGATAAGTGTTTTACAAAAAATTCGATGACATACCTAGTATCTGTTACAGTAAGCTGATAAAATCCTAGGCGCCCCAGACACTGTGCTTGCCTATTTTGCCCACATATGCAATTCTATCCGGTATACAGAAAGAGGAAAATTATGAAACAATGAGATACTGCGAGAGAAAACTCGTGTCTACCCTATATACAATAAAACTTGCATATATTATATTATAACATGAAAAGTTCGTAATGGACAGAAGGCGATTGCATAGCTTGTGACTTATATAAAGAAATGATGATGAAACGGTTATATATACATGCGTAAATCAGAAATTGAGTGCCCCAACGAATAAGTGACCGTCTTAAATGGAGAGAAATAGTGTGATTTTTTTATTTTTTTTTTCTACCGCGTGCAAACTCAAATGCACAAAAGCCATTGCACAAGTGTCGTGAATAATCTAATATGGCCTACATCCCGTTGTTACTACATAGAAAGGCTCGACAACTGTTTAGCAACCCTTATCGCATAAGCAACAATGAAGGTTTCAGACTTGATCACTAAACAATAAATCACCAGAAACCGTATCCAGCGTCCCTGAAGGTTGCTCGAAGCTGAACTCGGGGCCGGAAATTATTACTATGTGTCAGGAACTAGTGTCCCTCCCCTTGGTGCAAACCACCAGTTTGTGTCACCGTGGTAACATTTTGCTTAGACTGCACTTTGACGAAATTGAAGCCCAACTGAAGTGTAAATGTTAGGAATGTATACAGTCTATTATTAAGCCGTTAAATATTTATCATTTATATCGGTCATGCTTTCTGAATAAACGCCAACAATTTGTTCGTATATTTGCCATAGAGATTTGACAATGCCAAAAAACGAGCACTTCTCAAGAAATGTTCATATAATTAAACCAAATAAACTACATCTGACATGAGCTCAGCTTTACTTTTATCTAGACATTTTTATTTATTTATTTATTTATTTTTTTTTTTTGGTTTGAATTTTTGCAATTCCAGTGATATTTAAATTGTAGCTTGGTGGAGAAGCGCCAGAGTTCAGTCCCACAGCGTGGTCGGTTTTATTTACAAGTTCGGTGAGTAATATTAAGACTACAGGACGGAGAGAAAATACGCGCACGGTGTTACATGTAAATGAAACTTGTATTGTACTTTTGACGAAAAAGGTTCCGAACACATCACAGAAGCTTTCATCCGTTCAATTATCAAGTTGCCCATTCATTCGCTGTTCTGCAATGACACGGCCTTTATGTCCTCGATGAAGGCAAACTCTTACCGGGAAAGTACAATGTAGTTACACGAGTGTATTGAAAGGAACTCTTAGTCTCATATTCCTCAAGCACGCACGGAGCCATAACATGCTCTAGGCGGGAACTGCGCTCTGGGGGCCAGCCTCGGCTTCGGATGGGTCGGATCATACCCTTCAGTTCGCTCTGACGCGGGATAAAGATTATTACCTGCGTGTCCGAGAGGAGAGCGAATGATATAAAAACATCCAACGTCTGCAAACCACAAAATAGTAACATATCTAATACTGTGGTCACGTGATGTGTGACGTAGAAACTGTAGGATATTATTAAAACGAGATCAGTAAGAACTTGAACAACATCAACAATATAACTGTATGTATTCCGAAGTAAAACTGGTCAAGCAGGATATTGGAGACAATATACTATACTTACAAATCGCCTTGGTTTATATATTTATAGGAAGCGGATGGCGAAGACATTTACACGCCCTTATGATTCCACATGACGTTGTGCACGCGTTTACATATTTACAAAGCAGCAAGTTCTTTCTCATGGAGAAGGAATTTTCAGGTTTAAGATAATGTACATTTCTGACACCCATTCGAATTGCCCGCCACAATCCCGACGTCACGAAGGACAGTATTACTTTCATTCAAGTTAACGAGGCAGCACCATGCAAATACGACGATCTTGAATAAACATGAGACCATTCATACAGAGCAGTGTAACGTAAAGGTACTAAGCACAATGCCTCGTTTGCTAATTTAGTACAATGATTTACAAAGATATGCTGTAACACTATTAAACACTATTATAGCTTTGAAATTTGCCGAAGGAATATTTTTATTCAACATCCAACAATATTTTCCGATAAATGTTAACATCCAACAATATTTTCCGATAAATGTTAACATATAACACTTTTCCGATTTTACAGTCATTTTACGGTCTACAACGTACTTGGTAGTTTTAACACGAAACTGTGAGTTTACTGTTAGACATGCCTTGCAAATCAAAGGTACAGGAAGCAAGCTTTGCCTACTGGTTGCAGGGGGTACTTGAAATAATTTACTTTATGATTTATCGAACTATTTAAGTTGAAATATTATGGCTTTCTCCTGATTTCCTCATTTGCATTATTTTCTCTTGGAGAGAAATGAACAAAAACGATAACAATGAAGCCATTCTACCTTTGACTACTGGCACTTATTTCGCACATTATGAGCCGGGCAATATCACTTTTCTCGCTTTCCAGTCATCAAACCTTGCACGGTTTGGCGATGCCGGTATGATAATTTTACTAACTAAACCCACACGATCCAGGCAAAGGTATCGTGATACACATCAAGGCTAGACACACCTGTATCGCGGAGTCCTTCTTTGTGTGGGTGTCACACTGGGCGACTGACTGTGGGCGTACTACACTGGGCCGGCTGCCTGTGCGCGTCCAGAGTTCAGAGCATATTCCGGTATGTTACACACCCGGCGGAAGTCGCGGGAGAGATCGTCCCGGGTGGGGGTTATGGACCCCTTAGTCAGCAGACTGAGCACTGTTCAAGCACTTTGCAGATGGAGGCGAAATATGTACAATGTTCGACAAAGGCACAGCGTTGCTGCGAGGAAACACATGGCTTTAGTGGTTCTCCGCGTGAGCACGTGCTGCGGGCGTTCGTTGGCGTCCTCATATCCTCGTCCACTCTATCTTACTATCCATCTCCCCCAGGTCCACCATCTCGCTGGACAGCAGAGGCTGCGTAGTGACAACAGAACGAGACCGTGAGCGTTACTAAAGCCGTGGCGGACTGACACAAGTCAAAGCATTCCAACCGTTTATACTTTAGTTTTCCAACAGAACAGCAGCGCGCAACAAGGCAGGTCAAAAGTAACGCTATTGCCTGTGGTGGTTGTGATGGTGGAGGTGGTGGAGGTAGTGGTTGTGGTGGTTGTGATTGTGACGAACGTGGGAAACACGGCGCCGGGAGCTGGAGATTTTTCGTTCCTCACACAGTTGGTAGAACTCAAGCAACCTCTGCAAAAGTTGGCACAACGGGAGTTTGCCGGTTAACGGATCAGTGAGGAAGAACGCGTCATCTCATGCAACACGTAGATTAAGGTCTAAAGCAGCTCTGCGTGGCAACTAGGCTAGTCTAGATGGCAAGAGACGAGGGGAAGGCCACCTCTCTGGTTTGGACAGTTTACTCCATAGGAAAGAAAACACATGCTCACGTGCGGGACTATGAGACCACATTAGTTGATGACGTCATCATAAAGCGTGCACAGAGTGCAGTAATAATGTGCTTTGTCGTCTCGACGATGGGTTCAGGTCTTTAGTTTTCTCCAGCCATTCCTTTTTCCTGGCCAGGAAGTCCTGTGGAAGGTAAACAGAACGCCCGTCAAGCACTGTTACACCAGCAACTGCCAGCTTTACTATGTAACTCTTATATACCTTACCTACAGGGTGAACTTGAATGCTCCTACATGTATTAATTAGTGTCTAAGTCGCGTTCAAGTGTTCCAATTCGTATTCTAATTTCGCGAACAAGTCTGAACATCTATATTGCAACTGAAGTAACCATATATACATGCGAACTTAACATGCATGCCATTCCCGAATTTCGTGCTAAAAGCATTAAAGCTCCTATCTGATGCTATGTAAACTTGAAATGTATACATGTAGCGGTCCCATGATGCACAAATATACTACAAGGCCACGTGTGGTAATTAATTACGGTCATTGATACCACTAACATAAGCATAATGTGCATGTTATGTACTGTTTTAGCAAGAATATCCCCCAACTACATGTACACCAGTCTGCTATACAGTATTATACGAAATGTTCGAGGGCAAATGCTCTTCTTCACTGCATAGAAATTCACCACTCAGCGCACTAACTTTCATAGACACAGACTTAAACGAGGCACATGACAGTCATGTGACCGGATCGTGCTTTCTCAAATAAGAAAGAGGATAGATATACAGGTGCAAGAGATAAATGTACATATAGAGGTGCTGGCCATATTCACTTGACAGGCGTGATACCATGGGTATGTACACAGGGACTCAGAGAAAGTCACCACCAAACAGTTGCGATCGGTCACAGAGAACACAGTTTGTGCACAGTGCTTAGACAGGACAGATTCTGCCAGAGATGAAGGTCGTGTAGGAAGAAGGCAATGGCTGAAGCAGAAAGCCGAGAGACGGCATAGAGGCTATATAGGTACAAGCAGGAGTTGTGTCTCGAATTGTGTGGAAGTATGGGCGAGGAACCCATTCGCTGAGAGATACGGTACAGAGTATGAGGAGAGGTATGATAAGGTGAAGGAGGTTGGTGCACACAGATCACAGCAAACAGGCAAGGTACATGCACAGGAAGTATCAGCTCTAATGCCACACGCATGCGTGTCATGCACCTAATGCAGGCTGTCACCACAGTTCCAAGTACTGGCAAGTATGCAATAGCTTAAGCTTGTGCAGCAAAATGCTCCAGGTGCTATTTAACTTCTGCAAACGCATAATCGAGGTTCAAGCATTCGGGGGGTTTCAGTCTGGCAAGATTGTCAGATTCAAATATGGTGGTAGTTCCATCACTAAAAGTTAGTATGTGTTAAGGAAACACACGAGTGTCAACGTTTCCAGTTCAACAGTTGTATGCCAAAACATTCAAGATGCTGATTGATATGTTCAGCTACTAATCGTGTCATTTAAAGTACCAAAAATTTAAAATTTTTAATTATTTTAGCTCGATTTCCGTTATTCAAAATGTTTTAAAATCCAGAACTCCCGTCGTCATTCAGTGAAGCCTGAAATTTTATGCAAACGAATTGAACAATTTGGATGGATAATAATAATAATAATGATAATAATAATAATAATAATAATAATAATAATAATAATAATAATAATAATAATAATAATAATAATAATAATAAAAATAAATAAATAAATAAACGATTTGAAGGATATGGTTCAAAAGTGGACATAAACAATGACGCAGATATTGAACCACTTGGCTGCCATACCAAGTATTCCTTGTCCTTCTTCTTCATTTGCCTCCGTCGCTTGCATGCCTGTAACAGAAACAACAGAGTGTACAGCCGTATGTATTGAGAACCGCAGATTGAGTTTTTTTCTGTTTCATTATGCCTTGTTGCATGATGCATAATTTACAGTTGAGGGGTACCGTAACTGTGCGCATGCGCACGCATTTACTCCACCAACAGAAGTAGAGAACGTCTTCGTTTATTTTAAGCGTCCTCATATTATGGATACAAAAGAGGAATGAAAAACGTACCGGAAAACGACGCATACATTAACATAATTACATGACGTATAAAAATATCTAAGGCATATACATGTGTATATTAGTAACGAAGGGTAAATTTCATTTATTGATCATGCTGACGTAGAACGGAGAAGGGTCTCTATTCAAATATAGCGTTTTTGTCTGATTGCTTATGCCGAGAGGTTCCACTTTTATTTTCGGTACACGTGTACTCACGTCGAAGTAAAGCCAGAAGATGAAGACCACGTGACACAGTATGTATATGATGGCGAAGGCTAAGAACACATCACGCTCAAGTCTTGAGAGGAACTCTGACCCGTAACTCACAAACACAGTGACGGTAGCGTGCCAGATACATACCACACATAGAATGACCAAAGACAACAACACGTACTTGTCCTGGAAGGAGGGGAGGGGGGGGGGGGGAGAAGAAGAAAAAGCAATATTTCCATTGTGTCCATTCCATATAGATCACCTCTACCGCAGACTAATTTACTGTCTAGCAGCCACGTTAATATCGATAACACGTACATGTGCCTCGGGTAGAAGAGGAAGCAAAAGAAACAATACATCCATTGTCGGTTTTCCATAAAAGAATGCCTTGAATTGACAGAGGGCGTCATTTATTGTCTATAGCAGACATATTAACAGCTGCGTCGTTTATAAATACAGATCGGCCAGACATTTACCATGGCCGTGATACATACATGTATACTTCAGCCATGTCATCTACATGTACAGTACAAGGCAGTATCAGTTATACTGGTGTCCCTGCAGTATACTGTCTGCTATTTCAGTATGACCGGTTACTTGTATTTGCCTATCAATCCAGTACCCCATCAATATATTACTCAGCTAGGTCTTGTTAATATTCCCATAAACTGGCAGTCTTGTACCACATCTTCTTGATGCTACATGTATATACATGTACTTGTACCAATCACGGTTGTGTCAGACACACTGCGGACGAACGTCTTTGTACATAGGCTATGTAATTGGAATCCTACCAGAAGACTACAATTATTTTAGCCATTTACTGCAGGATGCCTCTTCAAATAATAATGTTGGCAAACAATAGCAGCTGTTTAAAGTATGGCATAGATGTGCATTAAATATGTTTTGAATTGAAAATAAAAGTAAAATATTTGTTTAGTCCCCTCTCATATTGTTGAGAACTGGCTCACTCGGCCGTCTGCAAGAAGGAAGTTTTTTAGTACATGCGAATCATGTAATGACTTTCCACGGTGGCTTACCATGTAGGTGAGATAGGATATCTTAGGAAGACTTTGATTTATCACAAATTTGAATGCAACAGATGTGAGCAGAAGGGTGAAAGACAACTGGAGGCGATTCTGGGGTAGCTCCGGGCTAACGGCGAACGTCGCAAACGACAGGGCACTGATGAAAAACTGCAACAGAAAGGAAGAGTAGACACATGAGAGGTACGGGACTTACTGCGCATGAGCAATACACTTCAAATAACATTAGAGCAGTAACGTAAAACATACCTCGTACAATACATGTGCATTAGACCAAAGGTGACCACGTTAAAAGACTGCCCCACGTGACTGTTTTGTTTGTTTTGATTAAAAGAAGTTTTAAATTTGAGAAGGCGGGAGTTAATATAAATCACCTGCTACGAAGAATCTATATTTACTGCAAGAAGCTACATGTACGGTAAGTAGATGTAGTTGTGTATGTACACAGTGTGTAGCAACTATGGGTACACATACACGCAGTTCTAAATAAAGATTAAATGTGGGACTTTAGGTTTGGGAATGTGTGCATATAATCTTTCCTGCACCAAGGCCCAGTTTTAAGAAATAATCTAAGCACTGCCCTGAAGAGTTGCAACTCGCTGGCATGTTTCAAAATAAAGTATAAGGGAGCTGTAACAATATAAGATAAGGACGCTGGATTTTATGGGCAAATGTATTGCTGAATGTCGGTGTTTTATTGCATAAGCATTTAACTGGACGCCCAGGGAAAATACAGCAAATGTAATTGGTCAATCCAGTATAACGATATTTTAGTAAATAAATATAATACCATGTGGTGATCAAGGTATGTTGTACCAACATATAGTGCCAGGAATACTGATCATACAAGTAGATACACGGTAACTATCCTTCATAGAACAGAGACGTATACTAATAGGACAAAAAAAAAGAATGTAGTTTGTGCACGCAATATAGCTGCCTAAGCTGCCACATGAATTGGTATGACGCAAAACGGTAAAGTTTATTGCAATAAACATATATTTAGAAAGTTAAACGTATAAGGCTACTTATTATTTGTCCATACTGACCATAACGAGAAAGACGTTCCAGTAAAAGTAGCCCGGTCGTCTGGCCGCCCGGCATGTCACCGATAGTGCCGGGTGGCTGCGTGCTGAGCTGGAATATTCTTGAGTCATCGTCTTCTTCGACACCTCGATGTGTTCGTGGAGTCGCCATTCCTGACGAGGAATAAACACGGGTGGGAATGTCACTTACAGGTAAGCAGCACGTAATTTAAATTGAAAAACTAAACAAACATTAAGAGCTTAATAAGGGGTATTTTAAACCGCTTGGCGGGAAAATGTTACGAAGATACCCGAAAGAAGGGTAAAGGCGCGAAAACAGGGGCACCTCACGATTGGTGGAGCTTTTATATTTCGCAATATGATTGGCTAAAGGGTAGTCATATGACCAAGGTAGTTTGGGTTCTGAATGAAACCGATTATTCATACTGCGAATTTGTGGCGCCAAATACTGCCTATTACATGTTCGTTGTACAATGTAGATATCGTCTGTTTGAAGTACAGGTAAAAGATTAGTGCGTTACTGGAAGTGTTGCTTGGTTTTTCTCCTTGTCCTGCAAATTCGGGAGTTTTCGTTAATCCTGTCTGATGCAGTTTCCGTGGCACACGTTTACAGGGACCTTATGTAATTACCCAATTTTGTAATAAACTTGCATCATCCCCTCCCCTTGAGTGGAACAAAAGCACCTCAAAATTAAGCCTTGAAATGTAACACTCTTTACCGCGTATTTACCTTGTAAAAACGAAGAACAAAGACAAGATCTGCCATATTTGAGACTGTATGGACTAACAGCCGAAAAGTTGGGTCCATGCTCCAGATACTTTAGTATATATCCCTCGTGATAGTGCATTTGGTCATCTAGGTAATCACTATACTTCACAGTTAACGGGCACTAAAAGTATCTTTATGGACATTAATCTGGAGCTTGAGAGATTGGTTTCGTCTGAAACGGCCCTCAAGATAGCTTTAACCCTTTAACAGAGGGAGGGGCTGGCCGTAGTAACGATGTTACCTGTTGGTCGACAAACGTCTGCACGTTAATGCCGCTCATCTCGTTCTCGTCTGGAATGATGTCAATCTCGTTGTCTGGGCGCTCACTGGTGATTGTCACCGTCAGGTCCTGGAGGAGGAAGCAAGGCTGAGAAATTAGATTAGATGTCTACTGGTATGAACGAGTTTACATGGTCAAGGACCACACCCGAGACCGAATAAAACATGTTGGAACAGAATATACTGGTACATGTAGGTCAAACCTAGACATAAACTTTAGTTAAGTTTATTTTAGACTTTCATAGACGTCCACGTTTTGTAGGGTTCAAGTATTTAAATATCTTTCGTGAGATAAATGTGATGTGGCTTCCAAATGAGTTTGAGTGATACTGCAATTATTTATATTTGCATGACACATGTATTTACTAATGTTCTGTCTGATTTTACACAAAGTCATTGTTGATGTTTTCAACCACCAGCGCCTGGATGTGTTACATTTAAATCTTTGATATATACCTACCTATATACAATTAACATAGGTATATGGCAAAAATTAACAGATCCAGGTGCTCCGGTGTGCAATATTAGCATTGTGCATGTACATGTGTTCAAACCAAACTATTTTCAGGACTCAAATTGTACACAGTGATCATCAACGGTCAGTCAAAGGCTTTTCAAGGTACGTATTCGCAAGTGGGTAATCCTTTATCTCACTTCGAGTGAACCTCTAGCACATCTCTACATTCAGTCTTTTGTGTGAATTCAGACTCCTCACCAAATTCTTGATATAACATATAACATAAGTACAACATATACTACATGTGTGTATATTATAAATTTAAGCCTCTTGTACCGGCAAGCGTATGCATGTTAAGTTATATATAACACAGTAGAGTAAAAGCTCCAAGACCAGCAGGGCCGGATCGAATTCTCAAAGATACTTCAGTCCAAGTTTTGACTTAAGTCAGGTTGTTAGCCAATCACAATAAGTCTTCAATGGGTTGTGATTGTGATTGGCTAACAACCTGACTTACGTAAAAATAGACTTAAGTATTTTCGAGAACTCCAACCCATGTCTTGATTTAAACGAGATATTCTTAGCCAATCACCTTGTTTAGATTGCTGACTTAAGTCAAAACTTAGACTTAAGGCGCAGTCACATAGTACGCGACCCCGTTGCAAGTTGCTGCGACTTTGCGAAATTCACAATATCGTGCGACTTGCTGCGAGCTGGAAGACTCACAATTATTATAACGATGGACTTGCACGTTATTTACCGGTAATCAACGACCTTCTGACAATCACGTACCAATGTTTTTGCGACCTTGAGCGATCTTAGTGCAAACTTTATGCAAACACCTGCGAGTTATTGCGGGTC
>JAAUYG010098685.1_pt1 | contig 10771 bp, 5 predicted proteins | sample 7278091 | NCBI WGS metagenome assembly JAAUYG01 (sample SAMN14350201, study PRJNA611818) | marine sediment metagenome | isolation source: surface marine sediment (0.6m) | place: French Polynesia: Moorea | collected 2018-08
ATTGTTCAGAACAAGACCTTGGCTCCTTATAAATCTAGTAAATCTAATCTTCTTTCTGTTATATCACTTAGGACATTCTATTTTAAGGCAAGTTCATTCGCGGATACAAAAAAAAACCTCTTTTTCCCTTACGAGGCCAAAAGCTTTCTATCCGGTGTACATCTACTGGCCATTCTGCACAGTGGTGCCCTCACGGGGTCTGTGCCGTACCAAAGCATCCATTTCGACGTAGTGCACCGTTGTCTACATGTAAATCCCAAGTAAAACGTCGATCTTGGAAAAAAAAATAAAGTTTAATGTTTTGGTCACAGAGTACGGCCGGGGGGCGGTGGTATTTGTTCCCAAGGTTTCATCTAATTTGTCTTATACCTTTGTCTTATACGCATTTCCCACATAATCACACATTGGTAAATACAGAGGTGTGACGGTCTACAAGTTCAAAACATTCCACCTAGTACCCCACCTAATAAGGTTGTATACTTTATTGGTTATAACTGGTCGACACTTGACCACATAAGGTTCGGCCGTTCACCACGAGCAGTTCGCGACTTGTTCTGTGTATAAATAAGCGGCCCTTGACGACCCGCTTGACCTTTTTATATTTGCCACATTCAAAGTTAGGTTTATGCCTCACGGCGATGTAGCTCGGGTGACTTCTCTTAACATGCTTAAAGTACCGTTTTTTTTTTTTAATTTGATAGATTACAAACAAGGTAATAAACTGTATTCCTCGAATACTACCATATTTATCATGAGGTGATAATGAGGGTGAAATGAGATGAAATTGTGGGAGGAATAGTGCTTTAAAAACCTAAACATTGCAAATTGGCAAAGTGCATAGACAATACTAAAACAATCTGACATGAAAAGGACCCTACATATGTGTAGGCCTTAAGACCCCCTCAGATACCAAATTGTCTTCACTTCGCTCTACGATCAGTCGTTTCCCAGATATTCCACAATTTAGGATTTCTCCATTAACTTCCATAATTAAAATTTCAAAGTGCTATATTTTTTTTTAATTTGGCTAATTACGAAGAAAATTAATAGCCTATTGTTCCGATTGTCTTCTTAAAATTTGGCGGAAATCAGTTGAAAAGTGTAACCACGGCGCGATATGGCCCATGTGTTAACAAAAATTTCAAAGTGCTAAAATTTTTAATATTTTACTATTTACTTAATATTAGTGTTTTGAAAATCTTTTCCATTTTTTTTCAAAATTCACAAAATGACGCCAAACTGAACGATCGTTAAATTTCAAAATGTCAAAATTTCAAAATCTGAAATAGTAAATTTGTGACGACATTGGAGACAAAAATTCAGGAGAATTTAGGCAGCGATTTGTGGGAGGAGTAATGTTTTGAAATGTTGGCTCCCGTAGGGCCCCGTGTTATCGGAAATGAAAAATAAAATCATAAAAATTTGAAAGTTAAAGATTTTTTGAAAAAAGATAACAATCTTGAGATATACTGGATAGGTAGGTTTCCATGAAATTTAGTCTGGACCCATAACGCGGTTTCCGAGAAACTGGATGGACTGACAGACGACGGACGACAGATGCCCGTGCCACGACAGTAGTGCTGCTGTGTAAACACAAGGAGAGCTAAAATGTAAAATTTTGAGAAATAAAAAAGCGTCTGGAGATATGGTGAATTTGGCACCTTTTTCCCAAAATTTGGCGTTATCCACTAGATCGATTCCGAGAAAATGTTTTTAGGGACGGACGGACTACGACGACAGACGCCCTCGTCTTGACAGTAGCACTGCTGTGTAGTAGTACAAAGGAGCGCCAAAAATCGATAAAACATAAAATCGTAAAATTTATATAATCCGAAAAAGTAATTTTGTGAGGGTCATTGGCACAAAAGTCAAGGAGTCGTTTCGAAAGATTCGGAAGCGTTTGGGGGAAATGTTTGAGAATGTCTGCTTCCGTAGGGATATGTGTTCAGGAAAAAAAAACGTCAAATTTTGAAAATTAAAAATTTTGAAACTAGGAAAAAATATATGGAGATATTGTATATCGGCAGCTTTTCCCAAATTTGGCATGAATCCACTAAACGGTTTCGGAGAAAAAACTGATTCAATGGACGGCCAGACGGACGGACGGATGTCTGCACTATGATCATAGCAGTTCTGCTGAGCTAAAACAACAGCCACTAGATGTGATCCTGGATTCATTCAATCACAATTTTCTAACCTTAAAATGTTTGCATTCGCTCGGTTTTATTAGCTTTTGCTTTGTGTGATCACCAGTAAGAGGAGGTTTCGAGTTTTCAAGATAAATGTTTCCCAGTTGATTTAACGGTTTCGTATTAAAGCCTGTGTCTCGAATTTGGTGGCCAAACTCCAAACACTCTGTGACATCATTGAATTACGGCTTGCTACCCGCCGCGTCTGTTACAATACCGACCGTGACGTGTTTCTAGCTTCACCTCATTGTAACACCGTAATGGCATAGATAAATCGTGTTGTGAGAATTTGATTACAGCGTTTGCCTGTGGCGAACCATCCAGGGTCTCCCTTTGGGAACTCGTTCGGGATCCCATATATGAGACCGTTCGATTTTCCTCACTTGTGTACGAACGAAGCATTTTTGCTTCCGGGGTTCCGTGTTGTTCCGAAATAATCCACGAGAAAGATTAGATGAAGGAAGCGAGTGGGTGCTCCTTGGGGGCCCCGGGGGTAAGGGGATGGACGACCTCGCGATTTAGGTGACACCTATGTAGATTGAACCGCTTCGGGGGACATCAGGTTTGGAGTGTATCTTAAGGCCCATTGGATCACTCGGAACAGGATACGTCACTGCTCAGATATATGGCTGATCTGTGAGCGATGTGAAAACCTAAGTTTTATGTGAACACATATATTGCGATATAAATTATATTCAAACTCAGGTCTATAGCTCACAAAACAAGAGGCCCAGGGGCCTTGGCGTGCTGTTGACCACTTGCCACACAATATCTTTGGTTTATGCATAACAGCCATATCTGATAAGACAAATTTTATATTTTTACAGTTGAGGATCAAAATAACCTTGATTGGACAAAGTCTACAGTACATGAGCCCCATATGCAAGTTATAAGTTTCGAGGTACACATTACAATTCAAGTACATTAAATAACCCCAAGATGGCATCAACGTGTCAGTGAACAAATATACCCCTTACTTGCTTAGTACTAATCCCTGATGCCACAGATATTTTTGTTTCATTTTAAGAGCAGCAGTTTCCGAGTTAAAAGTTCATGTTCAGAAATAAAAAAATAAGTTAAACTAGGAAATTAGGAAACTAATTACATGTACCTTGATGTGTCTCTACACAAAGGTAACTAATTACATGTACCTTGATGTGTCTCTACACAGAGGTACCCTAAGCATGCATCTTACCAATGCATGCTATGCCAGGGGCCCAAAGTAGAAGGTCGATATCCAGAAAAGCACACCGAATGGCCCCAAAGTAACAACGAAGCACTAAAGCTCAAATGTACCCGTATTAGGTACATGCTGTGGCGTCCTAAGTTTTCATTTCTTTCCCTCTAGTGCCATCACTTTTTCAAGTTATGGATCAATTTTAAGACATGTGCACGCATTGACTTCGACTTGCCCCTGAACACTGCAAGGTAACACTGCAAGGACAAAGGTACGTCTGCTCATATATGCTGTACTTTCTGTTATTTCAGTCCATTTGAATCGGCAATACAGACCAGTTTTGAGACAAGTACGCCAAATGACCCCAAAATGATATTGAAAACCAAAGGTCGAAGGTACCCCAGATATATTACACAGTGAATGTCCCTGAATGACAAATTCAGTTCGTTTCTCTCTAGTGAGCCGTTTTCACGCCGTGGACCTATTTTCAGACAAGTGAACAAGCAACCCCACATGACCTTGAACATTACACGGTGGCGATCTTTGCCCATGTAATGGGTGCTCGCGCCCTGAGTCCCCAGTTGCACTTATTTTTGCTCTGCCACCGGTCGGTTTTGAGTTGCAGTCCAATTGTGAGACATAGGCACGGAATGACCAATGACCAACTGATCTTCACATGTCCAAGATGAAAAAGTACCTGTTACGCACTGAATACGATGGGACAGAGCCCCAAAATATTTCGTCCATTTCACTCAACGATTGCTCATTTTCCAGATAATTTAAGTTTCTCGTTTTCCAACGAGAGAGAGAGAGAGAGGGGGGGAGGGGGGTCAGACAGACAGACAGACAAACGGGACATTTCGTTCCTTTGTTTTCAATGAATGCTGCCGCTAAAGCCCTAAATTCAACACAGCGATGCGTCCGAGTGTTCTCCCAGCGTATTTCTAACATGCCCGATGACCATTAGCTGCTGGCGACGACGGAAGCCGACAGTCCAGTGTCAACATTTGCCCCCGCCGGATATCCCTCTCCCGCTGCACAATACGACTCGGGGGAGAGGCTCCCGAAGCCCGGACGGCGGCATGGCTCTCGCTTGTAAATCAGGAGGTTGCCGGGGTATTAACGTAATCAAAAACCCTTTTCGTGACATGTGCATTGGGTCGTTTGTCTCACCGGTGGCGCTTGAAAATAAAAAAAAATCACAGGACGGACAACAGAAATTTTCAGCGTCTTTTGCTGTGTGCCATTTTTTTCTCAAGTTTTCGCTGTTTTGTGACCTAGCAGTATATGAGACAACGGTCCCATCATTTACGTGACCTGTGTGGCAGCGAAGACAAAGTGTCCTGTTTGTTTGACATCCATAGCAGTATGAGACAGCGTCCCTTCCTTCTTTGTAGCATTATGATACAGAGTTTACACCTTGTGTAACCCAGGGTAAAGGACACTACATAATTACCCAGTATGACACCCATAGGTCTATTTCCTTAAAACATTCGATATTATCTAGAACAAAAATTCATGGACCTTTTTAAGCTAGAAGCGTTGGAAACTTGCAGGGTCATGACGCTTATTCTTTAATACGTAAAGGTGAAGAATTCATACATGTATCTCCACGACTGTACTAACTACCGTCGTTTTATATTAAGAGCTGTTGCAGTTGGCTCGAATCGCCATTTAATACGATTCACCGTTACCTGTCTTTATAAATTTTAGTGAATTAGCCTTCTTGGGGCCAGACGCTGTCGGCGACACGATTTCCGCCTTCAACCGGTTTGGAGGATATCTGGGTACGCCACACGCGGAGACTGTCCCTTGGGAGTGATGCTGGGGGTAACAAACTGCCCCCAGGACACAGGTGTCGTGGTCAGCTTGGCTGTACTGTCGCCAACCCGTCCACTCTTCTTCATTCGTTTCATCCTCGGGCACAGACTGCACACAGCAGTACATTTATACCCAGCCAGCTGTGCTACGCCATAGATTAACCGAGGAACTGCAAGACCGACTTCTGGGGATATTTTGATGCATACATATGCGACTATGCATTTGCACCTTGATCTTATTTCACGTAACGACATTAAGCTCGCCAGAGCTGTACTGTGTATGTGAAAATCGCCAGCATTTACATGGACCTGCAGCGCTTAGATTCAAATAAAAAGAGGCCTATATATAGGGGCCTTTTCGCTCTGCTTAAGTAATACCACAAAGGTTACATGTTACATGAGGTGATTAGTATATAATTATATCCTTTTTGGTAATAACACTCAGCAGAGGGGTTAATCTAAGGCATTCAACTTAACACGAGCGATCGTTCACGCCGAATGTCGGGGTAACAGTAGTCGGTATTGGTGAGAAGAAAGTCGATAACAGTAGTGAGTATTGGTTAGGAGAAAGTTGATAACAGTAGCCGGTATTGGTTAGGAGAAAGTTGATAACAGTAGTCGGTATTGGTTAGGAGAAAGTTGATGACAGTAGTCGGTATTGGTTAGGAGAAAGTTGATAACCCGAACTTTGTCTAGAAGTATAATAACCACCATGTTGCTGGTTCCTGGCTAAAGGTCGAGTTGACCTGTTCCCGGGCAGACACTGTGGTGAGTTTCTAGAAAACTGTTTAGACTTAGAAAGTTCAGTAATCGCCCTGGCAATCACATCCTTCTCAGTGCATCAGCTCGGTTTGGGACTTTGAGCCTTTTCGCTAATCTGGCTCCTGGTGCCAGATTCGGAAAATGAAATCTGAAGTCTAATACCGGACTTAATTCACTGATCACCTTGACAATAATTGTCTTTTCCATTCTTAAGCTCGCTAATGGACTGAAGATTCTGTTAAGAAACCGCCCTAATACCTTACTGTAATCGATGCTATGACCTTCCTCCCCCAGTCCTTAATCATTCCTCGCAGCCTGCAGTGGCACTGCCGACCTCTGTGACTCCCGCCGAATGCACCCGTGTACGTGTGCCAACTCACAGAGCCGGAATGTACCTTCTGCGGAATTGGCACGTCATAGGAATCGTAGAATTCTGTTTATAACGGGATAAAATTGATCAGAAATGGAATCGCGAACTATTCTGCGATATGTTGCCGTAGGCAAGTGGCATATTGCGATAAGGGCAGGTTGTTCGGTTGATTTTCTGTTTTCTGTCGTTGATTGACAAGTTTCGTAGTTGCGGTTCTTTTGTTTTGTCATGATTGCCTTTCAGCCGGACTTGCGCGTTTCTTGCATTGCACATATAGCTAGCGTATGATCCAAAACTTACATTATGAATACAACTGAATTATTACTACTGTTGCCTAATGCTACTGCTGCTGGTGGTGGTACTACTACTGCTGCTGCTCCTGCTGCTGCTCCTACTACTACTACTACTACTACTACTACTACTACTACTACTACTACTACTACTACTACTACTACTACTACTACTACTACTACTACCACTATTACTACTACCACTATACTACCACTATTACACTACTACTACTACTACTACTTCTACTACTACTACTACTACTACGTTAGGTACTGCTGCTGCTCACGTACACGTCAGCTATGTTAGTGCCACGGCCGGAGACTCACTCTGTATCTGGGAAGCTGACAGGAGACGGTCCCGGCCCGGGTCCCGGCCAGTCGAGCTGGGGATCATCGACTTTGGCGTCATAATCTCAGGCAGCCGCTATCCGATGCAGATCGAGCATCCGGTTAGTCTGATTGCTATTGGTTCCTCCAGCGGGACAAGTCACTGATCACAGTTTGGTTAAACGATGCGTTGATAAGATTGTGTTCTTGTACGTTTCCACTCAGTGTGTGGCTCCGCCTGTGTGCTTCTCCTTTTGTATTATATGTTTGGAAATTGTGTGCATGGCATGAAAGGCTATTGAACCCTAAAATGAGACTTGGGTTACTGCTCGAAAATGACTGGGTTATTGCTCTGCCGCATGTTTTTCTTTGGCTAAGGTGTGTCTAAAATCTTTATACATTGTCCGTTCGGCCATACATACCTTAACATTTTTCGGGTAAATGTAAATATTGATGTGTTTCTTCATTTGCTGTGCATGCATGCGTGTTTACCTTCATTTGGTGCAAATTGCATTAATTTTGTAAAGCCGTATTATTAATAGTTTCATTTAAAGGAAGACACTTATAAATAGCTAGCTTCTACTACTAAGTTTTTTGTGATATAAGTATTGAATTAATATATCTAAGTTTTGTTTTCAACATTTTGACACGGGGCGTGATATAACAAATTAATTAAGTTTCATCAATTTATGCATTTTCTGAGCTAAGATCAAATTGACACACGATCCTGATAATTTGACTCCCATGATCCAGTTAAACGTGATTGAATAAAAGACAGGGCTGACAAATGGATCATTAATCAGGCACCTTAGGGGAGGGGAGGATGGCCGAGTGGTTAAGGTACTAGATTCTCCACCACGAGATCGTGGGTTGGAGTCCCGCCATACACTAGGTCCTCTGTGCCTAAAATCCTTGGGCAAGATTTTTACCCCAACTGTGCTTTGAGGTGATCGTTAATATGTAATTGCTTGCTTGTCGAGAACCTCATAAAATAAATCCAAGCTTGAAAAAAAAATCAGGCACCTTCCCTTACCGTTTAAAAGATATACTGATGCCTGGGCCTCTCATTTTTCGGAACACACCCACACAGTTTTGTATGCACAACAGGGCACGGCCTATATATGATTGCGTCACAGTTTGAGTAATACCTTAAGGACATATTAACAGTGAGCCGCTCGTTTCACTTTTTGTCAAGTCTAATGTACACCAAAAGCGTGTCATTGACACGAGTTGAGACTAGAGTTACTCGGTACATGTGCATGCAGGTGAAGAAAGGTCAATCTGACACAGATGATATGCCGAACACATATCTAACAAAGGCGATGGAAATGATTTGGATTCAAAGCTGGAACGATAACTGCACATCTATGTAGGTCTTTGCGGTTGAAAAGACCTATGTGCAGTTAGATAAGACATTTGAACGCCATCATAGGTAGTTCATATTTTTTTTTGCATGTGTTTTTTTTTAAAGTTTAATTAGACAACTGTGAGGACACAGCTCCATGGAAAGATGTTGGGATTTTGTTAATACGTTTTGTGTGTTGTTTAATATCTTAACACATGTCACATATAGCAACATGTAGTGGCATTCACCAGGCATCAAAATGATGACAAAACGTAATTTGTTGGCAAAATCTTCATTTAGCAACCATTTCCCATGTTCCGGTCTGTCCCAATTGAGCAGATATATTCACCGATCGAATTCCGCCTTCTGCGCTGGCGGTAACCCTGTCCTGGGCGGTGTTTGACAGTCCTGTTTCCAGGGTTTAGTTGTGGTTTCCCTATTTGTACGATTTATAGCATGACCTGCGATAATCATTAGTAACACATTAACTGCGTATAAGACCTATCTGTTGTAGTCTACTGACTCCAAGCACAATCCCGGTAAATACCAGTCTTGAAGTTCTTATCCCGGGTTCTTATACGCCTGGGCTGCAGTGTTAATCATTTGCTACACCTACAGAGTGAACTGTAGGCACCCCTCACCCCTCCCCTCCTCCATGCCCCCAACCGACCCACCCCCTCATAGCATCTAGTCCTTCTTTGGACGACCACAGCCATTGCCATTGCGAGAATTTATATGCACTGAGCACTGAACGCATTACAAGTTTTTCTATTACAAACAGCTAGAAAGCACCACGTGGGGGCTTTGAGAGATATTTTCACTCCCCTCCACAGGCTCGCATTCGCCTTCAGTCTTGACCGTCACCAAGTGTTTCTTGTGAGAAGAGGCGGCAAAATGGAAAGTGGACATGATCATCAGAATGGCAGCCATTGTAACGTAGCGCATGGTGTCTGGAGAGTAGACGTCATAGAGGAATCCCGTAATCCCGCCCGTAATCCAGCCCGGTAATCCAGATCATAGTAGAGAAAGCCACACCCAGGGAAAAACAAATGAGAAAGCGCGATGTGGGTCCAGTAGGCCCCATGTAGTGACCATACCATGCCGTGACACAGCCCCAAAGCTCCATAGAAAACAGGCCGATTAGGCAAGCGAACACCCAGAAATTAATTTTATTGATCGGCCCTATATAGAAGCACGAGGCACAGGCTACAGCTAGGCGGTATTCAGGATAAGGCGAATCCAGCAACCTGAACTGGTAGCAACTGCAACAAAAGAGAATATTGTATATGAGAACCCCTATTGCTCCAGAAGTCCTGGATGACATGTTCGGTAGAGCTAGCTGCCTCCCCTGGGGATATTTTAAGATTAATGGCCACAGCGTAGGAAAAGAGGAACACATGTTAGGGATCTATCTATCGAGGCGCAGAAAACAGAGAACAAGCTTATCAAGGCCATGAGAATAATTCCCGATTTCGTCATCCCTGTACAACTTATTTTAAAAATTTCTCTAAGAGTACTTTTGGCTTTTCCCCCACAATTAATATCTTCCTAGTGGCCTGACAAAATAAAACGCGTAGGGAGGGACTCCCAAAACAAAGGCGAATCCGCCAATGATCCAGAACGCAATGTCGATTCTGGATTGTTCTTCTTGGGGGTGACAGAACCCTGTGAAATTGTAGAAATCTCCGGACAATGACGAAATGGATGTATTGCAGATAGCCGAACTGGTGTTAGATCAGTGAGGGAGCTACTGTGCATCCGACCGGGAATCCAAACATCATTAGCATAGAGGCCTTGCCGGCATCTTTCCCCCAGATCCAGAACACTGTAGCAGTCGAAACTGGAACGTTACAATAATAGTCCCATGGACCTTGGTGCTCTGCTTGACAACCGCATTTGGTATGACAAAGCCAGTTTTCTGTAGATTTGTTGTAGACTAAATCAATTAATGCGTTAACTCTTATACAGTACCTCCCAATGCGGACCAACTTAGATCATATTCAACACCTTAACTGACCTTTCAAGATTCACTCAAGGTCAAATGTGATGGTGATATTTGACTCCCAATATACGTTTTCCTATTAGTCTTTAATTAGGAACATATGGACTAACTCAGCTCCTTTACGAGATATAAGCGTGCCAAATCAGAGTGACATTGACAGTGACCTTTCAAGGTCACTAAGGTCAAATGTTATCATACTATTGCACACCCCATATATGGTTTCCTATGACTGTTTACTGGTAACATATGGCCTAACTCTGCTTCTTTATGAGACATAATGCTTCAAAATGTGAACGATCTTGACTTTGACCTTTCAAGGTAACGCAAGGTCATATGTGATAGTGTCATTGGACTCCCCATATATGCTTTCCTCTTTATGTTTAAGAGTAACATATAGCCTAACTGCTCCTTTACGAGATATAAGGCTTCAATATCTGAGTGACCTTGACTTTGACCTTTCAGGGTCACTTAAGGTCAAATGTGATGGTG
>JAAUYG010172162.1_pt1 | contig 10770 bp, 4 predicted proteins | sample 7278091 | NCBI WGS metagenome assembly JAAUYG01 (sample SAMN14350201, study PRJNA611818) | marine sediment metagenome | isolation source: surface marine sediment (0.6m) | place: French Polynesia: Moorea | collected 2018-08
AGTAGTAGTAGGTGCACTTTGCAGTTACATTAGAAGCAAATAATATAACTTACTGGTGTTATATTGTACGTTGTAACATAATGCGTTGAAATGGTGTAACATCATGCTTTAGAAATGTAGTGTAACATTATGCGTCAAGATATTTAACATTATGCGTTAGAAAAGTTGAAACATTATGCGTTGAGTGTAACGTTATCGGTTGAATCATTGACGTATAATGTTACAACATGCCGCATAATGTTACAGGTTTAACATTATGCGTTGTTGAATATTACCGGTCGTTACAAGGCCTACCTTAAGCAGTTGACTGTCAAAAGTACACGTGTGCACTAACAATTAGCCCCCGAGGTCCAACGTTTTCTCCATTTCGAGATATAAGGTTATTGAAAAGAGGAAAAATAGGAAATGAGCCATATGACCTCAGACCGGCCTTGAATTTTTTTACCCGCAGGTCCAAATTTTGGTCCGTTTCGCAGTACTACCCACCGTTTTAGAGATAAAAGGTCGATAATCGGGAAATGGGAAATGCTACGAATGACCTTAGAATAAACTTGAACACTTAGTAGTCAAAAATGTGTTAGTAGCCTGTGTGCACTAAATACCTCCGAGATCCAAAGTTTGGTCCGTTGCACTCTACGACAAGCCGTTTTACAAGGTTGTCGAAGATCGGAAACGCTGCGAATGACCTCAGCATGACCCTGAACACTTAACATTCAACAGTACCATTTATGCACAGATGCAAAGTTCTCGAAAATACGAAATATCCGAAATGCACTGAATGATCTTTAAAAGGAGACGTTGTATAATTAACAGTGAAAGGCAAGGCTTTACCTATTTAAGATTTCTTCCAAGACTGTTTAACGGTTGTTACAGACGACACGGCGGTACAACTCCTGGCAAGAGAGCGCCAGTCAGGTCTGTACTCTTTTACAGCTCCCGACGGCGCTGTATTACGTTAAATATTACTTTTATATTACTACTGGGTCGATTTACCTCAACCAACGTCTGCCACGAGGGCGAGCCATAACATAATTTTAGAAGAAGTAACGGTGGCTTTAGAAACGTTGCAGAATGGAAAAAGTTACAGGGTGGCAAGGTTGCTCAGGTGACCATGTAAGGAATGCTACAGCTTTATTCAGTACTCATTTGTCACTTATGTGGTAAAAGAAGACTATGTTACAGAAACCATGACACGCAGTACAATGCATTGTTCCTGTCCCTGAAAACAAACGACAATTAGTCTCTGCTTCAGATAATTCCTGTGATCTTGCTCTCAGTAGTGTACATGTACCTGGTAAATTTCAAGACAGAATAATTCTCGATAGAAACCCTGATTAATTTAATACTTCTGATCTGCAGTTTGAGTGTAAGCCTAAATCCAGTGCATGTTGGCAATGCAGCAGCTTATAAACTATTACAGAGGTGAGGGAACCGGATATTTATACCATTTCTTTCTCGATGCGTCGACGTCCTTTGATATGGTAAATCGCCACAGGTTACTTACATTACATCTTAGGAAAGTCATATATCCCCTGGCCTGGAATGCAGATTATTACTGGTGATGTGTTGTAATTACCTACACCGTGTGAGGTAGGGTAAATGTACCAGTAATGTTTTTCAGGCATTAAAGGGCGCCAGACAAGGTGGAGCCTTCTCATAGTGTTTATCTGGAATCTACATTGATGAACTATTCATTTTTATCCACGGGCTAGAACAAATGCTTGAGGTACATGTAGCTGATAATTTCTCTAGTGCGTATATTACATTTAATAAAACAAAAAGACTGGGTTAGTAATATACACTACACAAAAAAGTTAAGGATATTTTGAAATTTTCTAGAATTTTTTTTTTGTGCAGTTTCGTGAATCGGCCTTAATTTTTGTATTTAAATCGATATTGACAAAACAAATTATATCCTTAACTTTTTTGTGTAGTGTACAGTAATGATTCTTTAACTGATACAGAAGTAAAATGGTACATGGTGACGAGATAATTCCAGCCAAGGAATGTTCCAAATATATGTCGAACACGTTGTTGGTCTTACTTGATTGCAGACAGTCATTGAGACCCATTTACATGATTTTAACGGCAGGTTTAACCTGATCATATCGTTTATTTTAACTACATGTACGTATCCAGTCGGACTATCCAGTCGGATTATTGTTCAATGCTTATTGCATGCCTAAATATGGGAATTATTTGGGATATATTGCAATTTTACATTTGTTAAAGGAGAAAGGTAAACGAGCTAGCTATTACCACGCTGCCTATTTCACCCTGAGATTGCTGACCTTTCAGGTCAAGTGACTGACGGAAAAATGGCTTAAAAGTAGGCTTCATTCATGTCACAAGTCCATGTCAGTGTAAAAGAAAAATGACAGATAAGATACCCTTAGGAGGTCAGTTGGTGAGAGTCCTTTACATCAAGGTATCAACCAATCAATATCGAGGAAAAATTAGACTACACTTTGCTGGGGATATTGGCCTAGCCCTTGGATAAATTCAAACCAACATGGCGGCAGTTATATTTACACACGTCGCTAGGGAATGAAATCCACATTAATTTAAAGTAATTGGGGCAGATCTATGGAGCCCCTAAGGAGACATGGAGAAAAAAAATCAAACCTTTTTACGTGCGTACGTAATACCTTTCACGTGCGAACGTAATAACTTCACGTGCGCAGGTAATTACTATTACGTATTCACGTAATAACTTTACGTGCGCACATAACTTCACGTGCGCATGTGATAACTATTACGTGCTTACGTAATAACTTTACGTGGGCACGTAATAGCTTTCACGTGTGTACGTAATAATTTCACGTGCGCACGTAATTACTATTACATGCTCAAGTAATAACTACGTGCGCACGTAATAACTCCACATGCGCACGTAATAACTTACGTGCGCACGTAATAAGCCAATTTCGTCCCAATACATGTACAAACGCGCCCTTGATGTTAGTGTACATATACATGTGGTTGAGCACTCACAACGCATGACCATTTGCGGCAGCCATGGATCAGCTGTATCGAAATAAAGAAGCTATTACAAGATGGGAGGATATTTAAAGAATAAGGTATTATGATTTAAGAATCATCTACTTTGAACGAGTCTAATATATGTTGAGAAGTACACTGCCACCAAGAAAAACCGCAGGGAATATAATACCCCGCCCGACGAAAAATTCTCTTTTGTGATATTTCGGTTTAATAGTAATATTTAGCCTAATTATCTTTCTGTATTTGACGAAACGAAATGACGAAACGAGACGACGAAACGGAATCACGAGATGAAATGACGAAATCTCTGAGCGATAAAAAGGGTTTCGGTATGGTGGACCTTCTACAAAGTTTTATACTTCACACAGTGGGAAGTGGCTTGGACATAGAAAGGTACAAGGCTATCATATATGTTCGCTGTTGTGAATTGTTTTCCCGATTTCAGCCGCTTCAATATACAAGGAGTATAAACACATACAGTAGGTAATTATAAGGCAAGATCCCTCCTTAAGGATGTCCGCGTGGAATTAGATACCGACTAACTAAAAAGTACAACCCATCTGTAGTACTACATTAATACAGTAAACAGTAATACAATTCATAATTTTTTCTAGATATTTAAAAAGATATAGCTGGATAATGAAGGTAATTGATTAGACTTCGAAATTACCCCAGGTCTTTTTCCATATTGCTGTAATGTCAGGCGATGTAAAGTTACAAGCATCTTCGAAGTTTAATATTTAACAGCGAATACTAAGGAAGCTTGATATTCAAAATGGTTAATTTTGCTGATTAAAAATTTAAGTTTCACTAAATATGAAAGGAAAAAAAAATAAAAAGGAAAACTAAAAAAAAGAGCCAGTCGCCATCATTATCAGGGTTATTATCCCACTGTATATTTATTTAATATTTGAAAAAGTTTAGGAATTGTTTTAATGTATATTGCTTTTGAAGAATTGTATTTTTTAGTTATCTACTTATTTTGTTCTTGGTTTCTAATATTCCACATGGACGTCATTCGGTACAGATCCAGCTAGATCTTGCTGCATGATTACCTACTGTATGTATTTTTACTCCTTGTGTATTGACGTGGCTTTAAATTAGGAAAATAATTCACAGCAGGGATATAAATGATAGTCTCTTGTCGGCTATCTGTGTCCACGCCGATAAATATACATGTATAAAATTCGTAGACGGCCCACAATGCCGAAACCCGTATTATCGCTCACTGATTTCGTCATTTTATTTCGTGATTTCCTTTCGTTGCTTCGTTTCGTCATTTTGACATTTTGTCGAATACAGAAAGCCGCCTAATTTGGCTCTTTTGCAAACTACAACCCTGCGGAACCTAAATAACCCTGATTTTGACCTTTCAATGTCACTTAATGTAAAATGCAATGTTACAGTTGACTTCCTATTAGTGTATAACAGTAAACACCTGACTATCTCTCGCGGTTTAGATGTTATATGCACTTGGAAAGTCTCTAATCATTTGGCCAAAATTCCAGACAAACGATGCAAAAATCGAATCACTTCTTCCTGGGTCAGCAGGGAAGGCTAAAGCCAAAAAATAAAGTTGACTGGCTAGACATTTTTATGAGAATAAGCATCAAAATAAACCTCGCCCAATAAAATTAAATGCTGCACAAATGGATATATTTTGGTGGGACAGCGGCGATTAGTGTATGATGCTAGAAGTATCCGTTCTACATGTTGCACTTGGGACAATGTACTCGTACTCTTAACTTCGACGTCAATAATTAGATTTCATTTCTTCTTCGTTGCTCTGCCTGATGATATACCTAGCCGCTACCTCTCCTCCCACGTCAGCATACCCCCACCCCATATACAGATACCCTACTAACCCCGTAAGCTCCTTCTCTACCAACAACCATCGGCTATAAGGGTACACATATAGCGACTACGAATAGTAGGGGCTTAATAGGACGCTGTTGATGGACTCGGGTGTCTGTACAAATTATTACGTGCCCACGTAAAGTTATTACGTGCGCACGTGAAAGGTTTTACGTGCGCACGTGAAGTTATTACGTGCGCACGTAAAAAGTTTTCATTTTATTTTCACCATGTCCCCTTAGGGGCTCCGTACAGATCCAATGTATTCAAAGTATTATAATGTTACAATACACGTATCAAACTTAAATGTGGTCCAACAAATACCCTAACAAAAATGGAACATAGGTAATTCATACACACCGTGGCCATTAACGGCGAATCGCTGGGGGTAGAAAGTTTAGTCACGAAGCACTGTGATTAGGAAGAAAGTTTACCTTAACGGATAGTAAAGAAAACATACATCAATCGATCTAAGCACGTCTGCAATGGTTATTATTATGAACGGGTATGTGGCAAGCCCAGCAAAATATTCAAACGTGCAGAAGGTGATTTTTATGGGCTTCCTGCTAGTGTCCGGCCAAAATGATTATTATGCAGCCCAATAAACGGCAATAACATTAAAACTTCAACCAAGTCACTTGCGTTATAAGTCAGTACGTGACATAAGAGCAGTTCAAACAAAAATAGACGGTTGCAAGCAAAGATTATAACCTTAAATGTGAATGTGTGCAGACATAAAGATAATTTCCGTAATTAATTTGCATAATTATATTTTTTATACATAGGCGCTAATTATGTATATATGTCGCATATGCAAATACATGTATATGCATTTTTTCAACAAGACTTACAAAGGTCTGTTGTAAGGAAGGAAGGATGGAAGGAAGGTAGGAAGAAAGGGAGGAAGGAAGGAAGTAATAAGTCAGTCAGTACGTAAGTGTACGTACGTACGTAAGTACGCACCTAAGTACGTAAATACGTAAGGAATAAATGAAGGAAGGAAGTAAACGCTCTATTGACAACCACATGGTAGGATAGTGCATACAATATGACCACAGCAATACACAAATACGTATAAACTCAAGACCCACAAGATAAAAAATGCATATAAACTTACCCTCCGTGTACAAAATTCAATTTAGTGGGACCTTATTATGACGGGACTGTAGCTCACAGTAACCGATTGACCCCTTTGAATGACTGCCACTCCTATAATCATTCATATGTGCCAGGGTATAGGACTATTCATATCATGTGAGCACATTTGGAGTGGGTGGTCGTTTTGGGCGCACACTGAAGCGAGACAGCCCCGCCACTCCCATCGGAATCTACGGTATACTGTGAGTTTGTAAATCAGACAGAGTATACCGGCGTACTTATGTGGGCCAAAGCCTTCGAATTTACCCCCATGCAGTTACCTAAACCCCATATGATTAATTATTTAACCGGGCGTGGTTAATTTGAGTATATTTTGTGGCATTAACCTCATGGAGTTAAAGAATTAACCGCATCAAATTATTTACCTCATGGTGTAATAATTAACCATATTGTGTAATAATTAACCGCCTGGAGTAATAATGAACAACATTGTGTAATAATTAACCACATGGTGCAATAATTAACAACATGGTGTAATAATTAACCACGTGGTATATTAATTAACTACATGGGGTTTATTCGAAGGTTTTGACCCTGATACACGGAATGGCTAAATCTATCCCCGTCGGTATAGATTTCCAGACGATGGACTGTATGTATACGGGCTAAGGGCTAACGCTGTAAAGCTACTTCTGGAGAGTCTTTCAGAATAGCATCCAGAATGGTTGTTACGAAACCCTGTTCTTTAGCACAGGTGGATACTGGAGGACAAGTTACACACAAGTTACCAATCGGGAGTAAAGATTAAATTTAAGAGGAAGTACTGAAATATATCAATTATCTCTGGGCTTAGTGACAAAATGAAACCTGGCAATTATTAACAAGCTATCGTACGAGTTCAAATATTTATTTGCGCAACGTATGAACAGCTGGATAATATTGTATACCTGCCACTCCATTCTAAACACATGTTAAGTGAAAGTAAATCGTATTTTTAACAAGAAAAGACCATTTGACACGCCCAAGGTCATCGTGCAGTTAATGGATTTATTGCACAATCCTTCCGATAGTAATGAATATGCAGACATTTCCGGTCTATTAATCTCAAATACTTCTAATCCTAGAACCAAGCTAATGAAAAACTTGCCCTCCGGATTAAGTGTTTCATGCATGTGGGAATATTTATCACCTAGGATATTTAAAGGTCATCGTAATTCAATTCCATGCACTTGCCATGTTTTGCAGTTTTCAAAATGCTCATCTTGTTTAACAAACATTTGTAGCGGGCCTCCAGCTCGAAAAAAAAGTGTTAGAATTTTGAGATATCTATTTGCATTTATCTCGAAAACTTGCAATGACAAAAGTATTGATTACTGATTAGTGACCAACACATACAAGAGTACCGAACCCCTTGGACCTCCTGGGTAACTCGTGATTGGTGATGTTAGGGTTTAAAATCCCTACCCCAGGAAACTAACTACTTTGCCCTGGCAAATTACCCAGACAGTTTGCCCGTCCATTTTGTTTCCTACAGTGGCACCATTTAGCCTCCGTACATTATGACATTGCAGACAGAGCATTCAAGCATATATTAAAGGCGTGGACCTTGACCCAAATCCCAGGCATCGGTGGGTAATGTCTCAAGATGTCTGGTAGGCAGAGGTTGGTTAAGCCCATCTTTTGTTTCCTGTGTTTCCCTTGTTTGTGTTGGTACGTACATGTAATTAATGAGCGGTGGGCAGGTGGTCAAGAGTCAAAACATTCACTGGATAACAAAGGGACAGAACTCGGTTCATTCTTTGCGGAAACTTGTCTTTATAGAAGAAATGCATGTGTTGTACATTTGTAAAGGACTGCCTAGTCCAAGAAACTACGGGAACACAAAACACATATCAAGCAACTCACCCGTGAACTAGAATCTTAGATAAAAGCCCCCAAGCTCAGCGAGACTGGCATACCAGTCTGACCACCCGTTGGCACAAGTCGACGCTGTCACTTCGAGGACATCCAAGATGACGTCGTTGCAGATTTTCGTCTTTGCAGCTCTCTGCGCCCACGTTTATGGAAGTAAGTTCCCTCTGTCTAATCTACTTGGCTTAAAGGTACGTGTATTAGGTTTGCTCGGTTTGCCCTACTGAGCGAACGTTTGCTGAACGGAAGCAAACGACAAATTGGAGAGTTTGCCATAGCGAACAAAGATGGCGGCGCCCATAAGGGTTTTTTTTTATAACTAAAAAGTACCCTATATCGCCCAGAGCATGCAGAGGATGGGCGATGAGGAGTATTGGAAGATAATGCAGAAACGTGACAGTTTGTTAAACGGTCATCGCCCAGCAGACAAAGCGTAAACTTTCGCTGGTGTGAACGCAGCCTAGGTGTCACGCGAGTCCCAATTACAATGTAGGCGTGCGCATGAGTTTCCTTGTGAGTTAACAATTGATAGGGAAGTATCTTAAACTTTAATTAAACGTTTATCTTAAACATGAAACACACTCCAGTTGCGAAGTGTAACTGAACGTTGTAAACTTGCCCTGAATGCACTTAACTTGAAATTGGTCATTTGACCAATAAACCAGAGATCATGAACTATCAATTTCACACCGATATGACTGATGTCGCCCTTGTGGTTTTAATCTTGAACACGACACAAATCTATAAGAGGCTCTGTCAAATGTTGACTGGTTTATTTCAGCATGCCCTACGAATTTTGAACTGCATAATGGAAACTGTTACTACGTGGATACCACGGCGGAAGCCAGTTGGAATGACGCCAAAAGGCATTGCGAGAACAAACAGGATGGCGGCGTAAATGTAGATGCGAAGTTGGCTACCATATATAACTCGGATGAAAACGCCTATATTCAAGGCATGCTGTAGGTGTTCAGAATTAGTTTTAAGTGCAATTAATTCACACGGCTAATGATATAATGTATAGATGCAAAGAGAAATTGTCTGTCTTTGATGGGGATTTTAGGGTAAAACTAAGTCTCATGGCGAAATACAGGTTTGCTCTGATCGGTACTTTTTAGGTTTGCTTTGTGCCATTACACAGCAGAGCGAATGTCATGGTGAAAGTCTGTCTGATCGTAGTCTGTAGTGTCTTCAGTCTACATAAGCGATGGTTGGTTTTCTCAAAATGGCAAAGCGAATTGACGCAAAATTTTGTCGTTTAAAAGCTGCCCGTCGGACTTTTTTTTCAAAATTTTAGAATTTTAAATTTTTTTTATTTTGAGCTTTGGTTAACATGGGACAGTGTTAAACTTGCACCTGTCTGGCAAGTCACCAAGCAATCGTGTATCCCATTCGCACCAGATTCGGTCCTCAAAATTCATGTACACTGTACGGATGCCCTGTCAGAGCTACAGAATTGCGAAATTTGAAACTTTAATTTTGGCACTTAAACATGGTCGTTAATAGGAATTATAAAATGTGCTAAATTTTGAAAATGAAATTGCCTTGCTGGCCAATACTTGGACCCCGGGAGTCATTTATTCAATTTTTATACTAACTTGGGCCACATACATGTAGGGCTGGTCGTAGAGCGAAAAAGACCAAAATGTGCATCGGCACCCTGGCATATAACCCTGCAGCTGACCCCTCCCCCCCCCCTCACCCAACCTGTCCAAACATGAGCACCAACATTGCAGAGGAAATTCTTATTTTGTAAAGACAAATATTATCGGAATATAACGGGGTTGGTGTACACGCACCGCTAAATATAAACTGGATTATAACCCCAAAACGGTCGCAAAGGTGAAGCTCTATATCTATACATATTATACAGCCTTGGTTTTTCGTTTCCCGTTTCAGAGAAAACACAAATTCGGGGGTGAACGGGTGGCTATGTAATCTAGGGAATTCTGACAACTGGTGCGACCATTCGTCGATGAATTACAAGAACTTGATGCAAAACTTGGATTTTCCCCTTGATGTTGGGGACTGCCTGAGTATGAAAGGGACGGCCCCAAACAAAGGGAAGTGGATGGATACTGCTTGCAGCTCCGGTGGTTTGCACCCAGTGTGCAAAATAGGTAAGTAAAAATTGTAATTAAATAATAATTTAATAATTAATAAATAATAATGAATATAATATTATTAACAAATAATTTAAAGTATAATTAAAATTGATATACATTTACCATGTGGTAAAAACTACCAATTGTATACTCAGGATTGGCTTTGAAACTTTTGGGGGTGAATTAGCCGACCAATAGCCATAATGCGCAAAGGTCTTGTCAAATTTTATTTTGACGCACAGATGTCCTTTAGAACAATTTAAACCTCTTCTATCGCAAGAACACCTTGTTATATCAAAGGGCATCAAGTAATTCTAGGATAAGAGTATTTGGGATTAGGGACAAGAGACAGACCCATACGAAAGCGAAACGTGTGGGTGTTTGCAGTATACGATTGTAGGTTTTTTGAAAATCCTTCTTTGAGGTATTATCCAATCCTACTTGTATAGCAAATCACCCACGGCCTAATCGACCAGTTGCGAAGAATGTCGTTGAACACTAACTGTCGTTGAACACTAGTTGTATAGACCCGTATGTTCAGAGTAACCATCAGCAGTTACAGGATTTGAGTAACCATCAAAACCTGCGCATGTATACACCTATAAGGTCGAGCTTATACATCTCACTCTCCTTCGAGGTTAGTTACCCCCCAGACATTTTGTTTCAATCAATGTAGTTGGTAATATATTCTATCGCCCAAAGCATGTTGTCGCTGGCGAGTATAGAGTTTCGGGCCAATACCAATAAAATGGCCTTTGTTGGGTACGGTGATCGGAAAACGTGCTTTTATTCCAGTAAT
>JAAUYG010015600.1_pt1 | contig 10769 bp, 12 predicted proteins | sample 7278091 | NCBI WGS metagenome assembly JAAUYG01 (sample SAMN14350201, study PRJNA611818) | marine sediment metagenome | isolation source: surface marine sediment (0.6m) | place: French Polynesia: Moorea | collected 2018-08
GGACATAATCGAAGCATTTGAATAGAGGAATAAACTGAATGCATTACACAGATGTTCACCCACCGCTGTTCGAGGGTGTCGGCCTGCCGTGTGCTCTTTGTATCTTGTCCCCAGGCTTCTGCTCGTTTCTCCAATGTCCATTATGTTACAGTTGTCACATTTCAGTTGGTATACTACCCCCGATTGTTGTTCCATGGGTGTTTTGTCCTTTGGTTTCACTAGTATCTCTCGTAGTTTGTTGGTTTGTGGTACGTAGACACACCATGTTTCTTGAAAATTCGCTGAAGCTGTTCTGATAGCTGTCATCCTCCAACTGGTGTCACATGATCCAGAAGGGTCATGTGACACCACCGGCCACTAGTTACCATCCCCTGACGAAGGCAGAGCGATTCTGCCGAAAATTCTGGAACTTTTTCCACCATTTTTTGACTCTGTGTGTAGAATGTTTCGTCAGAAATTATGTTTCCAGAGTCCAAAAACATTCACTCCCAAAGCACTTAATTTATTCTCGAACAAGCTCAAAGGGCTTTACATATTATTACCCCCTGCATACCTGTACACACAAACACCTCAACTCCTCAAAGGAGTATACAGCTCAGATTAATGCTGCATGGTGTCATGGGATGTCAAGGTACAATACTAGTAACTTTTTTCCCTGCGTATATTGCCAGGCTACGGATGAGTGAACCAGAGCATATTTCGAGTGCCAATATTGCTCAGGGATTGTGATTGGTCAGTTACACTTGCATATAATTACCCACAAATATGAATGCTGAATGGTTCATGTCATTCAGGTATTTAGAGTTGGTGGGGATTCCCCAGGGGGTGGGAATTTCCCAGGAAGTAACGTGTTACAGTAGTTACTTTGTGGTTAGCCAGACTACTAATAGCATGATTATATCAGGTCAACAAAATGGCGGTCCCCTGAGAGTGCATAAGGTGCGATCATAATGGCATTTTCTCCCCATAATCTGGGTTTTTAATGTATATTTAGCTGTTTTTGAAGTGTTTTCCAATGAAAAACAAGTATCTACTATTAAATACTGGCATCGATCATAGTAAAATGCAGTAATAATGTTGTGGGAAGTATATGAAACACTGGTCTACCAATGGACCGTGCACCCGAGTTTGTAAACAACATGGCATGCATGGTGACGAACTTAACTAGAATGAAATCGCCAAAACTACATGAAATAAGCGCATGTGGGGTTTCAAAAGAATACTAGACAAGTACTCTGTTTTCATGGTTTTCGCAAAATAGACTTCTCAAAGCTAGCCGCGTCCATGTTCAGGAAGAGTACGGTAGGTGCCAAAAATCTAAACGCATGGCTAGTGCTCAACCCAGGCCAGAATGCCATGGTTGAGTCTCAATACCTTAACCACTCGGCCAGTCTTCCATGTATCGATCTGTATCAGAGTTTCAGTGCTATTTACCAGTCCAAACTACTTCATCTGATGTGATTATGATCCTTGTAATCAAGCTGAGAGGAAAATAAATGAGTTGTAATAGAGGAATGTCAACATGAATTCATTTCAATATTAACACAATATTCACATTTTGCAGGAGCTGAAGAGTTCCTTATGATGCACAATGGAACACCGACGACTGAAAGAGGTGGACACAAAAGGCCAAGGAGAAGACCCATCGGTCCTCGACACATTTTCACCAGGTATAGCTATACATATGTATGCCTTGATACTGAAAATGTAACAGTTATCCTAGATGCAAGAACCAGTTCGAATGTACATGTTGTAATACCTATCGTACAAAGAACGATATGTGCAACTGTTACAGATATGCCCCTCTCATAATTTGTCTATTGCAATTTTAGACAAGTTATAAACATTTTGCAGTGGTGCTGACATTTTAAATGATGCATGCTCAGATCTATTAGGTCTGAAGCATAAGCAAGGTTCTTTAATGCAGCAAAACCTCATTTTGAATTCAGTACCAAAACCATTGTGAACATAATTTAAAAACTACAGTGAAACTTCTATATGCAGAACACCATATATATAGGTGCCAGCAAAATGTGGTCCTTATACGCATGTCAGATATGGTCTTTGTAAGCAGGTGGTCTCTATATAGAGGTGGTCTTTAGAACAGGTTTGACTGTAGTCTCAGAAATAACATGATAAGCTACTGCAGAGATAGCCCATTATTCTTTGCATTGCAAGCTTAATCCAAAATATTGCATTACTTCATATACCTTCAGCCTCGAAGTATGAGACCTTGTTGGTGGAGAAAGGCGGCGGTCCTGGTCTGTCAGAGGAGAAGATGATCCTGGTGTTCCAAGTTCTGGATCAGGTTATTCCACACCTTGGTGTCTTCACACAACTCATGAAAATGTGCCGTGATGAAATATTTGGTGAGCCTTACATGTATATCCCACGTGTAGTTGTGAATAACATAACAAAAATTGGGTGTGTGTGTTTTTTCCTGTTTGTACAATGTGACTTGGGTAAAAGTACAGTACATGCAGTCCCTCTGTCTGCATATGGGACCCATAATTTGTGGTCTCGCACGACAATGATAACATGGCACCAAAGCCATATGGGAATATACCACTGCTGGTATTAAAATGATGGGTATGGCTCAATGGGCTGAGGCACCATCTCCCGTCAGATCAAAGCTGACATCACTGGACATCATGGTTACTAGTTTAACTTAGTACTTGGACCGATGACTGTCCAAGTAAAAGTTCATTACACCATTCATAACCAGGTTGCCTGGTCTGTATAAAAAACTGTCTGTGCATGCATATAAACAGCTACTGGGATTACTTGAAAAAGAATAGGAAAATTTCTGTGGTCCTGCGTTTCTTATCTAAAAAAGGTGGATGGTTGGAATCTTAAAATGAATGGCTATAAACTAGAGGAAATTCACTGTTCTAGAGTTATACAACTACAGACTTGCACTTTAAAGGTGACCAATAGACCTTGTCAGGTAGTAGTGTGATTGCTGTCGTGGCAACATAAAGTGTGTACTCTGACTCAAAAATTAAGGGGCTCTCAAGAAAGATATCTTTAAGAAAATCTTCTCAGTCCTCAGTCATTTTACAGATTTTTTATAGTGGTGCTTCTCCTGAAGGACACTCTCTAGAGAGGACACCCCTCTAAAAAGGACACAAATTCCCCACAGCAAAGGTGATGCCCCCTCTCACCAATTAACACCTCTCTTATAAGGACAGAAGTGTTTGGCAGAAGAGGTGTTATTAGAGAGGGAACACTATTGAATTGGTATAGAACAGCAGGGAATGAAAGAATTTTACAAGCTTTAATTAAACTAAGAGTTATTGTTTATTAGTTTTATTTTATTGCATGTATATTATGTATTTTTGTTCCAGAGGCAATTTACAGTGATCAGTATACAGGCAGTTCTGATGGTGATAATCCAGAAGCATCCAGGTACATCCAGAAGCTTCCTTACTTCGTCCTGGTCAAGCGAGTTTACGACGAGAGACATGAAGAAAACGAGCAACTGAAAACACAAGTGGAGGCTTTGAAAGATAGGTTAGTTTCTGCAGTGCTTACTGGTAGGTACAGCATACTAGGCTTCTAATTCATCACCTCAAGTTGCGTTCCAACAGACCCCTGGATCAATTTTGCCAACTTCCGAGGAGTCCACCAAGTCACTCAACAGAGCCTCCGGCCTCGAGTTTCTCGAGTGTTCCGGAGACTGTTCTTGGCTCTCAGCAGCCTCCGGTCTCGACTTTGTCGGGGTCCCAGGAGACTGCTGGGCTGTCCCAATCGCTTCAGGCATCAACTTTGTGGACAGTTCAGGTGACGATTGGGAGCTCTGACCAGGCCTTGTTAAATTACTGGGATTTGCTTCGGGACATTACTTCTAGAGACTCCAAACTGTAGTCAGTTCTTGGTCATCAGGAGGAGGTGGTCACAATGCAGGAACCTGGTGCAACAGAACTGTCTTCATCAGCATCACAGAATATTTCTGAGCCAGAAGACAGAGATTTCTCTTTGTAACATTTTATTTGATCATGGTCATGTTGCATTTGAGATATATTGTAATTATCTTAATAATATGCATATCATAATATTGGTTAACTATTCCTGCTAGCTTTATTGCATAAAGCAACACCATTCTTATATTTAAATTTTTCCAGTGTAAATATTCATGCACTTTAAAGCCAACTTCAGTGTAAGAGTAAAATTTTCTGGCTGAATGTATGGTCTTGAAATGCAGAGACCATTGTAATCCTGGTTTAATATACAGTGAAATCTGTCTTGAAAGACCACTGCTATAGGAGACCACCTTAGACAACCACCTTTTTTGGCAGAAGGACCTGCATTTCAGCTTAACTGAACCTGCCGCCAGAGACACCAAATAACCATATTTTTGTGGCCAGTGGGGTGGTCTTTCAAGACAGGTTCTACTGTATTATGGTAATGGGGTTTGAGGTTATAGAAAGTCACAGCGATGTGGCAATCCATTATATATAGTTTATTACTTGAAATATAATAAAGCAATTTGTCGTTTCTTTAGAAATAATGCAGAGGGGATCCATTCAGTTCTTGCTGTTTACTGATATGCTACAGCAAGAACTGGAGGCTGCTAAGAGCCAACAACAGTCTTTAGGGAGGACTGTTGGCCGAGTAGTTAAAGCACTGGACTCTCAACCATGAGACTGTGGGTATGAGTCCCTGCCGTACGAGTCCCTGGGCAAGATTTGTACTACTTGAAATGTTCTCCGGTTCACTCAGCCGTAAAATGGGAACCTTTCAATACACAGAGAAAGCTATTGTACATTGATCACACATGGAGCCGTGTAGCATGCATCCGGGTTGTATGCTCCGTTGAGGAGTTGAGAAGGTGTTGGTGTGTACAGGTGTGCCTGGGGTATATATGTAAAGCGCTTTGAGCTCGTTTGAGGATAAAGCGCTATATATAAGAACTGCATATCATATTACAGTATTTATTATTATTATTTTTACAGGTTAAAGCAGAAAAATGAAGACTATGAGCTAGCCACAGAAAACATTGCCAAGCTGGAGACCGAGGCCAGAAATCTGACATCGCAGCTGGAACAGTGTGAAAAGGACATCGAGACTGCAAAAACTGAGATACAGGAGTGAGATATTTTTCCCAGTATCAGTATGCTGAGTCATCATGCTCATTCCTGTGATCTAAATTTGAAGCTACTGTGAAAAGTTTTTAAATGGTCAGAATGCCAGCACATTTTTTTGCACCGTCACAGGATATACATGTACCCAGTACCTGGTATACCTAACATTGAAGACTATAGATAATATGACATTTTCTCCTTGACTCATTTATTTCACTGGGGGGTATTGAAAGAAAATACCCTAACCGTGCATGTTTGCATTTGCTATAAGTGTCTTGTGAGTATTGCTAATCCAGTTTACATGAGTGTCAACAGTACATGTACTCTTGATGAAACAAATCCATTTGCAACCGAAACGGCATATTCTCAACTGCAAGTGTCCACATAAAATACCTAAATGCATCCGATAGCTTCACTGGTGTATTACTGACATGGACAAACTCTTAAAAAGACCATTGCAGATGTGTCACCATTGGACACCATTGTTTTATATACATGTATTTTAATATTTATATTTAATCCTTTACTTGCATCTGTTACAGGCTGGAGAACATTCGGTTGGAAGAGCAAAATGAAGCCACCAAGCAGCAGCAGCATCTGGAAAATATGTCTGCAGGATTGGAGGTAAGCAAGCTTTTAGGGTGATGTTTGACCAGAGTTAACGTGATTAAATACCAATGATATTCAGATGCACACCCAGTTAAGTTCCCAATGTTTATAACTGCGCAACACAGTGTAAGGCTATGTACTCAGCCACAATGTTTTGTCTCAAGTCATCCAACGTTTTTTTTGGATTTTTTTTTTTAATTAGGGGGTCTATGCATGGATGCATTGTGAAAATCCACATTAAAAATTGAGTCACCATTACGCAAAGTTAGCATATGATTTTAATGGGGTTTAATTACTTTTTCCCACTATGATACATCAATTGAATTTACAAGGCCCTCAGTTTATGTTACAATCCTTGACCATGTTGACTGTAATTACTACTTTTGTGGAACATACATGTAGCAACAGATCGCCAACTGCCCAATTTGTCGATGATAAAATCTCAAACAGCCAAAATGTAAGTGGCGATGCAGGTCTTAAACAAACTCCTTAGTCAAAGGCTTATCTCTTTGGAATAATTACATTCACTTTTCTACCAAATACATGTACATGTATGATCTCTTTATTTTGTATTAGTTGGAGCTGGAGGAATCCCAACGCAGTAACAACTACCTATCTCAGTACAAGGAAGGCTATGACGACCTCCAAGAAGGTAAAACAAGATAGAGAGATATCCCTTTTGTTGTATGTAACCATGGCTAGTAGCCACCTTGTTTAGCCGTGTATTAGAGCAGGGCTGCTGTATATTAAGCCAAGTTGGCATATGACTGTGCTAAATGTCTAAGCATACCTACTTATATATATGGCTCTCGGGCTGGTTTTCAGAAAGAACATCAGTCTAGAAATACACTTAAGTTCACTGATCACCATGACGACTGTTGTCTTTTCCTTGTTTCCTTGTGGACTTTAGGAATTTCAAGAAAATGGACCTTAATGTAGATGTTTACAAAAAAAAATGTCATGTAATTGTAAATGTAGCATTCATGAAAAAAAATGTTTTCATTCCCTTGTCATATTAGTTCTAGGACTGCCTTAAAAATCACAACACTTTAATATTTCAGATTATTGAAGATCTCCACTTTACATATACTGTTGTGAAAATGCAATGGGGGAATTTGCTAAGGCATAATATTTTATAACACACTGAGTTCCATCGTTTCCTTTTTAGCATTTGTTGACAAATCATCCAGGCAAGAACAATCATCTAACAAGGATGCAGCATCTTTAGCCAACAAAAAGGTGAGAAAGATGAAGGTCCCTAGTATATGCATGCTGCTTTAGTTACTTGATGTTGCATAATAGTATTAGTACCGGTATTATGCACTTGGTCTTGGACAGTTATGTCTTAATTATTGGATGTTTGTTATTATTATTACAGATTTAAAAATGGTCATCTATTGTCTGTAACGTAGAATCTATAATAATGTCTGCATATACAAGTTTAGGATTAAAAGTGACGTTTGCAAGGCAAAGCCACTTTGATCCATGGTGAGTACAGTGTGTGATGCTTTATTCTAGAATAACCTTCTGGCTGGGATTGCTAGCAGTAAGAAACTGGAGAAACAGATCCTGAATGTACAGAACCTCCTAGTGGAAGGTAATGGGGCTGTGTGCGGTCTTTATATTACCAGGTGTATTCAGTTGTTGAGTATATGCCAAAACTCTTACTTGAACTGCTTATTAATTACATGTAAAGCATACAAGAAAGAAACTTGACACAGTTGCTGTTGGCCTAGCAGAAGCAAGGCATACGTGATGTTTATGTAGTGTTATACATGTTGTCGCATGTAATTCTTTTCTTGTGCTCTTACTATAATTATTTTTGTCACTTGGAGAACACATGCTTACATACGTATACTACGTCTATCTTATAATCTCTATTACTAATTGAATAATTTAATAAGAATATGCAATACATATGCATATGTCAAAACCCAACATTAGTGACATGTACTAGTATGTATGTCAAAATATGTACATTGTACCAAATCCTACAAAATGTTTAACCTAACATTGCCTAGTTACAGCATAATTGTATTTTTGATTTCAGAGTATGATCGTTTCCTTGAGGACCACAAGGCTGAGTTACAGCAGAGAGATGCTAACCTATCTAATCCAGATATCCATGCTCTTCAGGATCTGGAGATGAAAGAATCTGACCAGCAGGTACAAGGGCCAGTTTTCCAAAAAGTTCTTTTATTCTAGAATCAAATTTATGTTAAAAAATTAGTTACTGTAACTTTGTAACCAATATCTCTCATTGTTTTTTCCATGCTTAAAATCATTAGTAGCCTCAAAAGATCCAGATTCGTAAGTTCTGGATTCATCCATAATTTGTTGCTGGTGATTACTGCAAACTTAAGCAGTCCACTACTTGTCTTTAACTGCTATACATTGATACCTGAGCACTATGCAAGACAGGATTATCAGGGAAAACCTTTTGCAACCTTATATGTGTTCAGTTTTACATCTAGCATTTTACGCTATTTACGCAGATTGAATCTGGCATTAAGCATGATCTAGTTCCCTTCATTCCACAGCTCCAGATCGTGGAGCAGAAGTTCCTGTCCGGGATCCAGAATGTGCAGAAAGAACTGGCTCTGCTGAGGCAACATCGGGATGGGTTGGAGGAACAGCTACACATGGATCAGGACTCCAAGTCTCGGAGGTAAAATTCCTCTTCTGGGTGTCCTCTTTGTCTCTGCGATCAATAGATGGCGTTACATTCACAATTCTGGATCTTCGTTTAAAACTGAATTGTGGGCCTAAGAACAATGCCTATTGTTCTTGGCTGTTCCAAGCTACGCTTGGTCGCCTTTCATTTGGGACCCCCCCCCCTTTTTTTACCTCTGCTTGACTGTGTGTCACCAGAGTTAATATTGTCATCACTTGGGCATCTGTCATCAATATGAGACTGTTGATGCTCTAGTCAGTTTTCAACCCAGTTTTAGCACAATTTTCTGATAATATTCATATTCGTATACAGCGTGGGATACTGGATATGACATTTCTTGGGAATTTGTCTTTATTAAAAAAAAAATATGGTGAAAAAATATAAAAAATCTTAAAAAACATGGTGAAACATATCTAAGCAGTGCCTAATCATAGAAAAAAAACATACAAAAAGGCCAGCTCAGAATTGAGACCACTTATTCGATGACTCAAAAAGTCACGCTAAGTACATGTATATTATTTCAAAAATATATCCACCTCAAAATTAAAACCACTTTGGTCTCAATTGTAGGTGACCTTATTTCTAGGGTTCCACTGAACAATTGTACATCATATGCTGTAACAGATGGCTACTGTTCTGAGAAAGAGAACTGTCTAATACATTTGTGATAAAGCTCATGTGCGAGCAGTAGTTCCAATAAGCCACCCTATTTGATAAGAAATTGTGGCCACATTAGAAAGGTGGCCTTTGGCGAGAGGGAAAAATAAATGTATTCATAGCAGCAGCAGCAGCAAAAATTTGCGGCCACATTTGGATGGGTGGCTCAGTTGAGAGTGGCCACTAAGAGAGGGACTACTGTATAATGTACAATTTAATAGTTTTGAAATTTGTCCTTTTTTTTTTTTTGCAGAAGCAGGAGTAAAGACGGGAGCCGTCCTCACACACAAGGTATTGTTATAATACCGTAAATGTGTTAGAGCCAGCCTGACATGTTTGTGACTAATTTGCACCGGTGATAAAGCCTTTGCCTTGAATGAGAAATCAAGTAAAACTTTCCTTCATTGTTGGTCTTGGTGGCCCTGCCGTAAGGACATTGTTGTTCATTGTGGTTTACCATAGCTAGTGGCTACTTTTTTATTGCTTGTAAAAAATGGTATGCAGCAGAAACTTATTTTTGGGGGTGTGCATGGAAATTTATGGATATTCATGACTACTTCTGTTGCATTTTCCACTTTGGTCATACATTGCTAATTTTGTCAAAGTTCTCAACCACTCTTGTCGTAGCTTACTAGAATTATCATACAAACTACATGTATCACTTCACTTTTGTCACAAAAAGATGAATATGAGACAAAGCCAGCGGGTTTTCTGCAACAAAAGTGGTAACCTTTCTATATGGCAAAAATTATATTGAGCTGCAACAAAAGTGGTTAACATGTACAACGAAACTAGGAAGGTATGACAAAACACAAACACAAGTGTTTGTGACACTCCAACCAACATAGAGTCTCCTTAAAAGCATCTCGATTCAGATGTCTTTGAATGAAGTCCAGTGTGTGAGCTGATTTGGCTGTTTATATTGTATTCATGTTTATAGTGTCCCAATGTTCTTTACAGAATCCAATCTGTCAGCCGGCCTGGATAGCCGGGATGATGATGAGGGGGGACCGGATCCCTTTGGTGTCCAGGAACGAATCTTCAGCAAGTATGCGGCCATGCTGTATACCTCCTCAAACAATGGGAAAACGTACCACGAACTGCAAGGTTCACTCTACTGTGACAGCTGTCGAGAGAAGGTGATTGGTCGGATGTCTGGCTGTGCAATATTTCCTGTAGAGACGCTTTTGAAGAGCAGCATGCGATATGCATATTACACAACTAGTAGCTGCTGTCATGATAATTAAAACACAAGCTGTTTAATAATAATCAAGACTTAGATGTTTCTGCTACCAGACTTTTGCCATCAATCTAGTCATACAGTGCAGATGGTTTCTCTAATGTCATAATCTATTGATATAATATGTACATGTACTACAGTACCAGAGACTAGAACATATTGGCCATCAGAGTGTGACCTCTCAAAACAGGTGGTCTCTGGTAACAGATTCATGTATGTATATAGAAATTTATCCCGTTTTGCCAGGACTGTGCAGGTGGTCTGTCATGGCATTGGTCTCTCAAGACCGGTCTTACTGTATGTAGTAGTTGGGTCAAAGTCCAGTACATGTACAGTGCAGATCGATGTGGTGTTTGTGTACGCATCTTTGCATGGCCTTGGATGTATGTGTGCCAGTTTCTAGAAATAAACACAAGTTTTTGCTATTTTCTAGAACTGTACATGTACAAATACAAGTACTTTGATGACCTTTGCAGACTGTTCTGTGCCCGCATAAACTGTTGAA
>JAAUYG010067314.1_pt1 | contig 10768 bp, 5 predicted proteins | sample 7278091 | NCBI WGS metagenome assembly JAAUYG01 (sample SAMN14350201, study PRJNA611818) | marine sediment metagenome | isolation source: surface marine sediment (0.6m) | place: French Polynesia: Moorea | collected 2018-08
AGAACGTCTGGTGTTTGATGGTGAAACCAGTGAAGTCATTAAGTGTGATGACCCCATTGACCTGAGTCACCTCGTCCATCAGGATCACCTTCATCATGGCCATCATCCCACGCAGCATCTTCTCCTTCTTGTATATCTTGGGATCTGGCGTGAACGCCCCTGTCAAACATAGTCAATGTCTGGTTCATGTACTTTGTCACACTAGTCCCGGAAATCTTGGATTGTGACCTCATTATGCGAACCCACCCGCCGCCATGCTGCCATGGCAATTTTGAACAGATTGGCTACATACCTCAGGAACGCCAGTGTAATTTAAAGGTTATTTAACGTGAGCCTATGCATCCCCCCAAACTATTCATCAGTATATGGAATAGTGTCATTGCCTGAGGGATGCCGTAAACATATGACAAACATTTGGATAAATCATTACAGAGTGGAACTAAAGACCACTCACGCCCCGTGCCAAAGCCGTTTTACTTCTGATGCCTTAAAAGCTGTTGCTGACTTTTGACCAACAACAGATAGTATACATTAACTAGCTCCACTGCCATGCCTTGACATGAAGAAATTAGCCTAACATGAATGTGAACATGATTGCTGAAGCCCCTAGAGCAGTCTTAAGTACATGTCTTACCTGCTCGTGCCAGTACCAGTTTTCTCCCTTCTGGGTCTCGTTTTGGAAGAATTAGATAATACCTGAAAATCCATCCAAATAACACGCACCTAACAGTTATAGTGTATGTACAGTGGAAAAAGGTAAACTGGACACTCACTTGCAAGCAACAGAGGCCCAAACTGATAAGTGATGCAATTTTAATTACCTGTTTATGCAGTGTGTAAATGGTAACAACATTGTGCAATCTAATTTTGTGTCTCTAACGCATAATGGGGCGTGCTGTCCATTGTATCAATAGTTATTTTTTTATTTATAGAGCACATTTATACTGGATGGGCCAGCTACAATAAGTAATCTCCCCTGGCGTTGAGTTAGAAGACACAGAAACTAGGAAAACGTGAAGGTAAATACACCATAAAATGATACCTGAGATATCCCAGTAAAACACACGTTTCACTTATTAAACAAAAAATCATTTGCCTTTATAAAAATCATATAATGTATTTAAACAGAAAGCTAGGTTGGTATAAATAAAACATCACTACATTTATTATAATTTTATGTATATACACGAAATGCATACAAGTCAATGTCACATCTTGTACTGTATATGATAAATGTACTAGCATTCTTTAAAACACGATGTTATGTATCAGACCAAAATAAACACTACTCTTCTCAGTGAAGCCGCAGGTGTTCTTTACAAGACAAGTTGAGGATGCTTGACGCTATTTCGCTCTCCCTACGTCATATCCTTAATATCTGTACCTAGAGGCAGCTTACCCTGATTTGAGGAACTTGATAAAGTCCGGATCTGCCAAATCGACATCATCCATCCAATATGGGTGTTCAGTCTTAATCTTCAGGATGTTCTCAACGACCTCCCGTGCCCGCAACTGACTGAATTTGGCCTGCCTCAAAAACCGCAACAGGAATGTGGTGTCTGCAACAGACGACATATTGAATACACACTATTCGAATAGACAGAGAGAGCAATTAATAATTTATTCTTTTATGTTACATACCGCAATTTTACTCGTCGTTTTTAACGCCAAATGTACAATATATGTTGCCCAAGATGAGAGGATTCGAAAATCTGGATGCAGACCCGTGGGACACAGAAATCTGGAAACACACCAGTGGGTCACTTAAATCTGGATGTAGACCAGTGGGACACCTTCATCTGGATACAACCCAGTGGAACTCAAAGAATCTGGACACATACCAATGGGGTACTTAAGTGTGAACATTGACCAGTGGGGCACCAGGAATATGAATACATGCCAGTTGGACACCTATAATCTGGATACAGACCAGCTGAATATCTATACTGTTACCTGGTTGCAGATCCGTGGGACACCTGGAATCTGGATACACACTAGTGGGACACCTAGTATCTGGATGCAGAGGTGTGATACACTTGAAATCTGGATACAAACCTGTGGGACACCGTAGGTGCGGCTGTTGCTCTATCCAGGTACGCAGTGTCTGTATCTGTGACAGCCTCTCCTTTGGGTCCTCGTTCAGTTCCTCCTTGGCCTTTTCCAGAGTGCGCTCGTCCAGCGTACACACGTAATCCGCATCCATCCTGACAGGATTCTGGAACAGAGCACAGAAAATAAACACACAGATCAGTGTCTGAAATACATTCTTTTGTAACATAGTCTGGACTATGTTCTAACATAGTCTTCAAACTGCGATGGATTAATGCCTTAGGTACATGTACTCCATATATATCTAAAACACAGGGATGGAGATTAGATTTCCACTGACAGTCTTTAGCTGCGATCATGAAGATGGCATCAACATTACCATGGAGAATGTAATAGGGCGGCCAGACAAAATACAAAAATAATGTACAGTATGCACAAATTCAGGTAAGTCACACTCCTAATGGCACTGGTAAATAAATTTTGTAAGATCCATAGACTTATTGAGAAACAGTAGAGCGTGTCAGCTAAGAATATAAAAGCAGATGCTTGACGGTAATACCAAATCAAATCTATATTTATAAATAAGCAAAACTGTGCAAGTTACCACTGACATGAGGAATCGAAGCGAATAATGCTAACTATGGTGTCACCTACGGTACCTTTTGGACAGTATCCGTTCACTCTGTCACCGCGATAACGAGAAAGTGTACGCAGTCCCTGACACCACACAGGTTAACAGATAGACCCGGGAGTTAGAACTCTTTGATCTCATACAAAGTATCAGACACTCGAATCAGCGTTATTAAATATTGCCGTCTGTAACACACAAGCAGTGCCTGATGACTGCCTGGTGGTGACTTATGAGTCACCGCCAGATGGGTCCACTGACGAAATCATGTGCTGCCTGGTCACTTATTACACTTCTTATACATGTATGCATCGGCGGCCATGGTGATTCTCCGTCACATGTACATCCCCGTGCTTTCCCAGGGGGTCTCATTCTCAACCTGACCTTATCCCTATCCCACACCTGTACATCCTGTAAGCATTCCCGGGTTGGCTGCAGTGCCCAGTCTAGTACATGCAAATATCGATCTTACCTGCCCGTCACCAATCAAGGTCGCCGCACCTCAGTCTCCACAGTCAGCTGTGCAGAGCTTCAGATCCTTTAACGAGCAGAACCGTACGTGTATTGTTGCGTGGCAGGTTTGTAATCGATGCAATGGTCGATGAGATCAGGTCCAGGTTTCCCTGGTGTGACACTGTTTATAACTACCTTTATGTTGCTCCTACAATTGTATAACACTCCCTGTCACTGACAATCCTTGCCTTTAACTTTAAGGGATGCACACAACCCTGCGGCTCTGACAGTCTGCCCACGGTTGGCTGCCTGTCAGCAGGTCGGCTGATGAAATATTGATCCGTTATGTGCACATACGGCTAACGTGGCTGTCGCTGGAAAATAATTTCCTTTGACAACGGCCTGGTTCTAAGAAAACATATACAAGAAGGAACTTGTGCAGCATATGCCAACTTCGATGTTAATAGATGTGGCAGTGGGATCAACTGACTGACTCAAGTAGCTTTACGGTATCATTTATTATCGTTAGATTCCCAGTATATATGTTTCTGTACGAGTGCTGATATTAAGAGCTACTACTTCTGCTACATTTATAATGGCGATTGGGTAGTAGCGTGTGCTAACCTTGATACATTGCGCACTTTAAACGCCTCTCTCAAGGTTATATCTAAGGGATTACATGTCGGGGTGGGGTGGGATATTGTTTTTAGAAATAAAAAATATGTTGCCGTAAACATGAAAGAAGTAGTTTGCTTTTGTTCAGTTGAACCTGAGTGCTGAACAGTTCACTGTGCACCATAGCCTCTCCTATGCATAGCACTACGCTGTAGCTACAGCGGGCTCGTAGCGATGACAGGTCAGAATGGGTTGGGCATAAATGTGTTGGCCATATGTAGAAAAAAAAACACATTTCTTTACTTCAAGAAAAACGTGGAAGCGATAAGGATAACCATGATTTCACTTAACCAGTATTTAACAGCAACCATGGGAAATCCAGGAGAATGTACTATAAGGCAACCTGAAACTAAAAATTTCCTGGGGGAGGACTACCCTCCCACCACACGCACCACCACCGCCACTAATACCTGCACCACTACCACACGTAGGGGTGGGTGGGGTTTATCAGGCTTATAGTCGGCTTTCAACCACTCATGGTCATATCACCGACTGCAAGATGGATTCGGTGGTGTATGCAGGTGTATGCGTGGTGATACCACACGCAGGCCTTACAAATAGGGAAAAGCTTTCAACTGGCTTGTTTGGTATAACGCCTAGTCAAAATAGCTGAACAGGAACCTAGCTTTCTTTGCCAGAATGTGAAAACTTTTAAATCAGAATCGTCTCCAAATCCAGCTCTCCCTACTATGTATGGCCCAGACCCGAGACAAGAAGCTGCTCTACGGGAAGGTTACCCTCGGAATTGGCTGGGAAACAAGCCCAGAGGGTTCGACTACGATCGATGAGTCGCATGTAAGAATGGAACTTAACAAGGAAATATGGATGCATAGTCCGATGATAGCAATACCAAAAATCAGGGTGCAGCAATCTCAGCCAACATAGTGGTGATATTACCATGGAGAAATCAGAAACTGCTTCGGACGATGAGGATAAAGGAGGCTCTCATGTTTTTCGTCTCAACAAGCATTTATGTGAGAGTGGGAAGGGTATCCATGGGGCTCCCTCTGAATCTGAAGAAGACGTCTAGGACAGGCGATATTCACCAAGTTTGAACTTAGCAATTCCAGTGCTATGAGCATGACAGTTCAGTTGGGTCCGAGACAAAAAGGAGGTCATGTAGGCTTCTGATGCTGAGCAAAAGGCTTAAGGATACCCTTACCATGTCTAACCAATGTGGTCCAATGATTTGTGAGGCGACGTAGAGACAGAACAGTTCTTGCTAGGATGAATAGGGCATTTAAACCCTCCCCAGACGGGATGTGGTTATAGACCGGATAGGTGAACAAGATACCACAATCGAAGCGGAGGGCTTTGGGCCTCACAACAATCATTACACATGTGCGCTTCCCCACTTGATGAAGCAGGGCCTATTTGGTGGAGTTGTGAATGAATTCATCAAAGAAGGAGGGTGCAGTAATCCTGTATCCCATAGCTGCAGCACAAGGTCTTGAATCCTCGGATTTATAAGACAAGGCCCATCACGCACGTTTGAACCACTGAAAAACTGCCAACTTCTACAGACCGGGTCTACATTCTTGCAGTTTGCATCTAATCCACCTTCTTGTACAAATGCCGTTAAAGGGGCAGAAAGTGCCACAGAAGGCGGTACCCAATACTCGGCAATGAAAGGGATAAGAGCTGCTCTTGATTTCGGAAGGAATGCATGAGGCTGAGTACAACCACACGACAATCGCCCTGGCCCTCTCAAAATGGCGTATGATTTTGTCAGTGAAGAACAAATGCTAGCCCATTGGAATAAGATTGAAGTGGCTGTGACTGACGTGTTGTCCTGCTCAGCTGCTTTTGTATCTAGGCGCAATGCCCTGGACGCGTTCTTCCACCAGATTGAAGCAATACACAGAACTCTGCTCAAGAGCAACCAGGCTCATCTTGCCGTAGGAGTTAAGGACTCCACCATAATTTTCCCATGAACGTGGACTACTGGCCTCTGCCTACCTTATTCGTTATATTTGGGTGAAGTATCACACTTTTGTACAGATGCGCGATCCCTTCTCCCTGGCGAGATGAGTATCCAGACACACCATGGATGCAGGTGTGCCTTTTGCAAGCTACGCCAAGACACTAAACGAGCAGTGTCAGGCCAAATTATCAAGAATCTGATTGCACAGAAGTGACAAAAAGGGTCAGATACTGACACTTTTGCTGCGCCCAACCAGGGATACACACCCTCTGTCAGAGGTGGTTCCTCCAGTGGAGGGTTAGCTGGAGGAGAAGAGGTCGCTTTAGCATGTTAGGTTGAAGTACCTCTGTAGGACGTGATATGTGTTGGGTCTCACTTGACGCGCTTTCAGGCCCATTGTGCATCTAGGAGAGGGAGAACGTCAGCCAGATGTGGTGCATCCTCGCGGGATGGGGCAAGTAGTGGAAATGAGACTAAGGCTACAGCCTTGCAAGTGATTACTCAATAGAACCAGACCTGGCCTTCCTGAGACTTTAGTCTCTGGTAGTGGCACCCTTTACCCCTCTGGTAGTGGCACCCTTTACCTCTCTGGATGGGAAGGTAGATGGGAAGCACGCGAGGCTCCATATCGCCTCTCGTAAGTGATAAAAAATCGAAGAACTCTAGATAAGTGTTCCAATAATTCTCAGTTCAGGTTCTGCAAAAGAATAAAATTTTTGATATCATTAATTCTGTATTTTGAACATTAACGTGTTTAACAATAGAAATTGGAAATGCCGTTGCTGAAAATTTTCCCGCCCCAGCTCGTTAGAAGCGACGATACCTCGGCCTTGTCAACATTGCTGGCATCCAAGAGGGATGCCAATGTTTGGTCCTTCTCTTCCAGTGTTGGCTTATGTTAAGGGACCCCCGCGCCAAACAAAGTATAAATTTAATACCTGAAAACATAAAAACCCCTGTCTACCTTTCAAATATCACGAAAGGTATTATATTATATAATACTTCAACCGCTCAATAGTTGTTGATATTGTGAAATTTTCACATTGTGAAATTTTTTCGCAAACATGACGCAATCTGACACAATCTGACATAGCCATGCTACCAGAGTTACTACCATATCCAAGCGTATCGAAATGAAGTATTTGGTTTCAGCCCTGTTTCTGCACAATTGACTGATGGGCGGCTAAAATGGCCCAAACAGAATGCGAAGAAGCAGGTGAAAGATGAAAGTGTCCCTGACTCGATTCAATTTCGCGACCCATTAATCCAAAGCCAAACGTCTTACAGTTCGACCAACGTGGCACACAAACTTATCATCCAAATCCAGTCAGGGAGTCCTTCCTCTGAAGCTAATATCAAATTGTTATCTAAAATATCCAATATGCCTGCATATGCTGAAAGACACCCCGTGTAAGCAGAACTGCCCAGGTAAATTAAATTACAGTTCTGGAGTACGTTAGTTGTTTAACCGTCTGTGTAGTTGGATCATGAAACTTGCTTAAGTGTCTGTGTTCAGTGGACAATGATTATCAGAGTAAATGAATGATATATGAATGTTCTCAGCAAGGTGTGATGAAACCCTGGGCTGCGTCCAGATGTCAGAAATATCTTCCAATACTCCACGTATCGCACATGGCATGACCGACCCATGCCACGGCGATATAGGGTACTTTTGCCTTATGAAAAAAAAAATATATGGAAGCAGCCATCCTTGTTCGATACAGCAAACTCCTCGATGTATAGTTTGGTACTATTTGGCAAATGGTGGTCGTTCGGTATAGCAAACAGCGTAAACGTTAAAGCAATCATTTTGATCAGTCTGGCGGTCCGAACAGTCCTGCTTTCACTGTCACGGTGTGACGAGAACCTCAACAAAGCGTGGCTATACCCCAAAATATGCCAGGGATGTTCGATTGCATTCATCCTGCCTTGTTTTCATGTTACATGTATGTTGTTACATGTATGTATGTGAAATTCAAAATCACTCGTAGTTTACCTATGGTCGTGAGCCTTGGAAATGTGGTACGTTGCCAAAACAGTCAGGTTTTTGTGTTGTGCTCTATTATGCCTCGGGTTTTTTTTTCGTTAGTGCTGTGCCATTGGATAAAAGTCGTTCATTTACGTGCAGGTATATCATACAGTTAACTAATTAACTAATAAATTCCTCTAGGTGTATAATAGAATGTCAAAGAGAGGGCATTGCATTAAGATTGTGCATAAAGAGGAAGCCAAATATTCAAATGTTGACGAAGTAGTACAATATTGATAACCAATCGAATTTTATGAATAATTATTATTGTGGGTGGGGTTGGGCTTCTCCTGACCGTTCTGTTTACACTTTTGATTAGCAAGAAAAAAGAAAAGAAAAATGCATCACCAATTTTAATTCAGTTGTGTTTTATTTCCAAATTTACATATCTAAGTAAATATTATTTTTTTAAAGTAAAACAATTATGTCTTTACGCAACTGCAGCTGACATGTCCTATGCAGTCATTCCAGTGCAAATCCTATATTTATATAGATCAAGTTAGTCATAAAGACATGATAGTCATGGCTAGTTATTGTAGGGCAAATTCTGTTTTTATGCGTATGATACTAGAGTCTTTAGTTCGGTGACAGCGTTAAATGAAGAATTCATTCATGAGAATATTAATCTGAATGTAACGTTCAGAACGACCCATTAGGAATGTCATCGGGTTTCTGTGCCTTGTCATTCCCCCACTTAGGGTCCGTCTCGTAGAGAACTCGGTTTCGGCGTTTTAGATTAGTGGCTAGATTCACCGTTTCCTCTGAAATAACGAAATAAAATCAAATATATTTTAAACTACTTTATACCTTATACATTACACACGTTTGGCTGAAAACGCACATCCCTGAATTCTAATGCAATACAGCTATATTATGCATAATTAATATGGTATTGGACTAGACTAGCTTTCTCTAACAATGGGTACTTCGAGCCACGATCTCGCACACCAATGATCGGCACTGGCCGAAGCCAAGTGGTCCTTGATCATCACTTTCTTTCCAGCCAATCACATCAGGCCTCCATTATAGCTTTGACCAATCATGGGCGAGGGTAGATTTTGGCAATTGTTTCAACACCTTTTGTTTCCTTTCGGGTATTTCGGAACAGTATTAAGACCAATTGGTTTTAAAACACCCTGTATTCACGAGTAAAATATACCCTCTACTGCTAGAGGGTCCTAGACGATCAGCAAATCATGATCAGTCGGTTCTTCTGGAGTATGTACACATAACCTTAGACACACATAACACTTTCAATAGATCAACAACACATGTTGCTTAGTACACACACTTCACATCATGCACACAATTAAACACCCTGCACATAACTGGATGCATTATGCTTCAACTAATAAAGAAATGACAATTTAAATAAACAGGCACCCTACCCCATATGGTGTGTCAGCTTCAACTAGTAATCCATTAACAACTATTTCCCCGCGTAAATGTAGTCTATGTTGTTTATCGGTGACCAGCGACTTAGCTCGGCCAGCGACAGACATAAACAGCTATTAACGATGCACCGCAAAAATACGTTTTGAAGTTTAACTAGACCTGTTTAACCAGAATGTATGCAGACCTGTTTAACATCCTGAACAAGGATGGCGCAATATAATATCTTGTTATTCAGGAATCGACATGTTGTTTTAAAGAAGAAGTATTTAGCAGGCACACCATACAACCACAACATCTCTGGTATAATTAGCTCTTTTGGACATGCACACGTGCATCTAATGATGGTCAGTGCCTTATCGTTGCTACGAAGAGTAACACGACTTACGGATGAGTTCCTCCACCGTGCCAGCACACGGTCCGTCATAGTCGTCAGGGAGGTACTCTCTGGGTAGACATTCCATAGGGATCTCCTTGTACACACTCTCCATGGTAGGGTGGATGTGGAGCTATAACAGACAAATTTTTGATCATAATACATGGAGGTCCTCACTTATGGGTTATAACTTTTCATAAGTAAGTAAGTAAAACTGTATTTAACGTCGGTACATATAAACAAGAAACATTAGCACAATGTACTACTGACTGACATGACATTATGATAGTGAGCATGGAACATGAAGTGAATTCGATGGGTATATACAGAAAGCGATGGATGAGGTGAGATCATGATGTTGACTTGGGGTTTAAACTTACATTGCTAAAATATCATAAGGCATTAATTTAGCTTCAAACAATTAAATCAACTTTAAAAGACATAAAATCACATGCTTGGCACGTACAATCCTGTCCATTCCACGAACGAATTCGCTCTTTAAAACTTTGCAGATCTATGGCACACTTAAAACTGGTGTTGAGCGAGTTAATGAGCTTTCTGTGAGCTTTCTGCCCTACCCATCAATATAGACTATGACCCCGCCTGATGTTTGAACACGTATAGTCTACACCTATGCACTTTGTGTTCGCTGTGCCACTACATGCCACCACTACAATACATGTACATGCTTCTAAATGGACTGTATAATGGCTCTATATAGCACGATAGTATGGAGTAATAAAGGACTGTCCACATTCTAGATGTCCTGCATTTAAGAGTACCCCCAATATAACTTCCCAAACAATGGGAGTTCATGCACATCCTGGTTATTGCGCATGCGTTGTTCATACCCTTTCCTGGATCTTCTTCGGCATTACTGGTTTAACCACGCTTAAGACAGTTTCAAATACTGGTCCCACGTGATAGTAGTTGAAAGATTTGAACCGGCCAGGCCATCCATTCTGTAACAACATTTTACATGTGGGTGAAGACTCGGACGAGGTAGCAATACTTCACTCATCCTACCATCCACACATAGTACCTACCATCAGAAGCAGGAGCAGCAGGAGCATAGCAATAGTACCGTAGTAGTAGTAGTAGTAGCAGTAGTAGTAGTAGCAATAGTAGTAGTAGTAGCAGTAGTAGTAGTAGTAGTAGTAGCAATGGTAGTAATAGTAGTAGTAGTAGTAGTAGTAGTAGTAGCAATAGTAGTAGTAGTAGTAATAGAAGTAGTAGTAGTAG
>JAAUYG010030338.1_pt1 | contig 10767 bp, 8 predicted proteins | sample 7278091 | NCBI WGS metagenome assembly JAAUYG01 (sample SAMN14350201, study PRJNA611818) | marine sediment metagenome | isolation source: surface marine sediment (0.6m) | place: French Polynesia: Moorea | collected 2018-08
AAAGGTCATATATATATATATGACCTTTCAAGACTTGCTGTAGTCATACATCTTCACAGATGTGACTGCCAAAATGCTTGCAGCATGTATCCAGATTGTGCAAACACTAGGTGTTGTGGATCACCCAGACTGGTAGCTCTGATCATGTTCAACGCAGAGGTGCAAAGCAATTCACAGAATTTCCACCACAAAATTTCCCAGCTGTCCTTGTCCATTATTAACTGCTCTTGTCCACAGTTTGTCTTGCTGCTGTTCCATCTTTGCCAAGACGGAGGAATCTCTGGTGGTAGCGACTGGCGGTCCAGGTGCTTGCACCAGCACTGACATCTTCCACCCAACCTAAACCACCACCCCACCCACACATACGCAGGGAAACGGCAAGTACCAGGTGCTCCAGTCTGAGCCCGTCCTTTGAACCTATCCAGAACTGGGTGCCAGCAATTTGCCGACAAGATCATAACATCTCCCTGCAGCAATTACTGGGGTGTGATTCCCTGGCACCATAGTGATTTGGGGGGGGAGGCAGGAGGGGGGTGGAGGAACTGAGAAATAGAACTCTGCCCTATGGGTTTCCCTGAGCTTGGGCAGACTGGTGGTACATCACCTCAGCAATGGCACTTCTGTCTGGACAGCAGCTCATCCCTAGGGTGCTATGTTCTGGGAGCACCCAGCTGTTACCAGCTGAAGCTCTAAGCCCTGGGGCCACTTGCCCAGGTGCATGAATCTTAGTGAAAAATAAATTTCAAGTCCAGGTCCAAAATATTTTTTGTAAAGAATAAATACAATTTGTATTTTTGCCATACTTCAATACATCCGGCACTAAACTTAAATAAATATATGATTAGGACAAATTTGCCACACAAATGATATTGAAGGTAAGGCTTTAAAATATATCATATACATAATTCAAAGTATTAGAAATTCAAGTCTAGAATTTGATGCACTGATTCAATGTTTTACTGCAGTATTGGCATATTGTCTATTTGCAAAGTTTCCTATACACATCCAATGTGTGACAACTAGCATAAATGGCAAAGCACTATCAAGGTTTGTATCATGGTGTGTATCAAACGGGTATTGGCATAATTATCTCTCCTCCACAAATTGAGTTCATTTGGGCTAATTATGGTGTGGTGGGTACAGTATGGGGACGCTTTGTCACCAGCCTGTCACAGTGCTGGCAATTTATGTGATATACCCCTGATAAGGCTATCACACTGGGCTTTCAGGGATCTCAGGGGTTTCCACTCCAAAACTGTTCACATCTCCAGACTCCAACTGTAATGCATACATATGCTGCTGTGACTGGTGGGGGTGGGGGGTGGGGATATAGAGCCCCGGGAGGGAGAATGGTGAGAAATCTATACTGATGAGACTGTGTTCTCCCTTATGGCTCCATCATCGGAGCTGTAATATTGCATTTATTCTCTCCCCATGAAGGGAGAAGGCCCACAGATGAAAACCTGACACGTTCTTTAATTTCCTCAGCAAATATTTGCAAGCACTTAGATTGAATGACTGCCGGGTTTACTCGGGTTAAACTGGGCATATAAGCAGAAAGGGACAGTGTACCCTTGCCTGGGGTTGAACAGTGTGAGTACGCACACTTTGCACGGCATATATATGGAGCACATCGCAAGGCAATGTCTAGTTTGCTGACACTACCCCCACTAGGAGTGTTAGGTAATATTTATCTAGACTATTGGGATTTAGGGCAAAATTAGGTCTGCGCAATTAGTCTGCCAGTGTAATCATGTTATTAGGTCTTGCCGGGCAATTTGTCATCACCGCTTAATTTGGATGCCGATTTATCACACTCTGCATCCCAGAGTGTGTTAATATAACCTGATCAGGATGGCATTTGAAGATATTCATGTAAGCGTAGTTCACAGGCAGGCAACTACAACCATTTGTTCCAAACAATTAAAAGTGATAGTGGCCAAAGCTTCATTGATTCTAAACATGGAAAAGATTGAAGGTGGTTACTCAAGCTGCATCCTCCCTATAACATTGTGTTATTGAGATATTAGAGAAACTATGCCCAGATGTGAAGAAATATTACGGGTAGGCTCGAGGAAAATGCCCAACCTGGATTGCCATTTCCAAGCTCAATCATATCTCCGTGTAAAGGTCTTGCTTTGTACACAGTAGGACATGCACTAAAATGTAGCCAGGAATTGCCTGAGAAATTGTCCCCAGCTTTCCCCATTATCCTTCCTGCCAAGTGCTCTCCTCTCCCATCCAATATTTACAGCAAAATTGGTTCCTGCATTCTCAACTGAACTTATGACCCCTATCTCGTGGCTGTGTTGAATCCCATGACCTCTGTGTGGCACAAGAAATGGCCCAATTTTAAAATTCAATTTGTGGCTTTTGCAGCAGGGAGTCGAGGCTATTACAGGCATTTGCTTCGGATGGAACTTGGCAACTTTTTGGTGATAGGGTGTAAAGAATGATGAGCCGAATATAATAAATGGACACATCACATTTCAAAACTAAAAAAAGACCACACCAACAACCAAAAAAAATAAATAAATAAATAACAAAATAAAACTGAGCACTACCACAAATTCAGCAGTCAAATTCTTATTATGACGCCACACATCCTGAATAGAATGATCCCATTTCCTGAGGTCTGTGCAGTTGCACCCATCGTGTATTCCAGTTTTTGTTTGGGGGAGGGATGACATTACATCAGATATCAATAAAACAGTGAGCAATAATGCTGGCATACATCAAACTAACACCTTTCTGGCAGATCCTGGTTGATATGTGCGGGCGGAGTGACCCGACCCACCAGCCGAGGCTTTTGCCAGTAAAAGGCAAAACTTGATGACACAGCAGGATCACATGTCATGCTGCTGAACCTTGTCATGTCCTCAATATCTGGGAGATTGGATATTATGCCACCTAACCCAGGCTCTAACAGTCCAGAGGGGGTCCACAGACTGAGCAGCAAATACACTGTCTGGGCCCTGCATTTTAAGACCACTCCCAGCAATGCAGTGGTCACTACATTTTAGACCATTCCATTTGAAGACTGCTGCACACTTACTATTACAGATAGTCCTGCACATTTGTGACTCTTTCTCAGGAATTACATAATGGACCCTGTGTCAGTAAATCTTTCAATCGTTTTTGCAGCTGAATGGCCTCCAAATGCAATTTCTACTATAGTATGTATAGGGAGCGAGTATGAATTTCAGAGCATGTTGTATTGAGATACATGTTTTGGCGGAATGCTTATTCTATATATCACTCCAACACAAACATAATATAATAAATTCTTCAAGCTTTCTGACACCAAAGCTCTAGCATCTGAAAATACATGTACTGTATATTTTTAGCACTATGTGAAGTAGCAGTCATTCTGTACCATTCAGACGTCATGACTTTCTCCAGTGGCAGAGTTATCACCATTGTCAGAATTCGATCAACTGATGCTTGCAGAAGATACCAAAATGTCCTCTCTTTCTAAATCTTTCCAGCATCAACAGTCCCACTCCCTTATTGATTTCCTATAGATGTGCTTGCCACGATATGACAACCACTTCCGACGGCCTCACCCAAAGTGATAATTTGGTGAAACGTTGAATCTCGAAATTGTAGGTTAAGCCACCCATGAAAAGGCTGCTGTGATAATCTTGAAAGACTGAGAAAGAGGGTTTGGTTTTAGCTGTATGTGGACTATCGATTTTCCTTAATGGAAGAAAGTAACACCAAAGTGCCCTGCGCTAAATAACGTCGTCCATCACAACTGAAGGGCGAGGCCTAAAGGAGTCACGCGAGTCAAAAGGAATCACAATAGGGTTGCACAAGACTGATTACAGACTGCAGCGTAAACTGGTAATATCCATAAAAGGAATTATAAGGAAATTGCGTATTCTGTACAGGAAGAGGAAAGGAGGCAGCTTACTTACAAATTTACATGCATTCATTCTAAGATTCGACTGGTGTTTTACACCAAAGAGAAATCATTAGGCTTTTCTGCTCATGCAAACATAAAAGATCTCCTAATAGCAACTAAGTGCTACAATACATGTACCAAGTACATTATATGATGTAACATGGAAAGCTCTGCTTACTTATAAAACCATTTACAGCAATTTTAAAATTGACAAGGATTAATTTGAATGAAGTTTGGGTGTGATTGTCACCAATGGGTCCAGACTATTATCAAAATTTTCGTTGGGAGCAGTCAGCACTATTGACACTCCAGTACCAGGTATATCTCTCCAGTAGAATTGGTGCTTTAAATAATCGGGCCATATTCGCATAAACAGCTCTCCTTGGGTGAGAATTACATGAACGTGGCCTTTCTGCAGGCAATCACTCGATCAGACATCCCAAACAGTGCTTTTACACTGTTTGCTTGGCACACACAATGCCGCAAAAGGTGCAGTCTGTCATGTATGCCATGACATCAAAGGGAAGTTCATGGCGCCCAGGAGACCAATGAAAAATGTGTATCTTCAATTCTTGCATTGAGTTTGGTTCCACAATTGCATGCAAACATGGAAACACATATATAATGGGACAGTGTGGGATATGGTGGTGTCGCTTGGAAGACTTCTATTGCGTTTTGCTTTGTTGCCTTTATTTCTGTGCATCAAGGCATGAATGTGAAGCTTTAACACTACGGACAGGAGAGCGTGCAAATTCTTTCAATATGACAACTGTATTAGCAGCATATAATATAATCTGATGTGATAAGATCTGCTGTCTACAATAAAGAAAATAAAGAAAGAAAGAAGAGAGAAAAAAAAGAAAAAGAAAGAAAGGAAGAGAAGGAGAGAAAAAAAATTCTAGAACCATCAGGAAAAATTAACACACCAGGCCCTACTCGATAACTCCAAATATAATTTTCATCCAGCAAGTAGTATTAATTAAGTAAGTACAATGTAGTAGTAATAATTTTTTGGCTGTGAATTATAGGCTATGAAATTTCAGCTAGTAAGGTGATCCAAATATAGCATAAATACCTGCTCTGAATACCTAGTACAGAAGTACTGAATATACAGTCGAACTTTCAAATTAGACAACACATGAGACATTTACGAACTGGTCTCAGTTGTGAAGTGGTCTTACTTAAAGACTACAGTAGTCCCTCTATTTTACAACCTTCTATTTTAAGACCACCCTTGATTATAAGACCACTTGATCTTTTAACACACAAAGTGGTATTTGGGACCAAATCAAGTGGTCTTATAATGAAGGGGTCTTATAATAAAGGGTGGTCCTAAACTAAGGGGTTGTAAAACAGAATGGCCACTATACAGTTTTGGAACTGCTGAGAAGTGGCCTTATATTATATGGAGGTGGTCACGAAGTGAGTTTCTACTGTAATAGTCAATATTAGCCATGTCATATACCAATCTCCACTCTTGGAAATACAGTGGAACCTATATTGCAAGACCACCCCCATTGGCTATAGTAAGTGTAGTGGAGCCAGGATCCAGTTTTGAAATATACTAGCAGAGTTTTATGATAGGAATGTGTGCTCTTTTAGACAGGTGGTCTCATATTGTCATGACCTTTCAGAAAATTACTACTCTACCGCTTTTAGACAAAGTATACCTGACCTATGCCTTTGTGACAGACTAGCCATCTCTCTGTTCTTTCTTGCCAAGTTACAGCAGCCAGCTGTCAGTTGCCAAATTTATTGGCCAGGCATATCAACCCTAATTGGATGGTCTTGCACTTCTTGGCTCTGACCATTCATCTAAAATCTGCCATAGGAAAATTTCGGCACAACACACTGGAAAGGGGGGTGGAAAGGGGGGGGGGTATCAGTTCTTTGGCAATGGAGTACAGCTCAGACAAAGGTGATGAGATCCAACCCAGACTGAAGCCAGAATGAAATTCCTGCCAATGGTCCTGGTAATGATTGTGACGGATCTGTATTTGGTGCCACTGGGGATCTCTTTATCTTTCCACACCACAACTGGGTGGATAGGCCCTAAAACCCGAAACCTTGCCCCTCCCTGCCTGCCTGGCTGCCATGGTGGTAGAACCCTTTCCCTGTTGTTGCCAAGGGCATTGAGCTCATTCCGGTAGAATGGGGGATAATAGCCCTTGGCAGGCCAGATGCCATGCCAGATTTGAAGATGTGGGCATCCTTTCTGATTTTCATCCCCAGTTTCTGGGTCTGAGAGAACATGTGCATTCTTTCAGCGGCTGATTTTGGGGATTCCAAACTTTCAAAAGGAGAAATGATCAATTTTTCTCCTCTGTGTACTTTTTTCTGACATTGGGAATTAACCTGTCATTTTGGGGACTGCTTTGACAAAAAAGATTTAGTGTATAATTTACCCGTTGTTCACAAAAATATACAATGTATACAAACATAAAAACATAATATACCCAAGCAAAAAAAGTTGTTAAAATAAATGTGTACTTGAGATGAGGCAGTTGAAATATTGGTAACGGTATGTATTGGAAACAGTTATGTACAACTACTCTGAAATAATTGCAATTAATTAGTGATTGCCATCTAGAGATTAGCAATTAATAGTTATCGAAATGCAATTATCGGTACAAATATTTTTTATTCTTGTTTCCTTGCTTATGTTTTGATATTTTCTCTGGCGTACTGTAAATGTATTCATCGTTGTATTCACCCTACATTTCTTTCCGAAAATACTTCCACAGAAATTTTCAATTTGCATAAATGCTAGTACATGTACTGTTACTAATAAATTATCCTGTATGTCACAAAAAACGAACATACTGCCATTGAAGTTTGATTCTCATGTGAAACACACATAATGAAATAATTTAAAATACTGCCTGATGATCTGAAACTCAACTGTGTTGTTCTCTTTGCAGGTGTTGGTGAGAAGGATATTCAACATTTTCTCCACAAGATCTACAACGCTAGGGTAAAGGAGATGCACGCCCCCCAGTGGAACCGCTGCGGCCGCCCTAACAATCAGTATGTGTTGCTGGCAGATGGTACCCAACTTTGTGCAAGACAGCGAGATGAACATTCCAAGCTCATACATGGTAAGGATTGGCAACAATTAAGTCGAAAAAATTCTGGAATTTGTCCTACATCCTGGGTCTTACATGTAGGCCATCTTTGGTTAGATAGCAACACTGCAGACTGAAACTTTTTAAGTGTTTTCAATTTTGTGTCAATTATAGCCTACTACTACTACTACAGTACTACTACTGCTGCTGCTACTACCACTGTGGATGATAGAGGATCGAAATATGCGTACAATGGTTGTGTCATAATGCAACAGTAACAGATTTCTACGCCTTTGGTCTTGACAAGGACCGGGTGCAAGGGGTTTGTTGAGTGTTGAGTGCCTTATGACAATATTGTCATAATGCATTCAACCCAGACAAAAAAGCCTACCATGCCGCACTACTGACATGAGCAACACCCGTCTTGAAAAACACGCAGCCCTGGCAGAAGACCATACATTACTCTAGTAGAACCTGCCACCGGCAATGTCCAATGTCGAGAGGGACCATGTTTTTGTCGCCAATAGGACAGTTTTTGAAGAGAGGTTCTACAGTATATTAAATGATATGATTGTCCATAGTACAAATTACATGATGGAATAAGCAATTACACTAGTACAAAATTTGTACCTTTAAGAATTATGGACATCTAATAGATAACATATAAAAACACTACACTGTTGTCTATTTTGTTTCTTGTTCATTCATATAGACCTGAGTGATCATTTTGTGGGAATCTGTGTTACTTTATGCTACCACTGGTCGGTTGCAGGTGAGGTTGTGTCTTTCTATTTGGCTCGAGTGCTGGGTCTTGACAACGTGCCTATCGTGGTTCTGTCCGAGGCCAACACCAGCAAGCCAATGTGGCATGGCCATAACATAACAGCTGCGGGTTGGAATGAGAGTACAATTGTGGCTCTCATACAGTGGGTGGATGGATTAGAGTCAGAAAGGTAACATCCCTAATACAATAAAACCAATTCCCCCAAGGTCTAATTCTCCCTAATGTTTGATTACAACATATTACTATTTTGTCTTCCAGAATGTCTTCAATACATATTCAGCTGAGAATTGTAAGACCAAGAATGACAATAAAATCAACCCTTTGTGTAGTACGTGTAGCACATAGGATGCCTATAGTATTTGGAAGAAGGCCAGAAGCTGATTGAGATTATTGCTTCAATCAAATTGACATTTCATTAATTGGTCTTTAATTGTTAATGACTTTCATGGTTTATGGCAATAGCAAGAAGTCCAAAATCACAAAATACTCCTGATTACCCATTCGAAGAGAAAATCAAGGTTTGGCAGGTGTATAGTATATATATTGAAATGCTGAAGACCATTTGTCAGTGACACTAAGATAGAGGTTTTAAAATAGAACATCCTTGAACTTGAATTGACCACTGTACATTCCACCCCAAACTTAGGTATCCTGAGAATCTTATACATTTTGACTATTAATTTCGAATACCTTGTGACATTATTGGTGATATCTGCTCTCATCTGTAATAGCTACCTCTTTTCAGATCTCGTGTTCGAATGCCATCTGTGATATTACAAGCGTATGAGAGTGGAACCGTGTTCAGTCAGGCTCACCCAGCCGTGTCAAACCTTTCAGCCAATGAGCTTACTGAGCTGCTGCAGTGGAGCGACATGATCATCTTTGACTATCTGACTGGCCACTATGATAGGTATGTGCCAATACTACCAGTAGTTCTTCTCATTAACCTTGAAAAGTTGTCCTCCCCCCCCCCCCCAAAAAAAAAAAAAAACTCTTGCATTTCAAAAAGCTACTTTAGCACTAAATAGATACATGTACAGTTAATTTCCATTTCAAACTACCTGTTGTGGTCACAGCCATTATGTATATTAGCAAATTTTGGCACAATCACAGTATGACTAAGTTGAAAAAACCCTTGGAACAACTAAAATTTCTGAGAAGTCAAATTATAAATAAACTTACTAATATGCATTTCTGATGAAATACTTGTACCCATGTACGGGTAACTAGATTTGGTGCTGGCTATGCTTATTGCAAGCATTTCCAAGTTTTCAGCTTGAATTTAAAATCTTTTTTATTTGCTATGATAACCGCCCTTTTCAGTTACAGTATATCTTAGTGATAATCCATGTCAATGATGGCTGTCTAGATATCCTCATACTATAGGATGTGATTGAATCAAGTGGGCTTAGCCATTGCCCTAATGCGGCTCAATATATGGAGAATACCACTATTCTTGTTGCCCGAATAGCTGTGCGAAAGCAAGCTACTTAGACAAAATAATGATGAATGTCAACTGCAGGCAAAGTTGCAGTGCTCCTGGTTTTCCTCTAACATTGAAAATTCTATAATTATCTGGGGTGGGTAGGTTTAGAGTGGGTGTTAGTCCCTCTGTTAGGTCATTTTGCAGTTGATGCCATTCCTCTTTCACTTAGCTTTGTGATTCATTTCTATACAAACCCCCCACCCAAAACAACCTGTATGGTATGTTAAGAACATTGAGAAAAAAGGTAACATATTGATCGAGTAGCAGTGTACTTGTCCACGTATCAACCATTCATGTCTGTCCAGGCAGTTTTTGTCTATCTTCTATTGATTCCTTAGGGCCATTGCTTACCCGAGTTTGTCTATCCTCTACTGCTTCCTCAGGGGCTACATTGCTTGCCCGAGATAGATTGTCTATCCTGTACTGATTCGTCATGGGCTACATTGCTTACCCCAGATAACATGCCATTCCTAAATGCTGTTGTGTCCCCATCGGGCCTTGAGACAAAATGACGACACATATCATTAAATTAAAGACATATTTAATGCATGAAAGGAGATGTATGGTTATGCCAATTCTGAAATACGGACCCTTGTTTCAGTCCATTTGAGTGCCGTGCCTTGAGTCGGTACCCTTTCTGTAAGAGATTGCTTACTGGCGATCCACTGTGGATGCCCCCTTTGAATTTCTTTGGTACTTCCAACATAGGGTTCATACAAGAGCAGAGTAGGGAAAAATTCTGCACTCTTCAATTTCTACTTAAATCTGTGCCAAGGATGACCAATTTATTTTTAATGGGCCAACAAGGTGCTGAATGGCCTCCAAAATCGCCATTACTCTAGTACTCGTTCTTTCCAAAACGGCACATCTGTAACCTCAACTTGCTGCTTTGTACTTGCTTTAGTCTAATAAATGTGTTGATCCTGAACCAAGTTTAAAAGAAGGCAATTCAGGATCATCATCTATTTTGTCTTTATGGACAGAGGCTCTAATCCTCATTTTCCCTTAGGGCCAAGTAGCCTGGTAAAATTTTATCAGAATATCTTCAACAACGAACTCCTTAAATGTAATCCTGAAGCGCTCAGCTCCCAGGCCTTGCAGAATGACACACAAATCACATTTGTCAAGCTCTGTGTCATCCTTGTCATACCAACCAGGACCATATTTCTGCATCCTGAAATTGCTTTCTGATGGAATTTCCAACGTCACAGAATATGTCCTCGACACTGAAACAGCCTGGAGCATGCAAAACCGGTTACCATGGAAACTGGGATGTCACAGTCCAGGGGTTACAAAATATAGTTTGCCGAAACAAATTTTTATTTTGTGGACAAAATTTTACCCACATACTCTGGGTGTGCTCTAACCGATCGCCACTTCGCAAAATGTGAAACAAATTGCCGTGTGGCGAAAAATAAATGTGTCTGAGTCGCCACGTTGGCGAAAGACCGTTTTTCCGTGTACATCGTAATGCCCGGGAAGCTTTCTCCCGCGCTTGCAAAATGGCGCGAAAATACCGCGATCA
>JAAUYG010208261.1_pt1 | contig 10767 bp, 7 predicted proteins | sample 7278091 | NCBI WGS metagenome assembly JAAUYG01 (sample SAMN14350201, study PRJNA611818) | marine sediment metagenome | isolation source: surface marine sediment (0.6m) | place: French Polynesia: Moorea | collected 2018-08
CAACCAAATGAGCGCTGCAGGGACATGCCACCCGCCACAGATATATGCCCTGTTGCGCCACCCCGCCGGTGTGCCCGCATGGCGCCCGGGGGTGGGGGGGCGCCGCGCGGGCGGGCGGCGGGGCGGGGGGGGGCGCGGCCGCGGGGTGGGGGTACAGGGCATATATCTGTGGCGGGTGGCATGTCCCTGCAGCGCTCATTTGGTTGATGTCCGGAGGGGGTGATGGCATCTGTTTTGGGGGGGGTGGGTAAACTGACCAAAGCTGGTGTTGAGGTTGAACTACGATCTGCTCGAAAAACATTCGTGGTATTTCACAAGGATAGGGAATGAATCAATGATTGATACGTGGCATGAAAATATACATATGACTGTCATGAAAAATGCAAAATGTTATTTTTTCCCATTGTGCATCATATTTTCCTGACAATTTTATCAATTTTTTTTCCCTGACTTTCACACCAGTTTTCATTTTCCCTGACTTGACCAGAAATTGGCCAAAATGCCCATTTTCACTGACTGTTCCGTGACTGGAAAAGACCTTAAAATTTAGGGAACCAGGCGTACCGTTTGGTACTGTTGGCCAATTGCAAAGTGGATTTTTACAGACCGTCAACCTGCAGGCACTCAGGCTGTTTCTTCATTACACTCACCTGCAAACAGAAAACAAAAGAATTTTGTCAGTCATTTCATAAGACTTTTTTTGCGCCATGATAGATCTACTCCGAATGATTTTTCCGCAACACACAAACTTCACGGCACAAAGTACGCGAGACAAAACTGGGCGATGGCGCCCTTTGGGCGTCCTACGACTGAACCCCACAGCACAGGTGTCACACTTTTTTGTATCGGCGTCGTTTCATGTTTGGAGACCGTGTTGTTTGGAAACGCCTTCCTAAATTTCCGTCAAGTGGTTTGGAGCTACACATTCACAAGACCATGCAGGACCTCACAACTGCTAACTGTAAAATATGAAAACTTCTGATTTGCGTTGAGATACTTGATTCACACAAGACTGAGGACAGCAAAACATGGCAAAAAGCATTCCCAAATAACACAAAAGGAACGCCCATGTTTTTGATGCCCAAATTTAACGTAAAATTTAGGTTCCATTCCTAAGTCCCCAAATGTCATGCCACACTCTCGAGTGGCTTTCGCAGGGCCAACCCGTGTTGAGAGCTGACCAGTCTGGTGGGCGAGTTCAGCCTGCGATGTTGTACTTGGATTGATACTTGAACATTCTCTTGGGTGAAACGTGAGACCCAGTCAAACCCAATGCGCCCATGCTTTGTCAAAGCACGGAGACGTTTTTATGGCCTCCTGGATCCATAAGACGGACCAACGCACGACCCAAGCACTCAGGTCCACACAGACACATGTTGATGTTTTATCAACAGGCATCACGCAAGACGCAGATCAACACCAGTCAATTGGGCGCCCACAGTGCCGCAAAATACATTCCCCTCCTGTCGAGGAAAATATTTTCCTCCAGGAAACACTTAGGGGAACGAGAATCGCAAGCAACCCGTGCTGGAAGATATACCCGTTGTAACATGGTGATCATTTGCTGATCAGTGGTGATCAGTCGCAATTGTTCAAAAGGCAGAGGATGGGATATATACGTTCCTTTTTCCCAAGGGGAATACGAGTTCAATGGTCCCTGACGCATTGCGAGGGGACCATCGAAGTTATGTCCCCAGCGGAATAAACCATGCCCCTTGACATGCAAGTTGAGCAATGGATTTACACTCCTGAAGAGGGAACACGGATCTTGTCATCAAATGTCCATAGCAGAGGGGAACATGGATCTCCAGGAGAGAACATGACTTAAATTTCCCTTGTCTTGAGGATTGTGCTCAAAGGAGTCCAATTGGACGACTGTGTTTTCTCTTGTATTGACCAATCAGAAGTGAGGATTGTGCTCAAAAGAGTCCAAGACTTGTCGTCTTTTTCTAGTGTTGACCAATCAGAAATCAGGATTTTTCTCAAAGGAGTGCAAGTCTAGTGGCACTTGTGTTGACCAATCACAAGTGAGGATTTTGGCTCCGAGATGTTCTCTGCATGGTTTTCCCTGGGACAGCAGTTGCAGGCGTCTAGACTGTCATGCCATGTAGGGCCGACTTACGACTGAAGCTGGTCATGTAAATACAGCCGGCTGACTGTTCTCCCACAGTGTGATGGACCTGCCATCTACAGCTTCATCACAGCTTCGTTAAACCATTGCCTTTTAAGGCCACGACCAAACCGTGTGCTCACGACTGAGTCGTGTGTTCTGAACTTGGACTGGGATTTTCATTCCCGGTGTTCAGGTCTTTTTCTGGCGACAAAAAGGCAACCCGTTCTTTTCCAGCGGCGATGACCAGGCAAGAGTGCCGAGTTTTACATTTGAGTTCATCGTGCCCTTCCAGCTTGAAAGGAAGAAAACGAGCCAGAAGGGTTTTGGTTGCTGATGAAAACTCCGGCCTTTTCCAAGAACAGTAATGACCTGCAATTTCGGACAAATTAGGTTGCAAATGGACTTAATTCCGTAAGCAAGATTATCTTACAAGCGTAAGGTCACCGGGGAAAACGTTCCTGTTCAAGTCACGAAGAAATTCAATGGGAAGCGTTCCCTCTTACAATCTCAATTTTTCCTGAAGACATGCATGAAACATCCTAACCATGAGAATTTTTCCGTACCTTTGCCTACGTTTGTGTTGCATGACGTGGAACAAAGCCTTGGGTCTTGCATTCCCAGAATAGTGCCGTCACCCCACGCATACCTAACAGGTGGCCTGAATGTCAACCCTGAATGTCAACCCCACAACACACATTCCATGGCATCCCACCCCAGTGGATTGTGCCCAAAATGTGTCACCGCCTCCTTGCGCCCACATGCACGTTCGTCGGTCAACCCAGTCGCCAGCCCAACACACCGGATACCAGTTAAACACCAGACAGCTGAAAGCTGCGAGCACAATTGGTATTCGCATCCAATCTCTGGCTCTCGTAAATCTTCGGCGTTTACGTAGTTTCTCTGATTGTTCCCGTAAATCCCGCACTCAACGCCACCATGCCGGTTCAGTCTGTAATTCTGACGCGTTCTGATTCCAAGCGTAGCAGTACACAATACATCAACATCGATTCCTTCAGTTCGGTGCAGACAAACTGATTACTTTTCACGATTAGACGAAACAATATCAACAGGGGCCACAGGACTCCTCAGTCCGCTCAGGCGACCGCCTTCTGGAAGTCGCATCTTTCGAAATAAGGCAAGGGGAGAAGCAAATTTTCTCCCCAAAAAAGCCCACAAAAGCATCAACGAAGGGGCGGCACAGGGTCTCCTGGTCAACTGCTGGTAGTTCACCATCCGCTCTGACGCAAACGTTGACTCGCACTTAGCAGGACAAAACAAACCAAAACCGTCCTGCCAATCCTGAGTTAGGCCCACCGGTTGGAGCCTGCAGACGAACACAGAATTCAAGGTAAAATCCCCCAGATGATTTTCAAGCTGAACAAAGTTTCAAATTCCCCGACGAGCATTTGATCGTACGAAGCGTGACTGTTTGAATAGGACTCAACATTCCACCGGCGATTATGAAGGTGAATTGATCTTTTTTTTTTTGAGTGCGGTGATAAAGAATTACACGGGGAAATAATAAATTAGACTGGAGCACGATACTGCTCCGTGACGTCCTGTGCGCGCTGAAGCAGGACCCACGCCTGGCGCCAGCTAATTGCAGCCGGCGCAATAAATCCTGCAGGCGTCTGCACAACTTCTGCAGATGGGCGCAAAGGAATGGTGTCTGAATGTCTTGAGGTATCACCGCTTCAGAGGGTCTCCATCAAAGGTTCCCCGGCCCTCTCACCAAGATGGTTTTCTTGATCAGAGCACCGTCCCCAAATTGCACGGGTTGCGTGAGTCAAGAAACTTTAGCAATTTCCTGAGGTGGTAGCACTTGGAGAAGGAATCCTGACGGGCTGACGAAGGCTCCGTGAAAGCTGAACCTACTAGCAGTATAGAGTGTGGAGAGACCCTTTGGAAGGAGGTCGGAATCCATCAGGTGATTACCATTACCATTGCCCACTCCCATGTTCCAATAGCCTCAAGAAGTACTATTCCAGTACCTGATCTCACAAACCATCCCGGGCTTCTCAATGTGACAGAGCTGTGGCGTCAGGGTAGTGTTTTAAGGACCAAGAACCAGTGTCTGGTTGGCAAGCAAGAAGGGAGAGCTAGGGTACTGGTGAAAATGAATCCATAAACTTTACACTAAATTCCTGTCTGGACCAAAGCCTGCCTCCGCTTGGCGCGTCTTTCACGTTTTTTGCAGAGAGACCTCACGCACAGGCGTCATTTACCGGCGAGACGTGTATCAATTACGATTTCAATTAGATGAGCATTACCATTGCCCACTCCATGTTCCAATAGCCTCAAAGAGAAGTACTATTCCAGTACCTGATCTCATAAACCATCCCGGGCTTTTCAATGTGACAGAGCTGTGGCGTCAATATTGTTTTACGACTTTCCTGAATTGGTACTAAACTGCCTGCAGCCGGGCGTAATTCAAGTGTAACACAGTGCGCTGGCTTGATGACGGGACTGTTGTTGGCGAATGAGAACAACAACGCTGAAAGTGCCAGACTCAAAAGTTGCAGGATCCCCAGGTTGGTAAACGCCCATTGGAGGCATTCTCATACCAAGGCGTTTGTTCAACGTTGCTGTCTGCGCAGGGTGCAGGGCGACGCGCACCGCATCAAGAAATGATCTTGTCGGAAGAACCAGGTTCATCACCTCCCCACAAATTGGAGGGAGAACAACCGACCCGCTTGTTTAATGTCCTTTGCTGCGCTCAAGTGTTTGCTGTCCCCTGTTGCAATGAATCAGAACAGACCGGTGCCCTTGTCTGCCTACTCCACTTGAGTTTTTGCTTAGAAGTCCAGCGCTCTTCTTTCCGTTTTGCCTTAGTCCACAAAAGATCCCAAAACTGGTCTCCTGGACTGGTCTGAGTAAACTGCATGGTGGCATAATTCATAGAATCATCATCATGGAGCAGAAAGAAGCAGCCCAATGTAACTTCTTGTTCCTGGCAGGTGCGTTTTGCCGCACTGCAGCTGTTGTCTGATGACTGGGTCCCAAGACTTCACACCTCTCAGCATTAACCACACAACTCAGCAAATCCCACTTGATTACTCCTGTAGCTGGGTATTCTCACTCTCCTGCTCAGGTTTGGCCATTTAAATTCAGCACTGCAGTGGAAAAACCAGAGGCCAGACTCAACGGGACTTTCTCGCGGACTCGTACCAATACAACGAGATCTGGAAAATGCTGAAAAGCAAGGCTGGTTGGACAGACACTACCACTGCAAGGAACTGAACAGGGTAGCAGCTTAAATCACACATCAATTTCATGAGTGGTGTTCATCCAGATTTGTCGCCTGTTTGCCTTGTTTGCCTTTTCCGTCTTGAGTGAATCTTTATCTGCAGTTGGCATCTCCCAGGAACTATCAGAATTCTGACAGCTAATTCTCTGCCTGCTTAGGTGCCAATGCAATTCCAGTGTCAGATCCTTCAGCTTAAACGACACCTTTCCATCCAACAGAGTGTATCACCACCCAGACTTGCCAGAAACACCCTCTGAAGGCACCCACAATGAAACAGACTCTGGGCACCGAATATTTCCGATGGCCACCCAATATCACTGGCATTCCTGCTCAGGTCGAAAACAGAATCTCTTAAAGTTGTAGACAACACTTTGCGTCAGACACACGTGTAGACTGAGACACTGCTGAGACCCTGGAGTATCATTCACACATCTTTACGCTTCCATTTGCTTGTCACGGTGGAGCGTAACCTCCACAAACTGTGTCAAATGTCGCGTTTGGAATCCAGCAGACTCATTCATGATTCTCTGCACCATCAACTCCCTTGGTCAACCCAGGGCTGTTCCGCTGTCCATTCATCGGGTCTAAACGGCCAAATGAGAAAATTACGTTGCGTAGCGCTGTATGGTGTCTGGCAAAAACTACAGTGTTCCTAACAAATTTGCACTCACTTTTGTCTCTCTGCAGGGAAGATTTGAACGATCTGGATAAACTCATAAGCACGGAGCTATTTTCTGGGGCACTTATTGAGTCCGACTGCATCAAGTTATCGGCTTCACCAGAGTGGACACAGAATTACCGGTACCTCAGGCCAGAAGACTTCAAAGTTCTGTCAGTAGTGAAGTTCAATTAAAGGCTTCTCTGGTGGCCCTTTTGCGAAACAGTTTTCACCTCCATTTTAATTTAGACTTGTGGTTCAATGCAAGGGCATTGCCATCCTGAACCAGATGATCATTAAGTGCAATCCCAGCTAGAAAGCACCAACTGAACTGGACACGGCAGTGTCAGTCAGCGCGCTGGTTTTTCCTCACGGTGTGGTTTACGGGATTTTACTGCCATGTACTTAGTCCTTGACGACGATGTTCAGTGTCGTAAAATTTCACAGCCGCCGTGTTACTCTGCTTCACTATGCACAGTCAATCCACGCCTTTATGTCAACTGGTTTAAGTTGCCTGGAGTGCACCACGGTCACAGGATTTTAGAAAGAACCTGTGGTCCCATGTGGCAACCCTGATGTCGTGGTAGACCCAGGGTGGAATCACCATTGATTCAGCCATGAGGGAAGGCACCACCCCTAACCAATTCGGAACACCCAGCATTTGTACGTACATGCACAGCAGAATGGAATTGCAGCACTGTCTGCAGTGAAGCACTTGGCCCCTCATTAAATGCCAGGGCAAACAGTTGCTTCTCATTCACTAGCAATTTGTCCCTGGGAGCGCAGGAATGGCGTCCCTGTGGGTTCAGTCCATTCAGCACGTCTCTCCACTTGACAGAGAATGCTGCTGTCTGTGGAGGTTTCGTTCATCATCCCGAAGGTCGAGCCCGGGGAAAACACTCTGGCCTAATTTTCCAATGATTTCCTATGAAAGAAAGACAATTTGACAGCGAGGCCACTGAAATTGAGTGCAGATACTGTCCTGCAGAAGTGCATTCCACTCTGTCACTGTCAGGAATGAATAATCTTTTCTTCATCCAGTCCAGGAATCACCCCCCCCCCATCCCCCGTTTTCTCAAGAGTTGAAACCTTGTCTGCGGTGACTCGGTTCAAAACAGTGTTTTCCTTGTCGCTTTTGGCCTGGTTTGCCTTTTTTCGGTTTTTGTTCTTTGCCACTACATCCGCTGAAGACACATCCCGAACCTCAGCTGCAAGAAGCGGCGAGACGTGTCAGCAAACAACATCCCAGACACCAACTCAATGTGTGAAAACACGTCAATGCGAGACCATCGATCACACTGAAAGGCTTTCAGTCACCTCTTAAATGAATTTAACGTGTATTATGTTGGCACAAGGCCTTTCTTCTCTTGATCTGGGTCGTGTCGGTTTTTAGAACAAGAAAGCAAGGTCCCAGAAAAAGAACTTGAATAACGGCAGCATAAAACTCGCGCAAAGGACTGTGCGTCGGGGACGGATGGATGGACGGGGCCAAGCATGCGCGAGTAAAAATGGAAACGGAAGTGCTGAATTACCGAGGTTCCGGTTCCAGTGATGGAGTCCACCGTCTGCGACGCTTTCATTGGCGACGTCATCACTTCTTCCGCCATCTTGAAATGTTCTTCATTCACACAAAAAGTCCCAGATCACGCAAAATAGTTCCAAGTGCTTCACAGTCTCATCAATCCGAATCTATGTGTCGAGGCCTGCTGGACGTTTATAGTTTAAATTGAAGTGCGAATTAGTTTGACGAAATAACTGTCATTTGCTTCCAATGACAAATGTGAATGTTCATTTGTGAAGGCAGTGATTTCACTCATGTTTTTTGACTTTCAATTCGCACATCAATTTACACCATTTTTGGTCTTGGATGGAGTGGATTTGGATTCGTAGTAACTTGATTCAGTGTTGAGAAAAATGGCAAAGCCGAGCCCAGAGTGAGTGGAGTGGAATTGGCATAAAGCCGGGGCAGATCCAGATTTTGGTTCAATGGTCTGACCCACCCGAACAAACGCTTGCCTCGCCCATCCCCATTTTTTGCTGAGTTTGGAGTCTTCAACTTCACTCTGTCAGAGAAGGTGGAAGGCGCAACTAAAATACTTGAATCTTGACCTGTGATGAACGTATGAAGCCGAGAAGGACAAAATAACAATTCAAACTGAGGACTTGATGAAAACTTGTTACAGCTGTAATTTGAAACTTTGGTTGCTGGGATGAGAATCGGGGACAACTGATTCTGGCCAGCTGACATAGACGGGGGAGAATCGCCTGGATCTGCGACCGGTGTGTTGTGTTGACACAACATCGACAGAGATTGATATGAGCACACACAGGCACTGATAACAGCCGATAGTTTCCTGTATTGACATCCCTACAAATATCCAGCCTGAATTGTACAGCGTTTTCAAGTGTTGATTTTGTTTTTTCTAGCTTCAGATAAATTTTCCATTAACTCTGCGATAACCGTGACAAAAGAACAGACAGCCGAAGCACAGAATGAAACACAAGAAACGAGCCGACACAAGAGGATCAGGCAAAAGCACCAGCAGACATTCAAGCTGGACGTCACTGAAAACACCATCTCCTACTTCTTCCATCCACACCTTGGGAGTCTTGTCAGAAATGAGTTTTGTACTTTCAGTCACACCAATGGTTCAAGATGCCATTCTTGTGGCGCGACGTCCTTTCGGGCGAAGCACCAAGCGATGCTGCAAGGCAGCTGAGCCTTCCTGTTTGTGTGCTGCTTGAGTGTCACACTTTGGGAGTGGGGCTGGTCAACAGGGAAGGCATCGCAACCAAGTGTCGTGGCTTATGTATACGGCACTGCTTCTTGTTGCTGTTGTCTCACTTCAAGCTTTGCATTTCAACACACAACTGATGACAAAACTCATTTCTGACAAAACTCGCAAGGTTCAGCCAAGGACCAGCAAACAGCCATTTTCACTGTTTTGCCAGGAACAAACCCTGTATTAAATTGCAACATCTTGGGAAGAAACTTTTGTCACTTCCTTTCAGAAGAAATGTCCCAATCCTATATGACTCCAAAAACATTCATTTCAACCGTGCTTCCAGAAACATTTCAAACAACACGGACATGAATCCCTGCAACAATTTTCTGCAAAAAAAGTTAATCCACATTTATCCAGTGAAAATCCATACATTCCCAATGATGAATTGTTTCACATTTAATGAGTACCCATTTCCATTGCAAACTCAATGCAGCCAGTCTGCCGCTGTAAATCCAACGCACCGGGCCTCGTACACTATCCGTACAAAGCCTGAGCACTCGACCCAACAACAAGCATACATCAAAAGTCTCGTGTAAGCTCGGGGATCTAGAGGGCACCGGGGCCCAGTGACAAGTTACAAGCAACGATTTCTGTGGCAAATCATCAACCAAGGGCACTCCCGCGCCGCCATCCTTGATGGACTTTTGGGCAGGGGCCTGTCTACGATAACAACAACAACGACGATGGAGGTGTCACAAGGAAGCACTGCTTGCTAAAAGAGCACGGCCTAAAAATGGGCACCTTGGGGCCGTCGTCAGTGGTTGCCAACCAATCCCAAACAACCATTCAAAATCGTGCTCTGGTTGTTCCCAAATCAGCGTAAAGGCCGAGCGCCCCAACCATCGATCACGTTCTCATGCCAGGCAGGGGTGGTGGTGGTTGGGGGGGGGGGTCCTCCATGACAACGATAACGACGACACGTACATGACTCCATTCGATTCGACTTACAGTCGCGCTCGGCCTAAAAATCGTGGATCCCCTCCCTCGCGCCACAGATCAGAGAGAACACAGGGAAAGTAAATCAAGAACTCAAACGACACACAATTGGCCGTTTTTGTTTCATAAATGTGATGAATGGTCAGGACAGGGCTGCGCCACAGTTGTTAATTGCCAGAGCTCAAAACCCACTGATGTCAAATTAAAGCTCTGATATACACGACAGTAACCCTGTGTGGTTTGTCAGAACGACGAATGACTTGTTTCATCGCGGTTTCACCAAAAGGAAACGCAGATCTGTAATTATCAAAGTTCTGAAAAGAACACAACTTTTTGCAACATGACACCAAATTCGTCTGAAAGTGGCTTGTAGATCCATTTTAAGCTCAGTTTAAGAGTAGAAGTCCTCACACGACTTGATGAAAATTCTTTCATGCAAGAACACGAACCCCAAATTGAACGCGAAACGAGTTATGAACAGCAAAGCCATGCAGACCCATCATAAATATCTCCACATCATGACACTGAATCACACTAAATCAAGCTGCACAAAATCCATACAGTTCAGACTATGTCTGGGACACTGATTCCACCAGATCTGTGTTTAAATCCGGTCATCATAGACATGTACTGAAAGATGCACGTTCCTCACCAACGTCTTCCACTGAACTAAGCCTCCCGCTTTATGAGTTCGAGCACCAGTGCAAGTACTCACTAGAAACGCGCTACTTGTACGGGCCTTGAATTCCAAATAGCCCTATGAGCCCCAAAGGAGGCCGGCTCTGTATTCCAATCAGCCCTAATGCATCTATGTCCGAGGGATTCTAGTGGTCAAGAGTTGCTGACCATACGAGTCAGGCCCCATCTGTTCTAATGGACCCGCAGACATATTTACCAGCGGAATAAGCGCGTGTCTGTATTGCTAAGTAGATGGTATTTGCACGGGGCCCTATTTTAATCATCATTCTCTCTGATGTACGGTCCCCTGTCTGTCTGGTTGTGGACAAGGAGTTGAGCCATGGCGCAG
>JAAUYG010146816.1_pt1 | contig 10766 bp, 11 predicted proteins | sample 7278091 | NCBI WGS metagenome assembly JAAUYG01 (sample SAMN14350201, study PRJNA611818) | marine sediment metagenome | isolation source: surface marine sediment (0.6m) | place: French Polynesia: Moorea | collected 2018-08
CTTGACAAAATGTGCTTTTCTCCCTTCTCTATCATTTCTGTCAAGATTTTGAAAAAAAAGTGTTTATAACTCAAATTATGAGCAGTGGGGACAGAAAGAGTGTCAAACAAACAACTGACAGGTTTCTTGATGGTGAACATTTCAGGGTAGCTTCTCAAAACACAATACATGTTATGATTGTTAAAAGTGTGCAACATGAAACAAATACCCTTCCAAACAAATTTTGTAGGCTTTACAAAATATTTATTTACATCTGCAGTTGAAGAAATCACAAAAAAGCAATAATGTTCTTTCAAATCTGCACCTCTCTTGTTGAACCAAGTGGAATCTGATCACCAAATTGTGCAAAAAGTCTTTTGTGGCTTTGCAAAAGTCTAGTTCGTTGTTAGCAATTTGTTTGCACAAAACTGGTGTGAGTACATTGTGACTTTTTAACTTCATTTTTTATCTGTTTATCCCAAATAATATAATGCAAGTTACTATTTTTCAGCAACCACATGTCCCAAATGGTTGTGTCATCAAGTTGGTTGGCTGTAAACAAATGGTGATTTTTTTACATAACATCCTCATACTCCACTGATTCAATCTTGTCATTCCTTGGAGGATGGGGTGGTCTTTGCTGAGGGACAGAAAGATGTTGTCCTGGTCCAGTGGGATTCATGTAATTTCCAGCACCCTGATCCAGTTTCTCATAACCAGCATCATTTGCTTCTCCACTCTCCATCTGGTTGTTCTCAGGATAGTTGGCTTTTGGTTGTTGCCTTTGCCTTCTTTTCCTGGGGGAAAATATTGTTGAGGATGTTGTGTGAACTTAAAAAGAAAACAAAGGTTTTCAAAAACCATCATGACTCAATGCCATCTAGGCAGCAAATGAAGACCATTAGGCTTTTGAGAAGTGAAGCTTCTGACCACATCCAACTGAGACCTGACAATTGTTTTCTTTCCTATTTTACCTTGCATTGGATTGGGTTTTGCATCTCTTTTTCTCACAGACAAGGGTGAAAAAGACAGACCTTCTCCATAAGTTGTTTAAAAACACAAACTTACCAGTAGCAGTATGCCACAATTGCAAGAACCAGAATTATCAAAAGAGCACCAAGGGTTCCCCCAAGAATTGCACTTAGATTAACTCCCTTACCTGAAAGAAATTGAAAACATCTCATCCAAATGCACATAAAAGAAGAATATTTTGTTTGTGCTCATGAAAAAAAAAATGCACACATATATGGTCTCACACATACTGCAAGAGGTTCTTCCTGTTTCTCCATCAGTTGTGATGCCATCTGGGCAAGAAACACAAGCAAAATTTCCAGCTGTGGCTTTGAAAGAATCTGCTGGACATTCTCCACAGATTCCTGTTGTTCCTCCATATCCTGCTTTGCACACTGAAAATAAAAAAAGTTTGAACATTGTCATGACACTTTCTTTTGTTTTTAATTTGAAGTGTGGAAGAAAACTTTACCACATTCAGAAGGTGTTGTTGATCCCACTTTTCCCTGATTTGTTGAACCTTCTGGGCATGGAGTGCAGACCCCATTTCCCTTGGTGTCCTTGAAGGTGTCTGGATTGCACTGAACACAGACTCCTCCTGCTCCTTGATGCCCCACATTGCATTCTGAAAAAAAATGGATTGGCTCATGTTATCACAGTTGAGGGTGAAGACTGCCACCTGCTGATCTAATATCAAGAGTGTCAATTTGCACCACAAGCTGCATCAGTTGCCCCAGAGGGGATGAACCTGTTGAGCAGGACAGAAAAGTGCTGTTCTAAAATCACATACTGTTGAGGGGTTTGTGCAGTGAAAATTAAATTCTTACCACACTGTGCAGCTGATGTGGCTCCAGTTGTACCATCTGTTGTTGAGGTGGGCCCACAGGGTTCACAGGGACCAGTCCCAGGTGCTGCTTTATAGGTATCAATTCCACATGCCATGCAAGTACCAGAAGCTGTGGGATCCTCATATCCTGCATCACAATCTAAAAACAAGGGACAATGTTCTTGGAATTTAGACCATTTAAGCATTTTTAATTGAGAGATCCAGACCACAAACTTCCAACCCAGCATCCTTGAAGTTGGGGTCTTGCATTCAATGGCAACATTATTTTTTTTCTGTTCATCTTTAGGATGAAAAACAGCAGATCAGCAATTAGGTGGGAGAGAGTGCCCAGAGCACCACAAGTTTGAAGTTGGGGCACCTGTGTTCATTGACTGGTGATTTGAGATTTGATAAATCACAAGGACAATGGTGCCACCCACCACAGACAGTGGCTGCTCTGGTAGTTGAGCGTGAATTGGCTGGACAGGGACTGCAAGCATAATCCCCAGCAGTAGCCTTGAACCTCCCAGCTGTACAAGGTGTGCAGCCACCTCCAACATTTGCTGGGTCAATTGCTCCTTCATATCCAGCAGCACATACTGAAAACAGATTTCAAACACAGCAACATCGTCATGTCATGTCATGATGTCTGGATTTCAACCAAACAAAGGCAAATGCCAATTCGTTCATTGCTTTTTTGTGAAATTGCCCATGTGTGATCAAGGTCCAGAAGATTCCTAAAATACAGTTCACTTTCATGGAGCCCGAACCACAGTTGGCTTCAATACAACTTCACACCCATTTTCAAAAGCCACCAAAAAAGTCAACATTTGTCTCACCACAAGCTGACTGCCCAGTATAGGAATCTGTTGTTTCACTGGTTGCATCACACGTAGTACAGGCTGCTGCTGCTGCTGTTGCACTGAACTCATCAGCATTACAGTCTGTACAGGAGGTGGATCCAGCAGCAGGAGAGAAGGTACCAGCTGCACAATCAGTACATGTGCCACCTGCAGCTGCGCTGAATTTCCCAGCTGCACAAGCAGTGCAGCCCCCTCCTACATTTGCTGGGTCAAATGTTCCTTCATGTCCAGCAGCACACACTGAAAACAAACATTTCAGACAAATGACCATTCTTTAGCTATGTCAAATTAGTACATTTTTGTGAATTCTTTGTGCAGTTCTCACTCAGTGTGTTAGTTCCTTACCACATGCTGTTGCTCCAGTGGCACTGTCTGTAGTTTCAGTGGTTGCATCACAAGCAATACAGGCAGTTGCTGCTGCTGCGCTGAACTCATTTTCGGCACAGTCGTCGCAGGATGCGGATCCAGCAGCAGCAGAGAAGGTACCAGCAGGGCAATCAGTACATGCACCTCCTGCAGTACTGGACTGCCCAGCATTACAAGGAGTGCAGCCTGTTCCTACCACCCAGTATCTTTCATATCCTGCAGCACACACTGCAAAGAGACACAAATCAACCGTCAGCTTTTTGTGGACTACAAAAAATCAGTAAAAGCTGTCCTTTTGAAATATTGAATCATCCAGAGTTCTAACCACATGCTTGCTGCCCAGTCGCGCCATTTGTTGTTGATCCAGTTTCACAAGCCGAACAGGAAGTTGCTCCTCCTGTTGTCTCGTACTGCTCAGCTGGACAGTTGTCACAGGATGTGGCTCCAGCAGCAGCAGATATTTGACCAGGTGGGCAATGAGCACAGACAGCATTTCCAGCAGCAGCCTTGAACTCCCCAGCTACGCAAGCAGTGCACCCTGCTCCTGGTGACCCAGCTCCTCCATACCCAGCAGCGCACACTGAAAACAGAAATAAAAAAGGTGCAATTCATTGATGGATTTTTTGGCACACAGCACATGTAGATCAAAGTCGTAACACATGTAGAGACAGGGATGCTGCAGGCAAAATCTTCCATTTGCACTTACTACATTCTGTCTGGCCACTCAGACCAGCTGTTGTCTCACTGGGAGTTGAACAGGCAAAACAGGTGCCACCTGGTGTTGGGTTGTACTCATCAGGTGGACATGATCTGCAGACACCTCCCACTTTCTCTTGGCCAGCAGGACACCCTGAAAACAGGAGTCAGGAGATCATACATGTGCCCTTTACTTACTGTGGTGATTAAAAGTGCCAAAAGATCAAAGCAAACCAGAATGCTTGGTGGCATTGTGTCCACCCTTGCTTCACCCACAGCTGCCTGCAGAACAGCTGGATGTAGAACCAGCAAGGAGAGGATATGCATTGTGGTTTTGTTTGCTTAGAACAGAAACAACAAAAGGGTCAGAATCTGATTATGAAGTAGATCTACTCAAAATGGTATGAAACAACCAGAAATGCAAACAAGCAAAAGAAAAATTTTGGGCAGGGTGGAAACAAATTTGGGTGAAAAAATTGGACAGATTGTTGTGGGTTTTTTTTGTTATTCAAAATAAAAGTTACTAAAAATTGCATGAGCTGCCAAGAAATCACAGACAACTAGACGACTAAATATGAACAAAGTTCATATATATGTAGACAGAAAGTGCCATGAAGAAATTTAACCAATGTTGTCAAGTAATTGGTTGTGACAGGTTCCCTGCAAACACACAAAAATGCATGATGGATTTTCCATTGAGACACTTGATTTTCTTCCTGCTTTGTACATCATAAATCTAACCCATTGACACCAACTTTTGACACCCTGTGTCTTTTTTTTAATTTTATTTTCAACTCTGACACACAAAGTTATGTGCAAATAATTGTGAGAAAAATATTTGGAAAGTTGCCAACCAACAGACAATAAAAAGTGACGCATCTTGCAAACACCAAGTTAGGTTCCTTGAACCAAAGAATAGAAATGAAAAAGTGTCTTACTCTGTTGAGCTTCTGTGGATGAGAGTAGCATGACAATCCAGACAAAAACACCTGTCAAGAGAAAGAACAAGAATAGGCCCTAGACTGATTCATTGGGGATACAGCTCAACTTTTGTCTTCAGGCCACCATTGGTATTAGTGTGGTGGCCTTTAGAGTAAACTGTCTTGCAGGTTAAACTTCTACATTGAAAGAACACAAGTATTCTTGTGATTCCTGAAAGTCTGCCCAGTTTCCTGCTTGGTGCAGCCTAAACACTGCAACAATTGCTACCATTCCATTGGTCCTTTTCTCTGTGGAGAGCGACACACAAAAACACGTAAGTTTGCCAATGGGACTCACTTTGGCAAAAAACAACCACTTGGGTCCAGATTAATTTTGTTTGTGGAGCAGTACAAGCCAAAGGCTGAGCCCCTCTTCCTTTTTAAGCCGAACAGCTGTCAGCCGGGATAGTGTGTCATTGTTGTGATGATTGTCATGGAGAACCCTTCCCCATCCCACCACTCTGCCGTGATGGAGTCATGATGATGACAATAAAGATGACCACATGACACCAATAAGCCATTCCATCAGTCTCAGAGCCTTATTGTGGAGAAGCACCCTCCCCAACCATCCCCAGACCACTCTGCCCTTATGGAGTCATGATGGTGACACCAGACACCACATGGTGACTGCTAAAGGCCCTCAGACTGGGGGGGTGCAGGTGCAACACACATGTGTTTCAACCACAAACCTAGTAGGTGGAGTGTTGTGTGCAAACTCAGCATGATGTTCTACTGCAAAAAGCCAAAACAGATGACAATGTCCTACACCAAATAAACGTTCTTCACCAAAAGTGATGCTCTTCTGTATTGATCAAATCCACTTCTAAATGTAGCAAACAAAATGACCTGGAAGTTCAGTGACTATAAAAAAGACCAAGTGTTGAGCAGTGGGGCATCTATTCAAAAGGTGATTTCATTTCTTTATCCCAAATCCCAGCAAAGCATGAATAGCTCAAAATTTTGCCTATTGCCTTCTGTTCAAGCGCCGTGGATTTCTGCCTCCGAATCATGTCAAGTCGTGTCAGATTTTTTTACATATCAAGTCATATTTCAGTGTTTCTTGATCTGAGAGAAGAGCCAAAAGTTTCGAGTCCTCTTCCCCTTATTCCAAGTTTTGAGTTTTTGAGGGCAAGGTGCAGTTAGTCATTCTGCCACCAGAGAAATCTAGGGTTAAAAAAAAAATTCATGCCACACCAACAAGCCAAATTGTTTGCTAAATAGACACCGAGGATTCTGTATTATACATGTGAACAGGTCCGAGGGACCGAGGGACCAAGGATTGTCAGTACCAAATAGACTCAGAGATTATCCAGGTGATTTGCTAATAATCATCAGAGCAAAGCAAGGATCATGATCAGCAAATCACCAAGATAACAAGGAGTCTATTAACTACCACCCTATTGATACTTCAATCAAAACCATGCAAAATCCTTTGTCAGGCCATTAACACCATGTCCTACCTTCCCAGCTCTGATTATTAAAGCATCCAAAGCATCCAGGATTGTTTGTGCATACTCAAATCATGGGTAATTATCAAGATTCTGTATAAGATAAAGGCCGAGATTACCCAGGTTCTTTGCCTATAAACACCTGTAACACCAAGCAATTTTCAACAGAGACAGATCAAACGGTACTTTAAAATCAGAAAATCACAGGTGTCTGAGCTATCTACTGCACATACAAATTTGTGAAGACAAACCTGCCGAACTGAACACCATAATGGAAACATCTACATTGATGAAGCCCGGTTTTAGTTTCGCAATTGATGAAATGCTTCCTTTCGTTGGGTCTAAATAGAAGATGCAAGCAGCTTCCTAATTCAGTGACTGTAGAAAAAGTATCTGTGAGTGGACGTCTGTTCAGAGATTTACTTCCTTTAATCCAGATTTGAATGAAACGGACTTCCGTTTGTTGTGTACACTTCTCAAAATGCCAATTGTGTCTCATGAATCCCTGATGGATTTGAAGGATTTTCTTTTTTGGAGTCCAGCGACAATTCCTTACAGTTGCCCCAAAGAAAATGTTCCAAATCACATCTTTTTCAGCAAATGTTGCCCAGAATGTTTTTTTTCTCTATCCAAACAGTGCAAAAGAAGAACCTGCAGAATTTTCAAAATTTGAAGGAAATGAACTGCCAGAACTGATTTTGAGGTGGGTTGTGTGGGTTGGTGTGGAAACAGCCCCAAACCTGATGTGAAACACATTTCAAGCATCCTGCTTGCTCGCAATCTGTTTTTTCCTAATTCCTTCACAAATTTTAGAATATGTAAATCATCTTACATTGTAGAAATTTAAAATTCTTTTTTATTGTTTTTTCCAAATTGTGTCAGTTTTTAGGCCGAGCGCGACTTCGTGTCGAATCGGCCTTACCGAGTCACGCACGTGTCATTGTCATGGAGGACCCACCCCCCTGGCTGGCAGACCCCCCCCCACGTGAGAGATGGTTGGGGAGCTCGGCCTTTGCGCTGACTATATAAGCGTACTTGTTAAGGAAGCTGACTTGATAGGCATGATCCACTGTTTATCACTGCAGGTTCATAGCATGGAACAATGACTGAGCACACTAACCAAGGAAACCAATGCAGAGATGATAGGAGAATGTGTCAGGTGGTGGGGAGTGTGGGGGCTCAAGTAGAAGTGAGGAGCAAGAGCTAGGTCAAGGAGAGACCAGAGTATTTGTACTTTGGTATGATGCCCATTTCATCACAAAACATTTCAGACACTTGCAAACTTATTGCATCCATCTGGGTTGCATCAGTTTGTTCTCCAATTAGGTTGTTTTCACCTTATAAATAACACCGAACTCCAACAATTCACAAGAACAATTTTTATTGGTCAAATCCCAAGTGTTTTTTCTTCTTCAGCACATTTTGACAGGATCATACCTTGCAAAATTTCCATTTGTGCAGTGAAAAGTGTTTTAGGTCCAGAACCCTTAAGCATAATTTAGGAAAATGCTCAGGCCAACAAACAAAATTTCTTGAAACCTGCATTCAACAAGTTTTGGTTGTTCCTCAATAATATTGTTTATTTGCACCAAACTTTTCTCCTCTTCACTTGAAAATTATCAAATTAGAATAAACTTCTAAACTGTCACTAAAAATAACACAGTGGAAGTTGGATATTACTTCCAAACTATCACTGAAAACAAACACAGTAGAAACAAAAAGAAAATAACAAATAAGTAAATGTTTGTCTTGCCAGTTAGTTAGTTTGTTAGCCACTTGAGAAAACAACTGTACATGTTATTTTTATGGTGGATTTTTAGCTTCATTTGCAAGTATAATGCCAAATTTTGATTATTTAAACTGTCCTCTTAGCACAAGAAAAAGCAAAAACAAAGTGAACACATTGGATTTTTTTTTCAGTTCAAGAAACTGCACAAGTTGGAAAAATCCAGCAGACTGCACTTTTCCTCATTACATGGCTCTGCAGTGTCATCAACCTTTAACTTCACTTGTGTGATTGTGATCTGCTGTAGAAAATGGCTGATCTACTTACATAACCTCCTCATACTCCACTGATTCAATCTTGTCATTCCTTTGAGGATGGGGTGGTCTTTGCTGAGGGACAGAAAGATGTTGTCCTGGTCCAGTAGGATTCATGTAATTTTCAGCACCCTGATCCAGTTTCTCATAACCTGCATCATTTGCCTGTCCACTCTCCATCTGGTTGCTCTGAGGATGGTTGCTTTTTGATTGTTGCCTTTGTCTTCTTTTCCTGGGGGAAAAGTGTTGAGAAATTTGCAAACCTAATGGAAAACACAGGTTTTCATAACCTATCATGACTTAATGCCACCTAGCCAGCAAATTCTGACCCCATCTTACTGATGAGACTTGACAATGTTTGTCTTTCCCATTTCACATTGCACTGGACTGGGTTTTGTGTTTCTTTTGCACACAGATTTGGGTAAAAAAGACAGACCTTCTCCATAAGTTGTTCAAAAACACAAACTTACCAGTAGCAGTATGCCAACATGACCAAAACAAGAACCAGAATTATCAACAGAGCTCCGAGTGTTCCCCCAAGAACAGCACCCAGATTGATTCCCTTGCCTGAACATAAAGAGAAGGTTTTATTTGTGTGTCTGGCATCATCCATTGCAAGAAAAGAAATTGAACTGTTTAATTTTTTGTCTTTACCTGAAAGAAATTGAAACCTTCTCATCCAAAAACTCAATTCAAAATATTTACAGCACACATATATATGTGATGTCACACTCACTGCATGATGTTCTTCCTGTTTCTCCATCAGTTGTGATACCATCAGGGCAGGAAACACAGGCAAAATTTCCAGCTGTGGCTTTGAAGGAATCTGCTGGGCATTCTCCACAGCTGCCAGTTGTTCCTCCATAACCTGCCTTGCACACTAAACAAAAATTCAATGGACACTTTTAGACCAAATTTCATTCAGTGAATCTTTTATCACAGACCAGAATGAGAAGAATCCAACTTTGCAACAATTTATTATATTAAGGAGCATTTAATGCACATGCAAAACACAATGTCTGTTTTTCCCTTGCTGTTACAAACATTAGCACCATACCACAATCAGAAGGCATTGTTGACCCAACTTTTCCTTGGTTGGTTGAGCCTTCTGGGCAAGGAGTGCACACTCCATTTCCTTCAGTCTCTTTGTAAGTGTCAGGAATACACTGACCACAGATTCCTGCTGCTCCTTGATATCCTGCATTACATTCTGAAAAAAAATGTTTTTCACTGATTTTCTAGAGATAGTATGAGATCACACACACACCCTTGTGCACACCCATAGATATGCACAACCACTCTTTCTTACACACATGGACACACACTCACATGAATGTACACTGACACTTACCACACTGTGTAACTGATGTAGCCCCAGTTGTTCCACCTGTTGTTGAAGTGGGCCCACAGGGTTCACAGGGACCAATCCCAGGTGCTGCTTTGTAGGTATCAATTCCACATGCCTTGCAAGTGCCAGATGCTGTTGGATCCTCATATCCTGCATCACAGTCTGAAAATAAGGGACACAATGTTCTTGAAATTTAGATAATCAAGCAATCGGACAAGATTGCCCAGACCACAAGCTTGAAGTTGGGGCTCAACAATTCCAAGTGATTTGAGATTTGAAAACCTAATTAACAATGCTGTCACATACCACAGACAGTGGCTGCTGTGGTGGTTGAGTCTAAATGGGATGGACAAGGATAACAATGATCACTCCCAGGTGCAGGTTTGAAAGTCCCAGCTGTACAAGCCACACAGGCTCCTCCTCCTGCTATCCATGTTCCTTCATATCCAGCTGCACACACTGAAAACACAAGTTGCAAATCCAAATGAAAAAAAGAAAAAAATGCTCTGTGCACAAATTCAGCATTGTGCATTGAAATAAATCTTTTTCTTCATTTCTGCTGGGTAGATGTGTTTGTTTACTCACCACAAAATGCCTGTCCAGTCAAGCCGTTTGTAGTTTCACTAGGAACTGCACAAGAATCACAGAATGTTTGTCCAGCTGTTGCAACATACTGATCAGCTGGACATGGTGTGCAGGCTGGGGTTCCAGCTGCAGCAGATATTTGACCAGCAGGACAATCAGCACAGGTGCCATCTGGAGCTGCATTGAAGTTCCCAGCTGCACAAGGTATGCAGCCTCCTCCTACATTCGCTGGGTCAAATGTTCCTTCGTATCCAGCAGCACAGACTGAAAACAGAAACAGCATGCAAACACAACATATTTAGTGCATTCGGGAATACCTTTGTGTTTGAACACCCAAACATGACTCAGTTTTCTTACCACATGCTGTCTGCCCAGTCAAGCTGTTTGTTGTCTCACTGATTGCATCACAGGCAAAACACAGATCCCCTGCATTGGCACTGTACTCATTTTCCGGACAATCTGCACAGGTTGCAGTTCCACCAGCAGAGCCCTGGCCAGCTGCACAATAAGTACAGGCTGCATCCCCAGCAGCAGCCTTGAAGGTCCCAGCTGGACACTGGGTGCAGCCTCCTCCTACATTTGCTGGGTCAAATGTTCCTCCATGTCCAGCAGCACACACTGAAA
>JAAUYG010016438.1_pt1 | contig 10765 bp, 5 predicted proteins | sample 7278091 | NCBI WGS metagenome assembly JAAUYG01 (sample SAMN14350201, study PRJNA611818) | marine sediment metagenome | isolation source: surface marine sediment (0.6m) | place: French Polynesia: Moorea | collected 2018-08
CATGGTATAGTTATGAGGCGGAAAGTCCGATTTGAAGTGTGACTTCTTTGAGGAATTACCAGTTCGCCTAATTAGGGACTGTAGTCAAGCAGGATCGATATTGAGATTGTTCTGTACAGGCAAGATTCCAATGCCAGGAACTATAGATGGTGCTTATATTGATTGATATATTAATATAAATCTGTATAGGAATAAAAAGATGATGGTAAAGTAATATTTTCACATTTATTATCCAAAAATGGAGAGCCTCCAGTGCGAACAGGATTAGTTGCCGTGCAATGGACACAGCTAAAAATCTCTCCATGTTAATTTTTCCTTCAGGAAGCTGAGCACATCCTGGAGAGGATAGACCAGCTGCATTTAGAATTCGCCAAGAGGGCAGCGGTAAGTTTTTTGGCGAGTCTGGCAGAGGGTTTAAACAATGTAACACACTTTGGCATATTAGAACACTGTACGGCCTCATTCTATTACGATCGTATGCTTGGATTCTGTTGTGAATCTAACAGTAACAGTAGTGAATAAATCGGTGCTAATATTTGTTGACGAACTGCCTTAAGAACCTGAAAATTAATGTAAAAATTAGGGGCAGGTCTTTGATGTTTTAAAAAAGAGAGTTTAAAAACTAATACTGGACCAGCTTAAAACTTAATCAGTAGAAGTCCGTGGGTTTCTGACCTAGTTTGTAACCATGTGACCGGTGTTGCTTCCTTTTGCAGCCTTTCAACAACTGGATGGACGGAGCGAAAGAGGACTTGGTGGACATGTTCATTGTACACAGCACAGAAGAAATCCAGGTCTGGCGAAAATTATAGTTTGAATTGTTATTCTGCTGCGCTGGTAACTTTATCATTGTATGTTGTATGTATATGCTTTTCATTGAGGTTTCATTTAATGCTAAGTATTCACGTGACTTTGTCCATAAGCAGCTGTAGTTCAGTTACCAGTGCAGCTTTCTCTAATAATACTTGGGATGTAATGTTTCTGTCAAAATAAACATCATAGGGAATCTTCTATATTTACAAATATGTCAGAGCCAATAAACAAAGAGTCATTTGGTCGCTATTTCTTTGACATGCGTGGCATTCTCGATTGATGTTCTTGGCATTTCAGGGTCTCATTGATGCGCACGAGCAATTCAAGAACACTCTAGGCGAGGCGGACAAGGAATACCAGGGTATCATGGGTCTAATTAACGAGTGCCAGCGTATCGCCCAGCAGTACGGAATCCAGACGGCCGAAGACAACCCCTATACTACACTGTCTCCACAGGTAGGGGAGCATCTCATAACCCTTATATTAACCCAGTTCACCCCCAATCACCCACTGCTATTAGATCAAACCCTATTATACCTGCGTGTGATAATTTTTAATACTTTGCCAATGCCAATGTTTCATCCATAGTAAGGGGTTACAGAGTCACATATCCACCAGTTGACCTATATGTTCAAAGCTTCGTAGTTTTCGAACAGTAACAGTTTTATTTTGTGCCGCTTTCACCTTGAGATGATCCCTGGCTGACTGGCATCAAATACTGTTTGAATTCACACATGTCTTAGTCCTCCCTTGACACGATGTTTTTCATGAAATGTATTTGTGTTATGCCCTTCTCACCTTTACATGTACCTATGGTGAAACAAATTTGGAACTTACATATAGTCTAGAGAAAAGAAACTTCATCTCTTTAAACCAACCACATTAGATAACATGTTCTTTTGTTTTGCTTGTCAGACATTTGAAGTAAGTTGATGTAGTCTTTTTTTTTTTTCCAAAAAAAAAGAGCCTCTAGTTTTGACTCGATGTATAGACTGTGTGAGAGTTTATGTTGTCTCAGTGAACTGATGCTGCTGTTGTATCATCTTCTATCATCGTCTCTTTTAATATTCAAAGAAATCTGCTTATCCAGCTTGTCTTTAATATAATCTTTAAAGTGTTAACCTAAAGTCTGTCGCACTCAAGTTTTAGCCAGATAAGCGTGACTGTGTGTTGACTTTAAACCTCTGTTTCTGTTCTCTGTGTGTCCGTCCTTCCTCCTCCCTGCTCTTCGACTCCAGGAGGTTTGTTTAGCTGCCACACCCAGTAGTAACTACTTATATAATATACCAGTACCCTGTACATACTTGCATTCTACTTCTCACTGGCTCAGAATCCCTGGTATCTTGCAACTTCTTCTTTCAACTCCCCCACAGTATTCGAGTTACTGTTAGCTCATTGCACACATGCTACTACTCAATAGAAAAACTGATATAAGATGGGAACTCGGTGTAAATATAGAACTCTTATAGCCATGAGAGAAATTAGAAACTACCAATTATAATATTTTAGTTTCACTAACAAGAGCCCAAATATAGGGTTGGATGAAAATATACTTTCCTGATAGTGTTTTATTTGGTTTTAAATAAGTTAACATAATATGTGGTTGTAGGTGGTATTACTATGTTCGGTTTGGGCCACATTAACTGTTGTATCATGGAGGTGGTGATATACTTGCTGGGGTTTGGTATAAACATGGTTTGGCATGGTTCGGTCGAGCTCCGAGTCCTCTAACTCTTTCCTTTTTCCTTTCTGTGTATTGTAGAAATACTATGTTTTGTGTGAAGGGCTTACTGTACTCGGTGTGTGTGCCAAGGTAGGCAGTTGAAGGTGGGATTTATAAAAAAAAATATAAATATAAGTTATGTCAAACGAGACATTCAAGTTATTACTCAAGCAAGTTTAGTACAAATATGCTGTACCCTTTTCCGTAACAGTTCTTTTATTGTTAAGCATACTGCCCAGAAGTAGTGTTTATGATCATTTATAATTATTGCCATTGAGCAATGTGATAATCGGTCCAACTATAAGATTAACATTAAGGCATAAGGAAAAAAACTGGGTTCCAGTAGAATTGCTGGTATTACTTCATGAGATATTCTGGATATAAATATTTCTGATGTAATCTATCAAAAATGTGATTATCTACATGTTTTCCAACTTCGTGCTATGTAACATGTACAGTAGCGATGAGTATTAAATCTGGGCACAGTGTATTCATATGATATGGGAGCACTGTGAATTCTCAATGTTGAAATGTATGCTGTACCAATTTCAATGTAACCTGAACTATTCTATTTAAACTTTATGGTGTGGGCCATTAAATCATATGTCCATAACCTACATACTTGGTGAATGGTTGCATGCGACCTTTCAACTGAATCACTGGCACTCTGAGGTGTCCATGTACATATCTGGGAAGAACATACCTTGCATATCCATTTGTATAAAAAATTTGGGGAGGGGTTAGCATTCTATGGGGTAGCAACAGAATTGTGTATGTATTATTACGGTATATAATTAAGTAAGTGTTATTTTAAAAAAAAAATTCTGTACATATTTGTGCATTTGTACCATATACCTGTGTGTATTTGTACTATACCATAGTTTTACCAAGCTTGTTATAGAGCTACTTTAATAGTATTATAAATTACAGTGTGGACCTCTCATGAATGTACAGTGGTCTCTGCATTTTAAGACCACCCCTTCAGCCAGGAAAATATGGTCTTAAATTGGAGGTGGTCTTAAAATGTAAGGATATTACTACTGAAAATATAAGAGTGATGTCACTTCTAAGTGGTCTTAAAATAGAGGGAATTGTTAAACGGAGGGGTCTTAAATTGCAGGGACCACTGTACAGCTTATCATTGTCAAGTTATGTCAACGCAAAGAACCAGAGTTGATGTTATCCATTTTGATCAGTTGATTAAAATTTTCAGGGTACATTATAAAGGCATTTATAACAACAGAATGTTTTATATAATCACAAACATAAACTACTTTGTTTTATATTGCCCATACTTATCCCTATGAGATCACAGAAATGAATGAATTTCTGAACATCGAATTGATGATACTGATAGTGTTGCTTTTCAAAATAATGACTTGTGTATTTACCGTGAAACTTGGTATTAGGGTCTGTGTAAGGCTACAAAGTCATGTGATGTTTCAGAGTTATTTGCTTTGATAAATATGGTGTTTTCTATCCCCCCCCCCCCCTTTACAGGATATCCACCACAAGTGGCGCGATGTACAGCAGCTTGTGCCCCAGAGAGATGCCACTCTGCAGAAGGAGATGGTTCGTCAGCAGAACAATGAGCGTCTCCGTCGCCAGTTCGCGCAGAAAGCCAACCTGGTTGGCCAGTGGGTAGAGCGCCATCTGGATGCGGTGGCCTCCGTAGGGGTGCAGAAAGGATCCCTTGAGGTAACCCTGGGTTTTTACATGTTCTGCAGCAAAAATGGTTTCCAGATATTGATGTGATCCATAGCTACACACATATGTATATATATATATCCGTATGACAGCATTTCATAGTATGGGCATTACATAATATGACATCGTTCCATTTATACACTCTTACATAACATAGCGTGATTGATTGTTACATAACATAACATGCCATCTATCCCATCAGTACTCTCTAGTATCTCAGTCCATGACCACCTCAGAATTAGGGCCGCTTCCTAATACAGAAAGAACACTTTTCAGTTCAGCAGGTTCCACATCTGTCACGATTTTCAATAGACTCTAACATAATATTTAGACAAGTTCTGACAATCCCGTCAGGTCCTCATTCGCAGGCTGCTACATGTACACATACTAGGGTGGACGGATAACAGTTTCGTAATCATGATGTCATTTTGCAGGACCATCTGAACAAGCTGCGTGCCATCGACAAGGAGGTGATGGCTTTCCGCCCCAACATTGAGGAACTGGAGAGATACAACGAGGAGGTCCAGGAGGCTATGATCTTTGAGAACAGACACACACCCTATACTATGGAGGTCAGTAGTTCGATGGAGCACATATCTAGAGCCTTAATGGAATGGGCCAAAATTACCAATGACATACCACTGGGTAAATGTTAGCCTTGAGCCCTGTGAAGGTGCCGAAACAGTTTATCATATCCCCTTTGTTATGATGGAGAGCACGGCTTTCGGGATGTGAAACGAAAGGGTTAAAAATGTCCAACGATAAATTTTCTGTATGACATTTAACTTGTGAATTTTGAGATCAAGGCAGAGGCAGATATGATGACATCTTGTATAGACCAATGACATCTTGTATAGACCAATGGGATCTTGATATTTTGGTATGAATTTGTTAATCATTCTCTTTTTTTTTTCAGACCCTGCGTGTGGGCTGGGAGCAGCTGCTCACCTCTGTGGCCAGAAACATCAACGAAATCGAGAACCAGGTACATGTACCACATTTTAACAACTTCGTCATTTATCTTCTACCGTTGATATTGTTAGATCAAGTACAGAAGATCTCATTGCAATCACATGAGAAATAAGGCTACAGTGGACCCTCTCGTAAAGACACTCTCACCAAAGGTCACCTCTGTAAAAAGGACAGAATTATTTGGCAGCAAGTTCTATGGTGTTATAAGTTCTATGAATGACTTTAATCCTCCCTCTCACCAAAGGACACCTCTCTAATGAGGACACAATTATTTGGTGGAAGGGGTGTCTTTATTAGAGGGGGATTACTGTGCTTCTAAATTTTAACACCAGAAACCTTTAGACCAAGTGGATATCTGTCCAGGTTTGAATTGCTCACTGTAAGCCCATTGTCAGGTAGGACCACAGGGAACTGTAACATGGAGGCTCCAGTGTAGCCTATAGAGATAGTAGCATGTGGTCTTTTGTCTAGTGTCACTACATGTTAAGAGTAGTAGTGATAGTAAATTCTTTGCTGACCATAGCCTTTTCTTTGTGCTTGTTGTGGCCTTCAGATCTTGACAAGAGACTCAAAGGGGATCAGCGACCAGCAGATGGAAGAGTTCCGCAAGTCCTATTTCCATTTCGACAAGAACCGAACCCGTCGTCTGGACCCCAAGGAATTCAAGGCTTGCCTGATAAGCCTTGGCTACAACATCAGGGATGACAGACAGGTCAGTGGGAGGAGCTAGATACAATTTTTCGCTCTGCTTGACAGTGGCAGCAGAGCTAATGTTTTGGCAGCGGTATCCTTTTGTCTGTTAATTACCATTATCTACTGCTGTTGTCAAAGCAGAGGATCAAGGTCCATGGACTTCTTGTTGGAATATCTCTATCTTAGTAAGAAGTGGCTACAGGAATGTCTGTGGAAGGGGCTGCAACAGGTTAGTGGGAGGGGTCATAACTTCAGAGATTATTGGCATGTAGGTCGGAGAGGCTACATTGGGATAATAGGTTAGTGGGAGGAGCTACATCGTCAGGGATGATTGACAGGATAGTGGGATGTGCTACATCAGCAGGGATGATGGACAGGTTAGTGGGAAGTGGTTACAACAACACCAATGATGATAGGCAGGTCAGTGGGAGGGGCTTCAGATATAGGACAGGTCAGTGGGACGAGCTACAACATCAAGGATGATTGACAGGTCAATAGGAAGACCTTTAAGATTACGATAGAAGGATGAATTGGCGGGACTAAATGATTGACTAATGATTGAAATGGTTAGCTTAATGATTGATCGTAACATGCCTAGCAGGTCTTTGTTGCGGGAGGGGGAACAAGAATGTTGAAGGTATAATTTAAAATGTTCAATCATAGAAAGTAGGAACTAGAAAATGAATTCAGTGGTTATACCATGGTAGTGGTAAGTCTTTATGTTATGTGATTCAGGGCGAGGCCGACTTCCAGCGTATCATGACTGCAGTTGATCCCAACCACCTTGGCTACGTCACGTTTGACGCATTCCTGGATTTCATGACCCGCGAGGCTACAGACACAGACACCGCAGAGCAGGTTATGCAGTCCTTCCGAATCCTGGCAGGAGACAAGGTAATGGGCGGGAAATGGGGATTCACCGATGACATTCTTAAAAAATGGTTTAAGCGTTTAAACTTCAATTACCACAACGCCCACTAACCTGGGAGATCCATGTATAAGCTTTGCTTTTCATTCTCCATTTTTCCTTCATACTTATTTTGTATTTTCATGTGTGTCTAGAAATTTTGTGGCAATAGTGTAAAACTAAGGAAATAAAAGGCATTGATTGATTGATTGATTGATACCCGGTAGTTAAATTTCTTGAAATTTAAACTTGACTATATTCTGTAACTCCAATTGGTGAAATCACCTGCTTCATGAAATAATATTGCACAAAACCTTTTGAAGAACTGTTTGCCAAATTCTAATTGTCTTTTTTCCCTGTCAGTACCTCATACAGGCGATAGCGCCTGACTGAGTAATCCATTTGCCAGTTTCCTCTATCCATCTTAGTATATCAACCCACCTTTCAGTGACTCTGTGTGTGTACTTTCCAGGCTTTCATCACCCCGGATATCCTCCGTCGCGAGCTGCCACCAGACCAGGCAGAATACTGCATAGCCAGAATGGCCCCGTACCAAGGCATGGGAGCTCCACACGGAGCCCTCGACTACAGTTCCTTCTCCACGGCACTGTACGGGGAGAGCGACCTGTAACAGCGCCAGCCTAGCCGCTAGCGTAGGGATCTTCGTGTTTCTCAGCCGTCTGGAGATATATAATAGTGGAGCGAGACCTTCTTCCCTTGGTTGGGCCGTTGCTGCGAGAGCTCGACACTTCCAACCAGAAACCACCTGCGTGTTTTCATTCTGTGGCCTCCCTTGTCCATAACGTTCTATCGAGAGTATCGTGTAGCCGTCAGTGACTTTGGTTCTTAGTGTATTATAATTTCTCTGCTGGAGTGGTTCCCAGGCATAGCAGGCAGTATTACATCTAGTACCCCTACTAGTAAGCCTTTTACAATCCCCTGCTATCCTCTTTTATCCCTATAGTGATCCTTAGCTAGGAATTTAACGTGGACTTAATTGACCTGCCAGGCCACAAGACGCCCTACAGGTCTAGAGTGGACAAAGGACTGCAGTCAAAGAGTCCCCTACCCCATTTCTCTCTAGTTTATACACCACTGCATTTGTTATCTCTTGATCACCAGAAAATATGTCTCGTAAGTTAGAAATTATGGTTATTATTATTATTATTCTCTTGTAGATATTTTTAGTGTCTTGTTGATTTTGTTTCACATGAAAGTCTCATGTTTGTTATTTACCTATACACAATGCATATATATACTTCACTATCACTCACCACTAGTGGGGTGTTTTTTTTTTTTTTTCACAGCCGTGATACATTATTGGAATTTGTCAGGTTTCTTGGAGTTTGCCAGGTTTCTGTTCTGTTAATGATGGTAGATCTAGGCTGGGGATAGGGTGGGGAATTTTGTTTGTTTGATGTTTTCAACTTGCTCTTAGCTGCATGGCAGTAACTGGTGTGGTTTCGTTCAAACACTCGTAAGGCTAGCGCCCTATAGTAATTGGGATTAGAAACAGGTTGACTTGTTGATATTCAATGCTCTCCTGTCTGGCTTTGGTGGTGCAACCTGCCCGCAGGATGCACGTATTTGTATTGATCCGTTTTGTACCATAAAGTGACATGTACATCCCTTGCCACAGTTGTTTTACCTGGACCTTCATTCAGGTGGCAAACCTTGGTGCTGAAGTTAAGCTGGTAATATAGCAACTGGCTGTGTCTGGAGTGTATAGCTTGTGTTGGGGTTAGTGGGAGGGGAACACTTTTCTGAACAGAGCGTTTGAGTACCCATAGCTTCCTGACCAGCATTTGTATTGTATAGAACTATTAGTGTACCCTCAATACTGTATGAAACTTCCAGTGATACCCACCATCTATAAATTTCGCGTGGCAAGGACCTGCTGTGGTTGTCTGTGTGTATATAACAGTGACGTACAGTAACGTGAATTTGTAATTATCATGATTTTGTACAGCAGTCTGTAGTACACTGAGGTAATCCTAAACTTATACGCACCAATCTCTTTATTGACAGGCTACATGGTTACCGCGTCTGCCTGTTCCTAACCGTAGCCTACATAAAGAAACCATGTGCGGCGTGATCTTTGTATATAGTGATATCATGGTTGCCATGGTGACCACTATGCCCGGCGCCACTCCTAGCAAACTCTCTGTACGACTCCTCTGTGTGTGTAAACTCAGGCCGAACGGCAGCAACAAGCACTGGCAGTTCCACAAAATATTAAACTAAAAGTAAAATTTCCCGCGATAATACCCAACGAAGCTAAATCGCTTGATGAATTGGGATTTTCAGGCGTTATGTATGTATCGTGAACTCCGTGTCACTCTTATCATGATGTGTGGCCAATGTCTATGCAAATCTTTTTGTAGATCACAATACACACCAGTGTGATTTATACTGCACAGAAAATAAGTATGTAATATATATATATTATAATATACTAATATATTATCCTGTTGTTGGGCTTTGAAGCCAGGTGCCAGAAAGAAAATGAATTGTTCTTTTTTTTCCGGCGCTGCTGTAGTGTAGGGAAGAGTAGCTGTTTGCCTGGCTTGCACATAGCTCCTACATGTGCCCGGTTTGTTTGTACGGGCCCAGATGCCATGTACTTGGCATATATAGGCTTGACTAGCCCCCCTCCTCCCTCCTCCTCCCTGTGCTCCGTGCCAGTGTCGTGGCTCTAGTGTAGTCCGCTTACCCCAGGGAGGCCAGCGTGTGGTTGTTGTCAGGAGTGAGCAGATCAAACTCTATACTGTTCCTGTTATGGATTTTTTTTTAAAAATATTTTTCATGAGCGATTGCGAAAACAAGTTCCTTGGACCACTCTGGCTGTCCTGGTCGGTGCTTGAAATTCTTTATTTCTGGCCTGTGGGATAATGTTGCTGAATTGGAAGGTAAAAACCCACAAGACGAATCCTCTCCACATACACAAATCACATTAAGTAGCTGTGGGGTGATCAGGATAAAATATTCAAACTGAAAGAGTTTGCCGGGTCTCCACCACCCCCCACCACCACCTGTACCTCATCACTGCATGTGTGGAGGAATCCGTGATCTCGGCGGGGTGAGACGAGCGTTTCAAGTGAGCATACATGATACCTCCTGTTTGTTACGGTTTGACTGGTTGTCTCCAAAGATGTATATATAGATATTTTTTCTGTCCATTGTCTTCCATACTGCGAGTGATAGTTCTCGTAAAGAGTTGGGGGATTTGAGCTTCACGCAGGCAGCATCTGACGAGGCTATTTCGATAGAGGTAACTTATAATCAGGTTCACGCCTAGGTTTTCGTTTTGTATGGAAATTAGGATGATTTTACAAATTTTTGCCAAGAGACATCCCTGACTGTTAAGTCAGTGATATAACGCTTACCTGCCTGGAGTTTCTGCCCCCAACTCTTTCTGAGGCTATTTTGTGAGAGTTTCTCCCAATATTTGGGCGTGTGCGTGTTTATCTGCTGTTTTCCCTGGGCTGTTTTCTTTTTTCTGCTTCGTAACGTTAGTGGCTTATATAGCATGTTGCACAATGACGGCTGTAATTACTCGTAGAGTGCTGTATTTAAACTGATTTTACAGATCTTTAGCGATTGTTGTGGCAGGTATTTGCATGTCTTGTTGAAGCTTTGATCAGAGTATTTCATATATACGTATATATACATATAATATCCATGTTACATATTTGCGTGCAGTGATGCTTGGCAGGGGCACGTTGTATTTTCCTGACTGTTCAGTCAAGTGTAACACAGAACAGCGTTCGATATTCCTGTTGTGTACAGTGCGGTAGTAGGCATGACGAAGGCCAAACCAAGGTTTCTGGAGTTGTTTACTGCTGTGGGGGGGGGGGGGGGGGGGGGGGGGGGGGGGGGGGGGGGGGGGGGGGGGGGGGGGGGGGGGGGGGGGGGGGGGGGGGGGGGGGGGGGGGGGGGGGGGGGGGGGG
>JAAUYG010153192.1_pt1 | contig 10764 bp, 12 predicted proteins | sample 7278091 | NCBI WGS metagenome assembly JAAUYG01 (sample SAMN14350201, study PRJNA611818) | marine sediment metagenome | isolation source: surface marine sediment (0.6m) | place: French Polynesia: Moorea | collected 2018-08
GGCTGAAAAATTTAGGTTTTGGCGATTGGCTCCGCCAGTGCCGTAGGCAATCGCCTTGGCAGGGCGAAAACATAATCAATACATATTACATTTTGACGTGCGGAAAGAGAACTAATGTTCTTGTCGGTAGCGAAGGTGATGACACCCTGACTGGTGGCGATGGTCATGATGTTTTTAGCTTCGGAACTGGTTTTGGTGTTGATACAATCACTGACTTTGAGATAGCCGATACTCTAGACTTTAGTGCTTATTCTGATGATGTCAATCAAATTCTCGGTGCAGCAATCCAAAATGGTCATGATACTTTTATTGACCTTGGTAGTGATTCATTGACCTTGGAAAACTTTGCTGTTAGCGATTTAACTAACGACAACATACTTGTTTAACTTTTAGTTAAACTTTGAACCGTGAGTTATAGTCATTTCAATTTAGAGTGAGACAATCTCTTCTGGCTATGAAAAGTTTTCAGCTAAAAAAAGTTTCATTCTTATTTGAAACAACTATATTACATAGCTTGAGCTGATTCTAAGTCAATTAAGATTGCTTCACCAAACCAATATTGATCCAAATCGCGGAAGGTTTTTATTTGAATACCGTAGAGTGGGTTACCAATTAAGATCAATTCTTTTTGTGGATTAATTAATAAGAAAGCAACTGCATGAGAAAACCTAACCCCCTTACCAGTTTTTCTTTTTTCTTTAACGTGCATTAGAGCAGGTTTATTTAAAGCAATTAAATCATCGATAGTTAAATTATGGCGATATTGAGGATTTAATCCCAGCTGAGACATCGCTCTAATTTCAGATAGGGTAGTTGTGCCAAAGCGATTAGTTTTAGTTAGTTTAACTACCTCTTTTTCTGTTAAATTAGGATGTTGTTTAGTGTAGCGGGCTAGAGTAGCAATACTAGAAGGTGAGCAGGTATAGGGAGTGGTTTGAATAACAATGCCGTTGATAATTTTTGGTTGAGCAACTAGAGCTTGCACGGGCTGAAGAAAAAAGAGCAGAATACTAAGAGAAAAAGCGATCGCACCAATGGCAATTAGTAACTGAATTATCTTATGGCGAGAACGTTTCCCCCCTAGTTCTAAGAATACTAATAAGCCCAAAAAGAAACATCCCATACTGACTATAATTTCATTGAAATAACCAGCCAGATATATCAAAATTATTGGGGGGAAAATCTTAGGTAATAAAGAGGCAAGATGAAACTTATCGAGAATCACTAATATGCCTAACAGTGGCACGATCGCAATCAGCAAATACACTAAAGGTTTCTGATAATTATTAAGAGCATTATCAGAAGTAATACCAATAGCGGCGAGATTTTTCCCGAAGATTCCACCACCAGCCAAAGCCAAAGCACATACTAAAATTAAAGTGAGCATAAATAACAAACAGGTATGTAAATCAACCCTGCCCTAATTGTCTGCTTCTAGTATGAAAATAGTAAGTATATAATGGCTGTGATCTTAGAAACGAGAAGTTATCTATTTTTACGGCGGTGTAACGTTAACCATTCAAATAACATATTAATTAATATCAGGACTAAACCTGGGAAAAAGAGTCCATAAAATGTTTTGCTTTGCAAGTTTGGCTGGAGAAAGACAGCAATTCTCATTTTAAAACCATAACAAGTGATACAGACAAAAACAAAGCTATAACAGCTATGTAAAAGCGATCGCGAAATCCAACTTGGCGATCGCTTTTTGTGTCAAAAGAATGTTGGGCAAGTGTAGTTTCAGATTTTCGGTCATTGTCGACTGCAATGAACCTGAGTTCGTAATTCATAACTTGAGAGATGCTTGCATTCCCTATTATTTCGTGGGTAAAATCATAACTCCGTTGCGTAGCGTAGCGTCTCGCTCCGAACTCCGAACTCCGAACTCTGAACTCAGGTATTTTCAGTTGATCTGCCAGCTTGAGTTTTTGTGTAAGCAAAAAAATGTAAGCAAAAAAAACTGGCAGGTTAATGATTATAGTCAGCAACTTGCCAGCTCGATAATAATACAATGGCTAATATTGATTGGTAATTAAAATTATTCTTTTATTCTTTGTCTTCAATTACTTGATCGATTAAACCATATTCTTTAGCTTCATAAGCCGACATAAAGTAATCGCGGTCAGTATCTTTTCTGATCCTTTCGATCGGCTGTCCTGTATTATCTGCCATCATTTGATTCAATTGAGCGCGGATTCGCAAAATTTCTTTGGCTTCGATATCAATATCTGTTGCCTGTCTGCGTCCTTGCACTCCCCCTAGAGGTTGGTGAATCATGATTCGAGAATGTGGTAATGCCAAACGTTTACCTTTAGTACCACCACACAGCAAAAATGCCCCCATGGAAGCCGCCAACCCAACACAGATGGTAACAACTTCTGATTTAATGTGGCGCATGGTGTCATAAATTGCCAACCCAGCAGTTACTGAACCACCAGGAGAGTTGATATAAAGATAAATTGGCTTACCTGGATCTTCAGAATCCAAGTAAAGCATGATGGCAATAATTTGATTCGCTAAACCATCGTTGACGCTTCTTCCCAAGAAGATAATGCGCTCGCGATACAGGCGATCATAAATACTGATCCAGTCGCTATATTGCTGACCAGGCATTTGATAGGGAACTTTAGGAATACCAATGGGCATAGGATTTTTACCTTGAATATATTTGTTTTAAGTCAGAGTAGAAACAGGGGTGGGTAACTGGCTGGTGCTTTCTAAAACCTTGTCGATTAGACCATACTCTTTGGCATCTTGAGGAGTCATATAGAGCATTCGGTCTGTATCTTTCTCCAATTTCTCTACTGGTTGACCAGTATTACGGCTAAAAATTTCTAGAACGGCCTTTTTATTTTCTAATACTTCTTTAGCACGGATTTGAATATCTGTAGCTTGACCCTGCGCCCCCTGACGAGCTTGGTGTAATATAATAGTGGCATTGGGTAAACTAGCGCGGTAGCCTTTTGCTCCCGAAGAGAGGATCATCGCCGCAGTTCCCATTGCTTGACCGATACAGATAGTATGGACTGGGGGCTTAATGTATGCCATAGTGTCGCAAATGGCAAAAGCTTCAGTTTCAAAGCCAATTGAATCCCCACCATACCAAGAAGTACCAGTAGAATTGATATACATAGTGATTGGTTTGTCTGGGTCATCAAATTGTAAAAATAGCAGCTGAGCCACAATTAATTCCGTAACATCAATTCCAATCTGATCTTTATATTCGTCAGGAGATACTAAGGGAAGTCCTAAGTAAATAATACGTTCTTTAAGTAGTAGAGAAGGTAAATCTGGGGGTGGAGTACGATAGTTACCACCGCCTCCTCTGTAGGGAGCTTGTACTGCCTGAATTGGTGAATCCATAGTATTTTTAAGTTAATTTACCTCTTACGTTATATTGTTATCTGCTCGACAAATTGGCGGAGAAACAACAAATAAGCTTTAATTATGCTTTTATTCCAAGGTTAGTAAAATGATTTTAACGCATCTATCTGCTAGGGTTTAGCTTGTTTTAATCTATAAAACCGAACCATAACCGAACTAACTCTATTTTTGAGTTTTAAGCTTCCCTTTAAATAACCAATTATGCCTAGAACAATTGCTCTAATTGCCCATGACAAAAAAAAAGACGATCTGGTGGATTTTGCTATTCGTCACCAACCCCTTTTGTCTCGCTATCATCTCATTGCTACAGAAACAACGGGTAAACAAATTCAAGAAGCTACTTCCCTTAAAATAGAACTTGTGGCACCAGGATCTTTAGGAGGAGATGCTCAAATTGCAGCTAGGGTTGTCACACGGGAAATTATTGCTGTTATTTTCTTAATCGATCCTCTAAATCCTCGACCCTCTGAACCTGATATCCAGGGACTATTACGCATTTGTAATCTTCATTCAATACCTCTAGCGACCAATTTAGGCACAGCAGAAGCGATCGCCAATAGCTTTGCTCAGAGTTTAGTCGCTCATCTAATTTTTAATCCTGTATCGGGTCATGGTAACTTTAAACAAGATTTAAACTTTATCAAAGAACTACTAGAACCTCACCTACACTTAGAAGTACATTTAACTAGTCCTGATATTAGTCCCCAAGAATTAGCGAATCAGGCGATTGCTCAAGATGCAGATTTGATTATTGCTTCTGGGGGAGATGGAACTGTTTCGGCGGTTTCAGGAGCGGTTATTGGTACAAATATACCTCTAGGAATCATCCCTAGGGGGACAGCCAATGCTTTTGCCATGGCGTTAGGAATCACACAACAAATCAGTCCGATACGAAAAGCCTGTGAAGTAATTTTGGCAGGGAAGACCAAGGTAGTGGATGCGGCTCGCTGTAATGATTTGCCGTTAATTTTACTCGCAGGAATTGGTTACGAAGCTGAAACCATCGAAAAAGCCGATCGCGAGGCGAAAAACCGTTGGGGTTCATTGGCTTATATTATGGCTGGTTGGCAACAGCTAGATGAACAAAACTTATTTGAAGCTGAAATTGAAATTGAAGGAGAAATTAGAACCTTACAAGCAGGTGCAATTACAATTGCTAACGCCGCCCCTCCCACTTCGGTTTTAGCTCAAGGAATTGGGGAAGTTGTGGCTGATGATGGCTTACTGGATATTACTATTGCTACTGTAGATAACAAGTTACAAGCCGTAACCACGATTTTAAGTATGCTAGGGGCAGCTTTAATTAAAACCAGTGCTGAATTAGATAATATAGTTCATTTGCGAGCGCAAAAAGTTAAAATTTCGGCTAATCCTCCGCAAAAAGTTGTTCTCGATGGGGAAATTATCGGCAACACTCCTCTAGAGATTGAATGTATTCCACAAAGTTTAACTATATTTGCTTCTTTTGTTGAATAAATCTGACATTCCGCACATAAATTTTGAGTTAATTATCTGCGGAATATCGGCTAAATCTTTCTCTTTTATCATATCTGATCTAGGTGAAATACATTAATGTTTTCGCTCTTTTTTGAGATTTACGGGAAAAATGAAATCGAGCAAGTCTTTCCTTTAACTATCTGTAAATAATCTTGAGGAGTTAACAAAATTAAAGTACCGCGTTTCCCAGCCGAAACAGTAATGCGATCGAAAACTTCAATTGTTTCTTCTACATATACGGGATAATCTTTTTGACTTTCTATAGCAGTAACCCCACCACGAAGCAGGTTTAAATTCTTGTCTCAATCAGATTGAACGATTAGTTACCTCCTCTGAAAGTGTTTCTCCCTCAGATTTAAAGACTGTCCAACGGTTAAGCCAAGATTTTGCAGCAGAACTGGCAATCGTTGCAGATAAAGTAGATACTTTAGAAAATCAAGTTGCTATCTTGGAAGATAATCAGTTTTCTACTACTACCAAGCTAAGCGCTAATGTCTTTTTAAATGCTACAGGAGCGACTGCTGGAGATGATGTTTTGGCGGAAACTGTCAATTTAAACACCTTTAAATCTTCGCAGTGCAACAATTATACTTTCTTCTTAACTGGCGCAGGTAGTTTTAACTCCAGTGGTGGTACATTAGTTAATGCCATTGACCGTGGTTCGGGTGCGATAGTAACTTATGATTTGAATGACCTATTTACTTTTAAAGTCGGGTATTTAGGAGAAAATACCGAATTTCTTCCCGCAGCTTTTTTTTTATACCTCTTCCAATCCCAATAAAGGCTTGTTTAGTGCTACTCAAACCTTAACTGCTGAGTATAGATTTGGCGATCGCCGAAACAGCAAATATCCGTTTAATGTATACGCGATCGACTTTGGATAATAATGTACCTCTTCTGGATGCGGAAGGCAACATTACTGGATTTGTTGGTGTTGGTGGTGCTACAGGAGAACCAATTTATCGAGTAGCTGATGATGGTTTTGGCGGTACGATAGGAGATGCTCCTGCTGATACTTTTGCGGTTGATTTTGATTGGGCGATTTTAGATTGGTTAGGTGTATTTGGTCGTTATAACTATGGCAGTAGCAACATTTTTCCTAGAAACCCAGACAGATTGGTTAGGTGTATTTGGTCGTTATAATTATGGCAGTAGCAACATTTTTCCTAGAAACCCAGACAGAGAAGAAGGAGAAATTAACCCTCAAGCATTTCAATTTGGTATCGCTTTTCCTGACTTAATCAAAGAAGGTGGACTAGTAGTCTACCAATTTAATTGTGACAGGTAAATTGAGGATATAATCGCTTCAGTTTTACTCGTGCATCAGAGCTTGTAAAACGCCAATCAACGGTAGCTTGTTGTTCATTTCGTTGTTTAGTCCATGCTGCTACTTCTTGTTTCATCGTGTCGATGTCAGGAATACGTCGATTCAAACACTGACGAGAAAGAACAGAAAATTCGATTTCCACCATATTTAACCAACTGCCATGCTTGGGAGTGTAATGAAATTCGAGTCGGTCAAGAATTCTTTTCGCTTCATGAGGCGAGAATGCTTTGTACAGTGAAGCGGGGGTATGAGTATTAAGATTATCAAGAACTACTTTGACCTTAACCGCATCAGGAAAATGTTCATCCACTAATTCTTTCATACAGTGGGCAAAATCAATTGCAGTTCTTTGTGATGTTACTTTGATCTCTCTCCAGGCTGTCAGTGGTTGAAACCAGGCAAAGAGATTACAAGTTCCTTCTCTAATATATTCATAGTCTACTCGTTCTGGTTGTCCTGGTTGAGCAGGAATCGAAGTTCTTTTGTCACTGATTAACTGACACGGTCTTTCATCAAAACAAATTTGAGGATAGTTTTTGTCGTAAGGTTGAGAATATAAATCCAGTACATCTTCCATTTTCCAAACGAATTCGGCTCCTACTTGAGGAATGCACCATTGTTCTTTTAACCAGGGTTTAATTTGGTTTTTTTTAGCCTCAAACGCACTGTTTCATCACTAATACTTTCGACTAAATTCAATTCCACCAATCGGTCTGCTAATAATTGCATTGTCCACGATTCTCTTCCTTGGGGTGCTTCACTACAAGCTGTGGCAACTAAAAAAGCTTCGCCTTTGCCATCTAATTTAACTTTTCTGCCTCGACGATGACGCTCTGTTAGAGCAGAATCTAATCCTGATTCGACACATCTTTGCCTGGTTCGATGTACTGTAGATTTTCCTACTTTTAACATCATCGCTATCTTTTCATCTGGATGTCCTTCATTTGCCAGGAGAAGGATTTGCGCTCTTTTTAACTTTCTAACAGCGGTTTTCCCTTTCGAGGTAATTTCTTGTAATTGTTTAATTTCTAATTCTGAGAGATTGACTGTGTATTTAACTGTCATGACTCAACTCGGGTTTTAATAAATTGATTCTCTCAAATCCTTATTTTACCTGTCAAAACTAATTTGGTTCACTACTAGGAACTTTATCTTTTGTCGTTCCGTTTGATGTTCTTGACGGAGAAGAATTTCTTGTTTCTGGTGCTGGAGATGGTGGGACTCAAGATGAGTTGGAAGTTACCTATAATTATCCAGTAAACGATAATCTGGCGATTCTTCCCGCCTTTTATTTAATTGCTAATCCGAATAACTTTGAAGATAATCCCAATATCTATGTGGGTAACGTGCGAATGCAGTTTAAATTTTAGTCAACTTAATTCTTAAATTATTGATTAATAGCGATCCGAAGGCTAAACGGAGCGTCATCGCCTTAGAGTTATTCAAAGTTTTATATTCTGTTTCTGACAGATGATTTGATAGCGAAAACGAACTAAAAAGAGAATAGCAGCGATCGCAACACCGACAGACTGTCCCAACCACAAACCAGTGCCACCCAAGCCAAAATGAAAGCCGAGAATGTAGCCAGTAGTTAACCCAATCCCCCAAAAAGCAGGAATACTTAATAATACAGGAATGCGAGTATCTTGAAGTCCCTGTAGCGCACCGTAAGTAATTTTTTGTACTGTGTCTAATATTTGTGAGAGAGTAGCAATAGTCAGCATAGGTAAAGCTAAAGCTAATATCTCAGCATTAGCTGGATCGTCAATATCTAAATACAGCGCAACTATTACTTGAGGAAATAATAGCATTGCGACAGTTATGAAGATTGCAAATATTAATCCCATGCTAATACTAAGATATCCAGATCGCTTGATTCCTTCTAGATTTTTCTGTCCTAGCCATTGTCCCACCCTTACTGTAGCTGCATAAGACATTCCCAGCGGAATCATAAACGTGACAACAATAGTTTGAAAAACAATTTGGTGTGCAGCTAAGACTTCTGTTCCTAATGCACCCATAAGATAGGTAACAATGGTAAATAGTCCTAATTCCAAAGCAATAAAAATGCCGATTGGTATACCAGTTTTGCTTAATTCCCAAATAATAGTGGGTTTTAACTTATGTAGCTGTTCAAAGATGCGATAGGTTTTGAGTCGCGGATGTTTCAGGATATAAATTATTAAGGCGATAAACATTCCCCAAAGAGCCAAGGTACTAGATATACTTAATCCAGCTAATTCTAGGCGCGGAAAGCCAAATTTACCAAATCCGAGAATGTAGTTACCGATGATATTAAAAATTGTGCCAATAATCACGATTAACATCACAGGACGAGCATGGGATAATCCAGAGACAACACCTCGCAGCATGGCAAAGCCCAAAGCGGGAAGGAAACCCCACAGGATAATATCTAAATAGGTATTGGCTAGAGTAACAGTAATTTCTGCTTGCCCCAGCCGTAACATGATTGAATCTAAATGGGCGATCGCGATCATCATTGGTAACGATAAGAGCAAAACCAACCAAAATCCCTGACGTGCTAACTTTTCAATTCTGTTTTTCTTTCCTGCGCCATAAGCTTCCGCAATTAAGGGACTAACTCCCATAACTACTCCACCAGCAGTATTTAATAAGGCAAAGAAAGTCAGAGAAGCTAAACCACCAGCAGCGAGAGTTTCTGCACCTAATCTACCCATCATAATGGTGTCGAAAAACCCTGTGAGAGATTGAGCAACTTGTGCGCTAGCTAGGGGAATAGCTAATTGCAGAAATTTTTTGCTCTCTGTGCGAATTGGAGAACTAACTGAAATTAGAGTCATGATTAAATACTTTAATTAATATCCTTGAGTTCAATCTTCCCAGCACTCAGCAAGTAAAATCTTGCTAAATTTTGCTCAAGTATCAAAATCGTGCGCTCGATTCTTTATTAAAATAAAAAAGTATTTTTAAGCCAAACTTTGGCAAAATTAAACTAAACAATGCCAGCAAACCTCGAAACACCTCGTCTAATTCTTCGAGAGTTAAAAATTTCAGATCTAACAGCCGTATTTACAGCCGTTATTAAAACTGAAATTGTAACTTGGGATAAGTACACCGAACCAGTAGAACTCGTATATTATCAAATAAAAAGATCAATTTTACCAGCGGCAAGTTATTAACTGCGATCGTTGATGCAAAAGATCTATTAGAACCAAGACATCTTTATAATCATAATCAACAAAATCGAAGTTTAGAGATTTATACAAAAGTATTGTTGCTGTCTATCTAGTGTATTATTTCACAAATAAATACAATAATTCTCAAGAAGACGGCATTGAGTAAAGATTGCCCTGAGTCGATCAAAGCAACCTAAAAAGTGGTAACTCAGGGCAAGGAATTATTTCTCGATTGTTTGCAAGTATTACTTATCGGTGGTTTAAAAACGATATTAAGGCTATTTTAAATCAAAGCAAAGTTGGCGGCACTCAAATCCTCAACGGCAAAGTTGAGTAAAGTGACTGATTCATCATTTCCCAAATCGATAACGGTATCTTGTCCAACCTGTGTCGCTGCCCCACCGTTATCCAGAATCTGTCCAATATCGTCAAACGAGTCACTCAAATCAAGGACGTCTGCTGGCTCGAAGTCAGTGATGATATCTGCTCCAGTTCCTACAATAAAGGTATCGAAACCACCAGTCCCTGTTAGTAAATCATCACCAGCACCTCCAATCAGAAAATCATCACCACTAGCACCAGTCAGACTGTCATTACCTACTCCACCATCAACAATAACTGCATTAGCTGTGTTTTGAACGAAGTTGTCGTTGTCTTCACCAAGCCGAACAGCATCCTCTAGTAGGGGAGCTTGCAATACTGCAGAGCCATTACTCCCTGTAATTCTTAGAGCATCAAAATCTAAATCATCATCATCATCATCAAGTTCACCAACAACAGTTACTTCTCCGCCATTTACATTTAATTGATTCAAAAAATCATCTAAATCAGCATCAAAATCTAAATCATCAACACCATCATCAAAATCAACCTCAATACTCCCGCTAGTATTACTGAGAATAAAATCATCATCATCAACTTCAGAGAAATTACCTCTGATAGTTTGTATAGTTTCTTCTTGTAGTTCACTAATTCTGACAACCATGGTTACTCTCCAAAAATTTAAATTTTGCTTGCCTTTGAAGCTTTTGTTTAGTATTTCTATATACAGATTTCCATAATGAATTAAACTAATGATGAAATTTTGATGAAAAAAAATTCATATTAATTCAGACACTGAGAAACGAAGCTCAATAGCTTAAATTGCTACTTTTTTTTGTTGATGAGAGGTTTGATTAACCTTGTGTAGATACTCATTAACCTTTATAGCATCGGGATTGTTTTTGTTTTTTCAGAAATCTCTTATTTGTAGACTGTTTTGCCTGTTAAGCGCGATCGCTTTATTTAGGCACTGGTTCCGTTATATGTGAAAGCCACAAGCCCAGCCTACAGTGAATTAGAACGCATATCGGATCGTCAACAGTTGTGACCAAGATATCCCAGTCTTCACAATTCCTA
>JAAUYG010052510.1_pt1 | contig 10763 bp, 11 predicted proteins | sample 7278091 | NCBI WGS metagenome assembly JAAUYG01 (sample SAMN14350201, study PRJNA611818) | marine sediment metagenome | isolation source: surface marine sediment (0.6m) | place: French Polynesia: Moorea | collected 2018-08
AGATGAAGGGCTCCTTGTCGAGGCCGACCGCCTCGTCGTCGAAGACCCAGAGGCCTTCGTGCTTGTAGGGATGGATGGCGCGGATGGCGTTCATCGCTCGCTGGCTCCGTCACGCGTCAGGGCCTCTGCAGGATCAGGAAGCTCCGGACACTGTAATAGCCCTCGGACCGGGGCCGGTCGAGGCCGGCGAGGGCCGCCTGCGCCGCCGCCCCGCGCCCTTCGTCGCGCCGGGACCTATTGCGCGGGGCGCGGGAAGACCGCGTCGAAGTCGCCGCGGATCTCGCTGAGGGGCTTCAGATCGTGACCCCTCGGGTCCGCAGGCAAGGCATCGAAGTCGACATGGCGGATCTTGGTCATGACGTCGTACTCGCCGAGGGCCTGATCGAGCAGAATGAAGGCGATCCGCGTCAACGGCCCTTCGTTGCCGGCGTCCAAGTCCTTCATGGCGATGACGAGGTCGACCTGGCCGTCGGCGCGGGCCATCCGGTACCAGATGCTCTCGGGCGTGATTTCGGCGCCGCCCATGCGCACGGCAAGGTCGTGAAAGCTGGGGTTCCGCGGCCGGAAGGCGACGAAGCGCCAACCCGCGACCTCGGGCGCGCTTTCGACCGCGGCCAGGACACGGGGGATGTTCTCCCGCAGGCCTTCCGCGGAGACGACGAACTCGTAGGTGCCGTCCCCGGCCTTGCCGTACTCGAAGGAGAGACCGCCCCCCAAGGTGCCGAAGGCCTCGCCGGCTTCCAGGGTCACGGCTTGGAGCGCCTCCGGCTCCTCCGTCCGGCGCTCGAAGGCCTGGCGAATCCTGGCCTCGTTCGCCTGGAACCACTGCCAGAAGGCCGCCTCGCGGCTGCTCCCATGGCCAGGAGCGGCAGGCAGAAGGAGGGCGGCAAGCAAGAGCAGGGCGAAGCTGCGCATGGCGCCTTGTGGCCGAAGACCGCCGTTGGCCGCAATGACCCGCTTCACCGGGCGCAGAAAAGGCGAGGTCCGGCGCGGCGCCTATTGCCTGGTCTGCGAGAAGAGGGCGTCGAAGTCCGCGCGCAGGGCCGTGATCGGCTTGAGGTCGAGGCTGGCCGGGTCCTCGGGCAGGACGTCGAAGTCGATGGCGCCGATCCGGGTCGCGACGTCGTACTCGCCCAGCACCGCGTCGAGCATCAGGAAGGCGGCCCCGCCGAGGCCCTCGAGGGTCTCCGGCGTCAGCTCGGCGATGAAGAGGTCGAGGTCGGCCTGCTCCGCGCCCGGCATCAAGCGGTACCAGAGGCCGTCCGGCTCGAGCACCGCCTCGCCGAGCTGGACCCGGGCGCAGGAGGCCTTGCGCGGCCGGAAGGCGATGATCCGCCAGCCCGGCACCTCGGGCGCAGCCTGCTTCAGGGCGGCGACGGCCGGGAAGAGGCTGCGGATGCCGCCGGCCGAGAGGATCAGCTCGAAGATCCCGTCATCGGCCTGGCCGTACTCGAAGCAGAGCTCGGGATGGACATGGTTCAGGCGCTCGCCGATCTCGCCGACCGCGGCCTCGATCTCGAGCCTGCCGCCGCTGCCGTGCGCCTCGCGCAGGCGCTGCTCCGCCGACAGGAACCACTGCCAGAATGAGTCGAAGGGCGATCCCTTCGACTGCGCCTGAGCGTCGCCCCGGCCCGCCAGCCAGCCCATCACCGACATGTCGTCTGCCCTCCCGTGTCCGCCGCCGGATGCCCACCATCGCGACGAAGAGCCGAGCAGTCTGCCCGACAGAGATTTCTATTCCATCTACGGCCGGCGAAGGGCCGGCGCGGCGCCCATGCAGGCGACGCAGGCCACCCCGGCGTCACCGGCGCTGGACGGCCCGGCGGCGAGCCGGTCTAATCCCCCGCGCTTTTGTTAAGGATTCATGACGGTCGCGCGCCCCGCGCGGCGCCGGGAGCCGGTCAGGGAAATGGTTCTGGACGCAGGGGTCCTCTTGCTGGTCCTGCTGGCGGCGGTGCTGCACGCCAGCTGGAACGCCCTGGTCAAGGCGGGCGAGGACAAGCTGGTGATGCAGACCCTGGTGATCTGCGTCCACGGCTACCTGGCGATGCCGCTGCTGTTCTTCCTGCCGCTGCCGGAGCCGGCGAGCTGGCCCTACCTCGGACTCTCCGCGTTGATCCACTTCGTCTACTACGCCGGCGTGATCGGCGCCTATCGGCACGGCGACCTGTCGCAGGTCTATCCCATCGCCCGCGGCTCGGCGCCGGCGCTGGTCGCCCTGGGCGCCTGGGTCCTGGCCGACGAGGCCTTGAGCGCGGCCGAGCTGCTGGGGGTCTTCACGGTCTCGCTGGGCATCGTCTCGCTGACCGGCCTGCCGAGGCTGCGCGGGCAAGACGGGCAGGGGGACGGCCGCGAGGCCAAGGCGGTCGGCTTCGCCCTGCTGACCGGGGCGACCATCGCCAGCTACAGCCTGGCCGACGGCCTGGGCGTGCGCGAGTCCGGCAACGCCCTGTCCTACATCCTCTGGCTCTTCGCGCTGGAGGCGGTGCCGCTGACCGCCTTCACCCTCTGGCGCCGGCGCGGGCGGGTGGTCGCGGCCTTCAAGCCGCACCTCAAGGCCGGGACCATCGGCAGCCTGCTGTCCGGCCTGGCCTACGGCATCGTGATCTGGGCGATGAGCGTGGCGCCCATGGCGCATGTCGTGGCCCTGCGCGAGACGTCGGTCGTGATCGCCGCGATCATCGGCACCCGCCTGCTGCGCGAGCCCTTCGGCCGCAAGCGCATCGCCGCCGCCGCGGTGGTCGCGGCCGGCGCGGTCCTGCTGGAGACCGGCGGGCTTTAGCGCGCTTTCCTGCTGTACGGGAGGGGGTGCGGGCCGGCGCTGAATCCACGCAAGTGGAAAACGAGCTTGATCGGGGCTTCAGGAGAGCTGGTAGGAGGTGACTTCGTCCCGGTTGACGAAGCAGAGCCGGCGCCCGTCGTCGAGGGTGATCGCAACCTCCGCGCCGCTGGGCAGGGCGCGCTTCTCGAAGCCGGTGATGGTCGTGCCGCCCAGGCCCTCGTTCTGGCTGAGGTCGACCACCTTGTACTGGATCATGCCGTCCGGCTGGTTGGGCAGCGCGTCCAGGCGCTCGCCCTTGCGCAGGAAGATGGTCCCGGCATTGAGCCTCAGGCGGTAGGCTTCGCCCGCGACGACGAGGCCGACGGCATAGGCCGGCTCTTCCAGCTTGCCCTCGCACCAGAACTCCTGGCAGAGGACCTGTTCCAGGACCTGTCCGGAGAGTTCCGGCCAGTCGCCGATCACGGTCAGTTCGTTCTCGCTCATCGCTCCGCCACCGTTTCGTCGGTCAGGCCGCCCCGCGTGGGGATTCCTGGATACACCGGCAAGATTACCAAAACCCTTCCGCCGTCCCGCGCCCTGGCGCCGCGCCCGGGCCGGCGAGGGCCCGTTTAGGCATTCGGTAAGCTTGACCGCCTAGGGTTCCTTCCGATACCGCGGTTCGTTGCCGCGAACCGCGGGACCGAAGGAACCCTAATGCGTCGACAGCTGAAACATTGCCTCCCGCGAGGGCGGCGGGAGACCCGAGACCATGTCCGACGACAGCGTGCAGCCCGGCGGGACCTCATTCGGCCGCCGCGTGGTCAGGAAGCTGGCCCGAGAGCGCTTCATCACCGCCCTGCTGGCCCTCAACGTCGGGGTCTTCTTCACGATGGCCTTCGACATGATGGCCGAATCCCAGACCGAGCAGCATTTCGGTGCCAACCTGATCATCCTGATGGTGATCGGGGTGGTCATGATCTGGGTGCTGATCAACGTCGTGCGCGCCGAGGACTGACGAGTCCCGACCGCGGCCATCAATCCGACGCCCGCCCCTCCGGCTCCTCCGGATTGCCCCGCGGCGCGAAATGGGTCGCGTGGCGCAGGCTGCGGTGATCCCGAAGCGCCCAGTGGACGCTGGGGAAGGCGATCGCGTCCCAGGGGATCTCCTCCCAGGCAAAGAGATCGACCGCCTCGGACTCCGGACCGGCGGCGACCTGGTCCGAGACCAGACGCGCCCGGTAGATCAGCTGGATCTGGCTGATCCGGCGGATCGCGTAGACGCCGAGCAGTTGATCGATCTCGATCTCGGCGCGGGCTTCCTCCCAGGCCTCGCGCCGGGCGCCCTCGTCCGCCGACTCGCCCAGCTCGAGATAGCCCGCCGGCAGGGTCCAGAGGCCCTTGCGCGGCTCGATCGCGCGCCGGCACAGCAGGATCCTGTCGTCGCGGCTGACCACGGCGCCGACCACGACCTTGGGATTCTCGTAGTGGACGAAGCCGCAGTCCCGGCAGACCAGACGCTCGTGGTCGTCACCGGGCGGGACCCGGCGCTCGAAGCCGGCGCCGGCGCCATCCTCGGGCTCTTGCCGGTCTTTGGATTCGCGCCAGCTTTTTGATTCGGACATGTCTTCGGAAATGGGCATGACGCTACTCTGGACCAAGGCCGATTGCCTCGGCAAGCCGCCGCTGAGCCGGCACGCTTCCCAGCCCTGTCCTTCCGTACTAACCTGCAAGGGCTTCGAACTTCCCGGGGGTTCGAGGTCCGGCCGGAACCACCACCTCCGCAGCCCGGCGCAACACGCTTCCGCAAAGCGGCCACATTCTCGGTGTGTTGTCGTATCTTCCCGGAACGCCCCGGACCCTGGCGCAGGCGCGTCGGCGGGTCACAGGAATAAGTGCCAGAAAATTCAAGCATAAGACCAGACCTATTCTTGTATTAACAAATCAAGTTTCTAGGTGCGGCGAATTAGTTCCAGTGCTAAGAATATCTTTGTGACAATCGTTCAGGAAACGTTAACCATAAACTTGCGGAATTATTCTGCATCCTAAAGGCACGGGTGGGCCATTGGCCCTCACTTCTTCCGGAGATCAGCAACGTCAGGTCTCCGATAAAAAAATGAAGTCGGGGCCAATCACGACATAGGCTTCCCGTCGGGTGCGCAGTGCAGGAATGTCGCCCGATGGTCGATCCGGAGTCGGATCTACAGGAGCTGTTGACGCTGGCGCAGGAGGTTTCCTCGGCCAGCCGACGCGCTTTACTCTTGACGGTCACCGATCTCTTCGGCGAGCGGCCGGAGGTCTTGACCGAGCGCGAGCGCGCCCTGATGTCGGACATCCTGAGCAAGCTCTTGCGCGAGGTCGAGACCGCGGTGCGCCGGGACCTCGCCGCGCAGCTGGCCGAACGGCTCGAGACGCCGCAGGATCTTCTGCTGACCCTGGCCAATGAAGAGACCGAACTGGTCAGGCCGGCCCTGATGAAATCCGAGGTGCTGCACGATCCGGAGCTGATCGAGATCGTCGTCCATCGGACCCTGCAGCACCAGCTGGCCATCGCGATGCGCCGCATGGCCTCCGCGGAGGCCGCCGACGGCCTGCTCGAAAGCAACGACACCGACGTCATCAAGGCGCTGCTCGAAGATCCGAACCCGGAGGTCTCCGAAGCGACGATGGACTACCTGGTGGAGGAGTCGCGGCGCGTCGACAGCTATCAGGAACCGCTGGTGAAGCGCGAGAGCCTGAACCCGAAGCTGGCCCGGCAGCTCAATCTCTGGGTCGCGGCGGCGCTGCGGTCCCATATCCTCGATCGCTTCGACGTCGATCCCGTCCTGCTGGACGATCTCTTGCTGGCGGTGGTGCAGCACCTGGCGCCCGACGACGCGCTTGCGAACGCAGGCGGGGCCAAAGCAGGTGGCGCCGGCAGGGATCAGGGCCCCCGGCCCGGCCCCGCCGAGGCTTTGGCCGCACAGCTGGACGCGCAGACAAAGATCACGCCGCAGCGGATGATTCACATCCTGCGCGATGGCGAGGTCTCGCTTTTCGAGGCGGTTCTGGGTCGAATGACAGGACTGGAGCCACCGCGCCTACAGAGGGTATTATATGATTCGGGAGGCCGGAGCCTGGCGATTGTCTGCCGGGCAACAGGTATCGAGAAACCGGTCTTCGCATCACTTTTTCTCTTGAGCCGGAAAGGCCGGCCAAGCGAAAAGGTAGGGGATCCACAGGAGGTGGCTCAGGTGATGGCTTTGTTCGACCGCATTGATCCAGAAGCAGCGAAGCACGTATTGCGGTTGTGGCAACGCGAATGGGCCTACCAAGACGCGATCGATCAGATCTGAGGGGGCAGGCAATGCGCCTCAAGCGTGCCAGGGGGACGCGGGTGATTGAAGCCGCTGCCGCCTCGGGCTTGCCCGGTGAAATCCTCTCGCGGCTGCAGCAGGAGCTGCTGGACAACGGTCCGCCCTATTGCGTCGCCGACCCCAAGGGTGTGGTGACCTACGCCAACGCCGCCTTCCGGCGCATCCAGCCGGCGCTGGACGAGATCAGCGAGAGCGCGCCGAGCCCCGATATGGTGGCGACCCTGCAGTCGCTGGCGGCGCCGCTGCTGCGCGAGATCAGCCTGACCATCGACGGCCGCGACGAGGCCTACCAGGTCGAGTACAGCCTGCTGCGCGACAACCGCGGCAAGGTCGCGGCGGTGCTCGGCCGCTACCTGCCGGCCAGCGCGGTCGCCGAAGCGGAACGCGCCCGGGCCCTGGCCGAGGAGCGCTTCTCCGACCTGACCCGGCTGGTCTCGGACTGGGTCTGGGAGACCGATCGCGACCTCAAGCTGGTCTACGTCTCGGCGCGGGTGACCGACATCCTCGGCCACCATCCCCGGCAGATGATCGGCCGGCGGCTCGACCGGATCGCGCGCCAGCCGAAGGAACCGGGCAAGGCCCAGCTCAACCGCAAGACCCGGACGCCTTTCCGCGGCCTCGAGATGGAGATGGCGCACAAGAGCGGGGGCCTGCGGCTGTTCCGGCTCAACGGGCTGCCGATCTACTGCCAGAACACCGGCGAGTTCCAGGGCTATCGCGGCACCGCCGAGGACATCACCGAGCTGCGCGCCCGCGAGATCGCGCTGCATCGCGCGGTCGACGCGGCCGAAGCCGCCAACCGCGCCAAGAGCGAGTTCCTGGCCAACATCAGCCACGAGCTGCGCACGCCGCTGAACGCCGTCATCGGGTTCTCGGAGCTGATCAAGTCGGAGGTCTTCGGGCCAATCGGCATCGACCGCTACAAGAACTACGTCGACGACATCCTGGACAGCGGCCGCCACCTGCTGGCCCTGATCAACGACATCCTCGACGTGACCCGGCTGGAATCCGGCAACGTCGTGCTGAACGAAAGCCGCATCGTGCCCGAGGACCTGCTGCACGCCGCCCTGCGGGTGGTCGAGGACCGGCTGCACGCCAGCGGGCACGACCTGGAGATCGTCGTCGACCGCGACCTGCCGGCGCTGCGCGTCGACGCCGTCAAGCTGAAGCAGATCCTCCTCAACCTGCTGACCAACGCGATCAAGTTCACCCCGGAGGAGGGCCGGATCGAGGTGCGCGCCGGCCGCAGCAAGGACGGCGGCATGGTCTTCAGCGTCCGCGACACCGGGATCGGCATCGCCTCGGAGGACCGCGAGATCGCGCTCACGCCCTTCCGCCAGGTCGACAACCGCCTGGCCCGCAAGTTCGAGGGCACGGGCCTGGGCCTGCCCATCGCCAAGGCCCTGACCGAGCTGCACGACGGCACCCTGTCGCTGGAAAGCAAGCTGGGCAAGGGCACCAAGGTCACGATTCACCTGCCGCGCAGCCGGGTCGTCGAGACCAAGCCGGCCGAGGCCTGAGACCCGCCGCCTTGGCCGGAGACGCGGCGCCCCCTCAAGACCATCGCCCTTTGCAGCCGACGTCCCAGCGGGCCGCGGCCTGGCAGGGCGCCCGCGAGGCCTTCGGCGTGCCGGCCATCGTCCTCGGCGCCAGCTTCCTCGGCTTCGGCGCGCTGGTCAGGGAGGCCGGGCTCTCGCCCTGGCACGGCCTGCTCTCGACCGCGCTGGGCTGGGCCCTGCCGGGCCAGGTGGCGATGGTCGAGCTCTACGCCGCCGGCGCCTCCCTGGTCGCGATCCTGGCCGCGGTCGCGCTGACCAACGCCCGGCTGCTGCCGATGACCGTGTCCCTGATGCCGCTGCTGCGCGCGCCCGGCTTCGGCCGCGGCGCCTACTACCTGGCGGCGCACTTCGTCGCGGTCACCGGCTGGGCGGCGGCCATGCGCCAGGCCCCGCTGCTGCCGGCGGCGGAGCGGCTGCCCTATTTCCTGGGCTTCGTGCTGGTGATCTGGGCCAGCTCCCTGGCCACCACGGCCGGCGGCTACTACCTGGCCGGCGCGGTGCCGGCCGAGGTCACCCTGGGCCTGGTCTTCCTCAACCCGATCTACTTCATGCTGGTCTTCGCCGCCGATGCCCGCCGCCGCGCCCGCCTGCTGGCCCTGGTCCTGGGGGCGCTGGCCGGGCCGGCGCTCTACCTGGTGGCAACCGACTGGTCGCTGCTGCTGACCGGGCTCCTGGCCGGCAGCCTGGCCTTCTTCGCCGACCGCTGGTGGCGGCGTAGGGGAGACCCCGGGGATCGTCGTGGCTGAGCCGCTCGCGCTCTGGCCGCTGCTGGTGGTCCTGGGCGGGGCCGCCGTCACCTATGCCTGGCGCGCGCTCGGAGTCCTATTATCCGATCGTATAGAAGCCGACAGCCCGGCCTTCGAATGGGTCGCCTGCGTCGCCTACGCCCTGCTGGCCGGCCTGATCGCGCGGATGATCCTGCTGCCCCTGGGCCCGCTGGCCGAGACCGCGCTCAGCCACCGGGTCGCCGCCGCGGTGATCTCGCTGGCGATCTTCTTCCTGACCCGCCACAACCTGCTGCTCGGCATCGGCGCCGGGGTCGGCGCCCTGACCCTGCTGACCCTGGGCTGGGGGTAGAGAGCGGATTTAGGGCAGGTCGCGCAAGGTCCACGGGTCGAACATCAGGTATATGACCTTCCAGGCCTCATACTTCGATGGCGGCAAGCCACGGAGAGGGCTGCAGCGCATGATTGCCCGCATGGCAGCTTCCGCGGCAAGCCGGTACACACGGTCTTTTCTAGCTCGCCCTTCACCGACGACCTCAGCGCGCCGGACAGTCCCGTCCGGGTCAAGGGACAGTCGCAGCTCGACGCTCGCGTTCTCCGCTCCGGCAATCTCGGCCGGAACGTCCCAGCAACGCTGGACATCGCCGCGGAGGGAGTCGATTTCGCTCAGAGCCATGGGTGCCGATACAGCCGTCTGGGCGGCACTCAGCACGACCGAATCCGACGTTGGGCTCGCGACCTGCGGCATGAAGCGGAAGGTCAGCTCGCGCCAGCCCTCGTAGTCCGCGGGCGGCAGCGGCAGGGGACCGCAGGCGGTGAGCGCCTGCTGTGCCGAGAGGGCCAGCTCGCGGAAGACCGGATCGAGCAGCATCGCCTCGGCGTTCACGACCTCGCTCTCGATCACCGAGCCGTCGGGTGCCAGGCGCGCCTTGATACGGAAGGAGCCGCTCTCGTTGTAGCGGCCGTCCCGTTCGATGTTCCAGCAGCCCGAGACCAGGGACTGGACCTGCCGCACCGGCCAGCGCCGGGGATCATAGGCATTGGGTTTCGCCAGCACGCTGACATCCGGCACGATCGGGACGCTGGCCCGATAGCGCTGCGCGAGGACCTCCCCGTCAGGGCCGGCCGCGCAGGCGGAGAGAAGCCCGGCGGCCAAAAGGACAATAAGGCTGCGGTTAGGTAGGACGATCCGCATGCCCAAGCTATAGCCGGCCGTCGGCCGGCGTGCATCCTGCAGTTGAATGACGCTCGAAAGTAGGCGCCCGGCTATCCCGCCTCCAGCGCCGCCACGCCCGGCAGGGTGCGGCCTTCGAGCCATTCCAGGAAGGCGCCGCCGGCGGTCGAGACGTAGGTGAAGTCGTCGAGCACGCCGGCGTGGGCCAGGGCCGCGACGGTGTCGCCGCCGCCGGCGACCGAGAGCAGGCGGCCGTCGCCGGTCAGGCGGGCGGCGGCCCGGGCCACCGCGTTGGTGCCCTGGTCGAAGGGCGGCACCTCGAAGCAGCCCAGCGGGCCGTTCCAGACCAGGCTGCGGCAGTCCTCGAGCCGCCGCGCCAGGTGCTCGGCGGTCGCCGGGCCGACGTCGAGGATCATCTGCTCGGCCGGGACCGCCTTGACCGAGACGGTCTCGGTCGCAACGCCGGACTCGAGCGTCGCCGCGACCAGGGCGTCGCTCGGCAGGACGATGTCGCAGCCCTGGGCCTGGGCCTTGGCCATGATCTCGCGCGCGGTCCCGGCCATGTCGTGCTCGCAGAGCGAGCGGCCGACGTCGACCCCGGCCGCGGCCAGGAAGGTGTTGGCCATGCCGCCGCCGATGATCAGCAGGTCGGCCCGCTCCACCAGGTTGCCCAGCAATTGAAGCTTGGTGGAGATCTTGGCGCCGCCGACCAGGGCGGCCAGGGGCCGCTTCGGATCCTCCAGGGCCTCGGCCAGATGCTCCAGCTCGGCCTGCATCAGGCGCCCGGCGGCGGCGGGCAGGCGACGGGCGAGGGCCTCGACGGAGGCGTGGGCGCGGTGCGCCGCCGAGAAGGCGTCGTCGACGTAGAGGTCGCCCAGCGCGGCCAGGGCCGCGGCGAAGGCCGCGTCGTTGGCCTCCTCGCCGTCGTGGAAGCGCAGGTTCTCGAGCAGCAGGACCCCGCCCTCGGCGAGGCCGGCCACGGCCGTCTCGGCCGGAGCGCCGACGCAGTCCGACGCGAAGGCGACGGGCGCGCCCAGCGCGGCTTCCAGGGCTGCGGCGACCGGCTCGAGGGAGAGCTCCGGCCGGCGCTCGCCCTTGGGGCGGCCGAAGTGGGAGAGCAGGATCACCTTCGCGCCCCGCTCGCTGAGCGTCCGGATCGTCGGCAGGGCGCGCTCGATACGGGTCGCGTCG
>JAAUYG010117929.1_pt1 | contig 10763 bp, 8 predicted proteins | sample 7278091 | NCBI WGS metagenome assembly JAAUYG01 (sample SAMN14350201, study PRJNA611818) | marine sediment metagenome | isolation source: surface marine sediment (0.6m) | place: French Polynesia: Moorea | collected 2018-08
ATGGGGAACAACCTAAGGAAGTCCTATTCCAAATATGAAAGACATGCAAGGACCTCCAGACCAGATTTGGCGGTAGCCGGGCAGCGGCGGAAGAAAAAAAAAAAAAAAAAGCATAAAAAAAAAACCTCGGCCAAAAACATTAGGCATCCGTCCGACGGACGGGATGCCTAATCATACATCGCATAACCAACCTCCTTTTTACCGTCATGCAATTTTTACATTTTTTTTTTCATGAGATGAGACTTATATTCCAAATTCTTTAGTAAAACGGACCTACAAGGCATGCAATACGAAGGTACCAATAATACCCGAGGTATGGGGAGTGCGGCGTTATACTGTGCAATATTTGGCGGCGCCAGCTGCCATCGGAACTCCCAAGCGATTTTCTGCATATATACACGGCACACGAGGTTATATTATATACCTTATCTACAGCACCAGGAGGAAACTAAAAGTATCTATGGTATGTTAGCAAAGAATGGAAAACTGTTACGCAAGTTATGCTCATTGCTACTTTCAATTAACCATGTTTTGACGCTGAAAACTTTAATGTATGTACTCTTTCAAACTCAAATAAGTTATTACTTGGCTGTTAGGAAAATGCTTTTTTTTATAAGTTATAATGTGGTAGTTTCCTAAAATAGGTATTTTTAAAATTATCTTACTACAAATCGGTAACAGTTTTCCACAAAGAGGATTTGTCGCTTATATAATATGCAGCAAACACATGGACACACAGGGAAAAAAAAACACACAAATAAAGCATGCATAAAGAAAAAGCTCAAAAAATCTGCCACACCAAAGACAGACTGTTGATTGTTGCAGATAGCTCTTACGAGTTCATATTCTGTTTTCTACTGAAGAACAATAAATGTTGGACACCGGATACTTCTGACATTTTCTACTATTTATTAGCTACAGAGATATAGTTTTTCTTGCGCAAACCATACCACCAACAGGCTAAACAATTAAAGGTCCCACCCCACATAACCTCACTAAATACCTAGTACCTACTAAGGAACATGGTTTATGGAGGAACCAAAGTGGCGAAACGTCAAAACTGAAAATCCCATGTCAGTTACTTTCGACTTCAAAGAAATCATAATCGCTTTACCCAGGTTTCTCTCACCATATGTTCATTTGCCAAATGAAAAATTATTTCATTACCAAACTAAAAAACCCACATTTGCAGTTTCTAAAACCTGTATAACATGGTATATAATTGTTGGGAACTACATGTACTTAATAATACTACTTATTATTTCAACATCATCTATGCAAAATAATGAACACATATTTGGTATATGTTTCAAATGAGTTATTATTCCTGGTGGTGCTAAAAATACTAGTATAAGTATATTCGTCCACATACTGAACACAAAGTGCCTATTCCGGTTTTCATGCAGGGGTTTTCCCAGATTACCAGGTGGGTCCATAATACCACACTTGATGGTGATAATTTTCCATTTACACCATTTTTCTTTTCTTAAGCAGTGAAGGGACCTTACCATTGGTGTGCAATGCCCTGTTGGCTCGGAGATCGTGAACCGACTGCCCCACCCCAGGCCCCGTTCCAGCCTTGCTACCACCATGACCTCTCTTGGTTAGTCCGGCGGCAAGATGACTCGTAGAAGCCGAGAGGCGCTTGGCGGTGGGGGAGGCAGCGGTGTTTTTATTGGTTGGGGCTCTAGGGCTGCTATGTGGGGTAGTGGTGGGTTTAGTGCTTCGTGCCCTCAGGTCGTGCGAGCTCCGAGCGTGAAAATCATGCTTGTTTCGTTTACTAGGGGTTCCTACGTTGGTGACGACCGTGCACGAAGGCATCAGGCAACAGTTCCCGCAATTGTTGGAAAGGAAAAATTGCAGGCAGGGGAAAAAAAATACAGACACATTTAAAGCAAAAATGAGGGTGAGAGAGAGACAGACACGCATGCTATTCTATTCTATCTTTTCCCCAGGAGGTAAGTATTTTTTTTTTTTTGCATTTCTTATGCAGACACATCAAAATGCATTTTGCATTTTCAGACAACAACAGTCTGAGGTGGTTGCAATTATATAAATCTACTCAAAAGATATTTACAAGAGAATCGGTGGATTAACACAACAGTGAAGTGCAAATACTGAATTTAAGACAGGAATCCTAGCAAATACATGTATCACAAAGAATATACATGTTAACACAAGGAATACACATGTAGCACAAATGATTCTCTTGTAAATATCACGCAAAAACACAAAATTAAAAATAAACAAAGAAGGAAAATATGCAGTGTCAAAGCTCTTATGTACAAAAATTCTTGTCAGTTGGGCCAGGGAAAATGCTAAATGGAAAGAGAATATTTTATAACTATAGCCAAAGCAATTTTATTTTTCTTTTTGTGATGCCAATCAGTATAAATTTACCTGTTTATCTCATTATTATCAATTGTAAGGTTATGATATGATATTACAGGAACAATTTGAGAATACTGAATGGCAATGTGAAAAGATTCCCCAGCAGTAATGTGAAACCGTAGTATTTCAAGATTGTTATTAGAAATTAGGACAAAGTTTTGTAATATCTTTAATTATTACCATTTCAGTACCGGTATTGTATGATCTAGTAAAGGCACTTTAAAATATCAAAAAAGTTCATCAGACTATTTCACCTAATGGTAATGAGCTACTTTGTGGTGATATCTGTTGAAATGATGCTACCAAATTTGAAATTTCAATAATTTTCCACTGTCACTTGAAATGATGCTTTCTACATGCAGTTCGTAATTTCAATGGCCTTTAATGGATTTGTTTTCTTTATCTGACTTTCCACATGTACCATTCATGATTAACGGGTAAGTTGAATTTTATTTAATCTATGAAAATCAACATGATCAAATGTTTTTTTGTTTCCAAACCCACACACTGCTCTCCGAATGGACAGTTTACCTATTATGGGAAAGAACGAAATGTATGGTTCTAACCGCTGTACTCTACAGACTGGTGCCCTAGTCGTTGGTAATAAGCATAGCAAAACTCAAAATGTGCATTCCTAGTACACCTTAATTAAACATCCCGGTAAATATTACCAGTAATGCTTCTTAATAGATTATGCTTTGTATTTCAGGCACTTGCAGCATTGTGCCCTGAGATGACAGTGTTTTCACATTACCGGTAAATGTGATTGAGTCACATGTCAAACTTAAATCCAAGCAAATGCACTAAAGGGGGTAACTTTTAAGTTTAGCTAAACAACCAGCTCATAAAAGAAATGTGAAAGCACATGTTGAGCAAATGAAAATTAAGCAAGCTTTGAACTGCAGGAAAATGTGAAATACATGAATTGATAATTTACAAGAGGAAAATACATAGTACACATAACCATAAAGAATACCAGTAGTTAAAATTAGGCACTGGACCAAGTATTTATATTCCAATATATTAGAGAAATATTTAAGGTATCGTATTTAATTCTGAAGAGCTAGTACACCAATCAAATGAAACTCGAGAGTATCTTTACCCGTATAGACAGACCTGCGAGAACGTTCTTTCTCTGTTTTACCTTATTACCAATCAGCGCTTTCACATAAAATAGCAGAAAAGAAGATGTTTAATATATTTTTTGGTTCATGCTCAGTTGCATGCATTTCAGTAATACATAAAGACTGGTACACAAAATAAACACACTGCAGATGATGTTGCTTGGCACTGTTTTGCTCAAATTCTTTCTCTTTCTTTATTATGTAAAACCAGTTGTATCTTAACCTGTGAGAGTGATCATATAAGAGTACTCTGGGTCCTCCTGAGGCTGTACCCAAACATTCTATTACCGTATTTTAAGCTTCCTCAACCCAGACCGAATTTGAGCACTACATGTACTTTGGACATTGAAGATGCTATACACGATCACAGAAGATAGTGCAAAACCATCTACTTGGTGATAACATTTTGTTGTTTTTTTCTTTTTAAAAAAAAAATGTGAAAAGAAGCAAAAGTGATCAAAACAGTGCACAAAAAAAAAAAATAAATAAAAATAATAGCCATGTAGAGTGAAGCAAATAAAAGCATGCAGCATACCCTGCTTGGAAGAGGCCGTGAGGGATTTTTCCCCGCTGGCCAGATTGCATGCAGAAACCGCCCTACGCTGTGCGCGTAGGCTGGGATGATGGCCGCTAGCATCGGTCCCCGAGCTCGTCTGAGACTCGCCAGGGCCGGCCCCTGAGCGAAGTAAACTCCCATGCGACACGGCCCGTTTGGACTGATCTATTGAATCTAGGGGGTCGAGCATGCGACTGGTACGACTACCAAAGCCATAGACACCTGTTGAGCTGCGTTTTGAAGTTCGGATCTCTACCAGCTTGGCGTCTCTTTCTACTGACTTGCGAATGATGGCTTGCTTCCTTGTCTGAAAGTATACAGAATAATCCCTTTTTGAAGTTTGTGTACAAGACACTCAGATTTCAGCTTAGCATATTTCAAATGTCAGTCTAGTGTAATATTCAGTGGTTTTCTAATACAGTAGAACCTGCCTTGAAAGACTTTGCCGCTGGTCATAAAAATGTGGTATCTCAAAACAGGTGGTCCCTGGTGACAGCTTCAATAGCATGAAAATGCTTGACTTTCTGCCACAAATGTGTGGTCTTGCAAGACAGGTGGTCTTTCATGGCAGTAATCTCTCAAAACAGGTGTTTCTGCACACAAGATACAGTTAACCTTCTCTTAGATGACACTCTCTAAGGAGGCCACCTGATGTAATTTGGCCAAAAATCTTTGCTGCTACTGCTGTGAACGTGTTCATATCTCCTTCTCACCCTAGGCCACCTCTCTAATTATGCTAATGTGGCCACAATTTCTTTTATCTTCTTGGCAGTGACAATGGGGTAGGGGTGGAGGGTGAAGTCTTAGTGCGTTATATGTCTGCAGAAGGACATTTTATCATGTTTATATGCAATAGCTTTTATCATTGTTTATTATTGGGCATTTTATTACCGGTATTGCATATTAAGTTTGTTTTGTTTCTTTTACACCATAACTTTTAAATTATTATTCTGCTATTTTATCATTCTTCAGTTTGTACAAAATGGCAGTTCACTACCCATGCAATCTGCATCCACGTTTGACTGACATTTGACTGTGAAGTGTGTGCAGGCCCAGAATATCCATGATATACAACCCTGGAAAATCTCCCAAAGAGCACAGTAAAGAGCCTGTGGCAGGGTGAAGCTCTAATCACAAGTATGAAGGAGTCCTTGACATGAAAAACAACCATCTAAATAAGCATGATAACTGGCGGCAGTATAAAGTGGCACTCAAATAAATGGCAGGACTTTTAGCACTGTTTAAGAAAAGCTCATGGGTGTTTGGAGTTATTAAAAACATAAATCTTCTTGAATTATTATCTGTTAGAAAACATTGTCAACTGAGAAAAAGCTTTCATGAATAAATGCTTTTCTTAAAGTTAAACCTTAAATACATGTGTACCTGTAACCCCAGGCTTACCAGGCTACCGTCATACATTCCCCCTCACTTAATCTACCAGTATTTCCACAGGGTGGTGTCATACTAACATATAATTATCATGTGAATTTCATTATATTCTTTATAAATTTGAATAACATTTCTATATGGTCATCATAAGGTATCAATCCATATTACTATGCCTTCATAAGCTCTGGGAGCTTATCATACTAGCCAGTTTAGCGAGCCTCTGGAGCTTATGAAGGCACAGTAATACATTATACATTCTAAGGCCTGATACTTATTCTAATAAAGGTAAACAATATATATATATAGTTAGTATTTACTTTACCATGTTTACCTCTTAAACTATGTACATGCACTTATAATACATGTACCGATATTAAAATGTAGAAAACTACAGACTCACATTACTTATGTTAATCATATTAATACATGTATTCAAATGTGGAAAATTTGCTGAAGTGGTGTAACTGACTCACATTTTCTTCCAGCAGGAGTCTTTGCCTCCTCTCTTCTACAGTGTGCCGATGTTCCTCATCACGTTTTCTCGACTCCAGTAACTTCCTTCTGCGATCCTCCTCCTGCTTCTTTCGGAAATCTTCCGACCGTTTCTGCGCATCGCGTAACTCCTCCAGTTTCTTTTGTCGATCCCCGGCCGCCTTTTCTTTTGCGATGCGTATTCTTTCTTCGCGCTCCTTCTGTTTGGCAGGATCTGCAAGAACAGAATGAGGGGACATGTATATTATTTCACGTAATACATTTAGCCCAATGTGTTCCAAATGCTAGCATGCTCTTTGATGGATACACAGTATATCTACACAATCTACTGGGCATTCTAACATGTCTAAGCAAATGAGTTTGTGATCTTTTGACTCAAATTCCTGACCATCTGTCACCCTTGACATGTACCGGTATAAAATGTTATCTGGAACAGGTCCAGCAAATGTGTTTGTGGCTGTTTCTCTAAAGTACTGTTTTTGTTTTCATTTAAGGCTCAGTGAGTAGAATAACAATTTTTCTGTTCTGTGTTAATATTAATTTTGTTTCAACAACTTTTTATGGGAAAAGTCTATCAGAACATTTTTCTTAATTTTGCACGTACATGTCTATTATCTGGCATGTTCTGATGGTTTCAAGCCAAAGCAAAGAAAGTGGATTACAAACAGTAAAGCAGTCCCACATTTCTCTTGCTCTTTTAATTCCCCCTATTTTCAGAAAGTGCACCAGTCCCACAACAGGAAGTTTATGTTTAAATCCTTCAAAGAATTCAGTTCAGACCAACAAGCAAGGAAGGACATTTCCCACACAAATTCAAAGTAACTCTCTAACAGGGAGCACATAAGTAGTATAAGTCCTTGAACCAGCAGTGTTAAGTTCACCTTGCAGTGTGCATACTCTGTATTATAGTGGTCTCTGCAAATGACTTAAGACCCCTTCATCTAACAATTCCCTACATTTTAAGACTGGCAATTAGTGACACAACTTTTATATTTCAATATCAGCAGTAATCAATATCAACAACTTAGGACCCTATTGTTCTGGCTGAACAGGTGGTCTTAAAAATGCCGAGACCACTTTATACAATTATGACATCTTGTATTATTTAAGGATATTAAAGAAATGTTATTCTGTGCCTGTCTCATTCTGTCCGCCGCCGCCGCCGCCTCTTCTGCAACCACCGCACGTGGAGAAAGGCCAGACACCTAGCATCTTGCCACCCCAGACAGGGAGAAGTTACTAGTGTCTATGACTGCAGCACCGGTGGGAGTCTCCAGTCGATCGCTGGATGGTTGATGGTGGCGTCTGCTCTAAAATGAGCCTATATTCAAGCAGTTAAGAACTTCTGTGTGGATGTCTGTAGCCGTTTCTCATGTTGTGAAGATTGCGATGTATGAATGCATCTCAGGCAAAAGGTCTTCTATGAAATCTATCGCTATTTGGAGATGTTGAACTGGTGGGCAACATAGAATCCTGTATTATATAATCACACAACTGGAGTCCTTCCTGCAGGCTGCAGCAATACCTATATTGAGTCACATTCAGACCATCTGAGCGACGTCACAGTGTCTGTTGCCCTCGACACCCGCTATAGCAGACCCTCCTGGATGTAAAAATCAGCCAATGACGCAAGCACCCAGCATAGGAAGGCACCAAGGGAGGTCCCTGATTGCAGTGTTACAATGCAAAGCTCTACTCTTCTGCAAGGCCATTGTCAACATGGACAAGGCTGAACAGTCATATTATACCATTGGCTAGCTTCTATGTACATGATGTTACGGATGTACCTGCTTATTCCATCCATTCCATTGTTCCATAACATCCCAAAATATGTTTAAATTAACATATTATGCAACAGCAAAAAGATAGTTAATTCCACAGGGACGTTCGTCACTATACGTGCAATATCCACAGAATGGCAAGGGCTAATCACCATCCAGAAATTTATTAACTTATTTGGAAAATCCAGCTGATTGTCTCATCGTTTCTGCCAATGAAAGTCTTAGGATAAAGGATTATATCCAGATTCATGCATGTTATTATGCATAACTGTTGTTACTTATATTCCACATATTGATGAAATCAGCAGCCTCCTTAATCCTTTACATCATTGTATCTGATATAAAGATATACAGTACAATCATTACTTATAAGCCACAACACTCAAGTCAGAAGACTTATTCCAGAAATCCAAGGCTTCAAGCCTTGACTATGAGGGAAAACCTTTGAATCCTACATGCACACCAGATTCCATAAATGGCACAAACAACAGACATTGAGTTACAAGCAGTTTATCTCAAACCGTTTGAGACCCAAGTAAGCTCTATGCTTTCATGTCCTCTTGGTGTTGATCCATATGTCACAGGCAGGTTAAGATGCCACCACCCTGTAGCCAGGCCCCGCCACTTTATCCCAGTCCCTTGTTGCATTCCAGCTGAGGACAGACTGAATGTGGCAGACGGTGCAGGGAATATGAGTCAGCGACCGGCCAGCCGGTTTGTTCCCCTTTAGGAATGGGCGTCATTCAGACCCACCCTGGATAGTAGGATCAATGTGCCATCAGGAAACATTGTCACATCAAGCTCTGCCTTTACAGCTTCATGAGTCAATATGTGTTTTGATGTGTTTTTGGTCTTTTTTTAATGTCTGATCCTTCGTGTTTCTGTCTATATAATAACACCAGGAGGGAATCGGCAGTTAAATGCCTCCGCCTATTTCTATGATTCCAGCTCCTCTCCACTCCCAAGGCATCTCCTCCAGAGCCACCCACACATACATCATTCTGTCGGCACCGTCCGTTCCATCCTGACATCACCTGGCGATTGTCGGAACCTCAACCCCCTCCTTGCCCTTAAATGGAAGCAGTCAATGTCTATGTGTCTGACTGGGTAGTCGGCCTGGCGTCATAGTCGGAAGCCGGCAGCGGCTATATGCATAATGCCATCGTCTGGGAATGGGGGAGACAGTGTCCTGGCCAACCGCATACCAGGGAGGGATATGGGACAGGCTTGGGTTGTAACCTCCTCATGTACATACTGCATTCAACATGTTCAAGATGCAACAACCTGGGCAGAACCAGGACAGAATTTATGCATACATGAGGGGACGGACCCCTGTAGCCTAATATACTAAGTCCTGCTCACAACACTATTCATGGCACCGTACATGCTGTAGGCCTTCATGAGCCAGGGTGGAGACGGTTCCATTGGAGACATTCTCACAATGTCAGCACTTCTTACATGTCTTAGGGAGACAGGAGTATGAATTTAGATTATTATCTTCATTATACATTATTGGACTTTATATCTGACATGCCTGAAGATACAGTGAAACAAAAAGTGGTCCTTATATACAGGTTGAGTTATATTCGGGTTCAATAACATGGAACATATACCGGTACCACTGCGGACCAGTAAAATGTCGTCCTTATAATCAGGTGGTCCTTATATACACATGACACAGGTGGCCTTTAGAACAGGTTTGACTGCATTTAATTTTTTTAACATTATACAATATTGTACTTTACTACAATGTTATACTTATGCTCAATTGGATATTTTTCTTCTTGGTATAATCAGCAATCCAACTCTGAAATCATTGTTTGAGCATACTGAGACATACAAAGAGCCACTGAGAGCAAAGCTTGCACTTTCATCTCTCTCCTCAATTTACAAAATGATTTACCGACCTAAAACTATACATCTATAATCCATGACTAGTAATGTAATGCCGGGAATACATGTAATAAGCTTTGAAATACTTCACATTTTAAATAACACAACCGATATTAATTAAGTGATTTCATGCAAAACAATGCTTACAATGCTACGATGCAACAGGATTATATATATATTCACCAGTACCCAAACACACACACTAATGCATGTGAGGTCACTGATTTTACCGAGATACATATTACTAACTAAATTGAGGCTCAAATTAACTTATTCTACATGCTTGGCATTCCTAAAAAAACATTTGTAGTAAACGAGTAACTACCAGGAGTATCATACATGACACTCACTAGTTCAGTACTGTATTAATCAACAGTTATCATGGTTATTTGTCATAATCTCACTGTTAATCCTGTGAATTTCTGCACACAGCACTGTGTCCCATCCCCATGATCCATGAGCTATTAGCAAATAACAATTTGAAGTCCCCACTCCAGAGCAATAGCAACAGAGTATTGCGCATGACTAACACCATGAAGACCTTGACATGTACGTTTGTAGGCAACAGTATGCATGGGGCATTATATGCTATCTGGTCTCCCATGCATCCATATCAATATAATTATAACTGCTTAATGCTTATAGCCTAGAACATGTAGAATCAAGCCGACAGCACATACAATTTGTACATATGAGCGGACATGAATGTGAAAATGCCACTGCAGGAATTCTTGCACCATGTGTTTACAATGAAGTGTGCACGCCATGTTTGGTATTGACAACAGCAGCATTACTCATGTTACTCATGCAGCTTTGCACAATAAAAATGTTACAAATAAAATACTAATACATGAGTGTTTAGGTATCTGTTGTTGCAGTGATCACTCATTATGACAGATTTTTCAAAGGTGGCAACAGGACAAAAACCATGAATGAGTGATATTTAAGAATTGTTAATATTGGTTACTTGTGTAATAAATCTCTACTGACACATACTGGATAAGCAGACTTAGCAAAGGAACAGAAAATAACAAGAAGCCCAGGGGCTTGGCGCTCTGCTTGACAAGATGGAAGACAATGACCACATAAACTGGATAACACAGAGATCTAGATGTATCGTTCACTCTAAAAACTGCC
>JAAUYG010260539.1_pt1 | contig 10763 bp, 12 predicted proteins | sample 7278091 | NCBI WGS metagenome assembly JAAUYG01 (sample SAMN14350201, study PRJNA611818) | marine sediment metagenome | isolation source: surface marine sediment (0.6m) | place: French Polynesia: Moorea | collected 2018-08
CCCTGCCTGGCATGAGAACGTGATGGATGGTTGGGGCGCTCGGCCTTTACGCTGACTAAGCGTACTTATTTTTCCAGGTGATGGGTATGACTGCATCACTGGGCGTAGGAAAAGCGCAAGATTGTGATGAGGCCATGCGGTTCATTCTGCACAAGTGCGCCAACATGGATGCGAGAGAAATCGCCTTCGTACGGGAGAACAAAGAAGAACTCAGCCAGCATTCTGACGATCCAGAGGAAGGTAATGTTCAGAAACTGCCGCAGCAGCGTTAGGACTGAACAATTACAGTTCTTGCTTGATTTGTGGCATGGGCAGCTTTTTGCCCACGAAAGAGCAGAACAGGCCATCTGTGAAACTGCTGTACTGATCTGTAATGTGCATGCTGGTTTGTTTTTGGGCCGAGCGCGACGAAGTCGGGATGGCCTTATGGAGTCCTGTCTACATGATCGTTGTCATTGTCGTGCAGGACCTCCCCACCCTGGACTCTCCTCGACCGCAGACCCTCCTGTCCCCTGACCCTGGACCCCCCTGACCCTGACATCACATCATGATCACATTATGGGTATTACGTTGTTACGTGATACGATCGGGCCATGCGCTACGCCTTTACGCTGACGAAGCGTACTTGTGTTGCAGAGACACTGCCTATCGAGGAAAGGAGAGACGATGTCTTTCAAAGAAAGATCGTGGAAGTCATGAAGGAAATAGAAGCACAAGTGATTGCATCCGTGGGTGAGTAGAATGAGAAAATTTGTGTTTGTTTGAAAGCTTGGCTGAAAGCGGAGCGGCCGGAGTGAGTCACCCTTGCTGTTGCTGTTATCATTGTCGTTGTGGTCGTGGACAAACACCCCCCCACACACCTGACTCGATCATGGATAGCGTCTGGGCCGCTGGCAAGTAGCCTTGTTTGCATTGCTTTTGGAGTGATTTTCTCTGTTGTTTGGCGCCCAATTTCTCCTGTTTTCAGCTGCTGCACCAAAAGGTGCTGAGAAATTTCTGGACTTCCCTGACAAGAAGTATACCCAGATCTACAGGGCTACGCTGTCAGACACCAAGGCAAAACTGAGTGATCTAGGGGTTCAAACCCAAGACAGACTGGTCATCCTCCCCTGTCTGGAATATCTCATGGTCAGTGTCTCGTTCTCTCCTTCCTACTCCCCGCGTGAGCAACGGGGTGGGTAGGATATGGACCAAAGCGCGCAAAAGGAAGAAAGAAATGTAGAATCTGAGGAACTTTCAGAGCAATGGGACAAATGTGTCACACATGGATCAAGGTTTATGTAACCAAGAAGACTCATCAGGTTCACATTCATGAGTGTTGTTGTTGTGCGACGTTGCAGGCTTATTCCTGGTGCCTGGATATGCACCGAATCGCGCGCGCAAAAGACGCTCTAGTGATCCTGCGCAGAAAACTAGAAACCCGACCGCGCGGACAGGTGGACGATAAAAACAAGCCTGCGATAGAAGCCTGGCTGGAAAAGAAGTACAAAGGTACAAAGGTACAAAGGCATAAATTTACAAGTCTCCGCTCCAGGTTGAAAACAGGCGGCTTGGACTCATGAACGCATCGTCGTCCTTGTCTTCTTTGTGGAATCCTCCACCGACCGCTTTGCAGTCAGTGTGTATGAGTGGGTTGGGGGGGGCCCGCGGCCTTTGCGCTGACCAAGCGTCTTGTTACTGCCGAACAGATGCGCTGCCGGACCTGAACAGCCTGTCGGTCGACGAAAGTTTGGTGAACCCGAGGCTAGAGAAGATGAAGAATGAAGTGATTGTTCCCTTCTTCAGGGACAACCCTGATTCGCGCTGCATCCTCTTCACCAAAACCAGGTACAATTTCCAGAAAAATGTTTTCAGCTTCGTCCAAAAAACTGTCAACGGTTATTTCAGTGATGCAGAAGTTGGCCTCAACCTCTGAAAGTTTGCAATGCGTGTTGTCTCCTGTCGCAGGGTGTCGACGGAAGCGTTGAAGGGCTGGATCAATGATGACCCAGACATGCAGCATCTGAACTCAGAACGCATCACAGGCCGAATCAGCGAACAGATGTTTGGTGAGATTTAGCCTCATGTTTGGTGAAGGGGGGTAGGGTGGGCGGGGGGCATTCACACCCAGATGGACAGGCATATATAGATGAACTAACAGACATCACAGAGTAATTTCCGCTCTCAGTGCGACAATTCACTTCGCTGATGTCTTTGTCACCTGCTTCAGGAATCACGGACAGTCAACAGGAACAAGTTCTGAAAGACTTCAAAGATGGGCGGCACAAAATCCTCGTGGCGACATCCGTGGCAGAAGAGGGTCTGGACATACAAGCGTGCAACATCGTCATCAGATATGACTACTACACCAATGAAGTGGGGAGAATTCAAACCAAAGGTCAAGACAACCCATTCGCCTTTCCCTGATTTGTTGTCACGATTGCCACAAATGCCAATGTTTCTTTTCTTTTGTGTCACTTTTGTCGTTTCACAGCTGCATTTTCGGAAATGTGTGTCTCGGTGGCACAAAACTCCAACACAAATCTTCCAATTATTCTCTATCCAATAGGAAGAGCCCGAATGGCAGACAGCAAAATAACAAACATTGCCAGCCCCGAAGTTCACGGCAAAGAAAGGATGAACCTCTTCAGGGAAGGTCAGTTAGCCCCAAGATAAGGAGGAAAATTTCTCTGTGTTTTCTCTCAAACGATTTTTGCAAGGATGAACCTCTTCAGGGAAGGTCAGTTAGCCCCAAGATAAGAAGGAAAATTTCTGTGTTTTCTCTCAAACAATTTTTGCATACTTCCTGTTGTGTCACCACAGGTCTCATGAAGTCTGCGGTGAAGAAGATTCGCGACATGCAGGAAACAAGCTCTGCCGCGTATCAGGAACAGATGCGACTTTTCCAGGTTGGTCTCTAATGAAGTGCCACATGATTTTCAAGATGAAATTTCAACCTGGTAAATTCGCAGGATGGAACTGTGCCAGTTCTTTCTTTGCGCAGATGAATGAGCTTACTTGCAAAAGTGTTTTGCAGGAGAGAGATTTCTGGGAACGGTTTTACACTCGAAGGTTGAAGGAAGAGTTTAAGAAGAAGAAGAACACCGATAGACTCATCATGGCATGCTTTGGGGTAAAGAAGGGTGGCATGAATCCGAGACATTAGTCTGGGAGAGCCAGACTCTAAAATGGGAATTGGGTGGGGGACGGTGCTTTTGTTTGTCCTTTGGGTAAAGGGTTGAGGTTATTGGTATACAAATTCTCCCAAGATACATACATGCACCTGTGTTCTTGAATGTCGTTGTTGACGTACCGATCTTGTCCCGATGTGAAATGATTCGGTCTACTCGGAACTGTGTTCCTTTCTCGTTTCAGTGCCAGCGCCAAATGTGCTACAGTGATGAAGTGCGGCGTTTCAAAGACATTTGGCACGTTTGCGTCAAACCGGAGTTCGATGAACTGATCAAGGTGAATTGTGTCGGAAGTTCAAGTTTTTGGGGGATCCTTGTCTGCTCTTGAAGTCGTTGGCAGCCACCGCGCGGCCTTATGGAGTTATGTCTGCGTCATGGTTGTATTTTATTCGTTCAATCCTCGCCACCTGTACTGCCCACGAACAGAGCGGGCGCAGAGGTACTCGCAAATTACAAATGGTGCATGCAAAAATTTGAACGCATTGCTGCCAATTGCAGCGTTCGTACGGCATTGAAAGCAGCATCAAAAGATTTGCGTAAAAATCAGCTTCCGTATCCTGCGTGAACCGGTACAGCGTGAACTTGTTTTTTTGTTTCAGGTGGAGCGGCTGAAGAGCAAGAGGAAAAGATTTGATCATTTTGTGCCACAATCGCAGATTGTCTGCAATGATCCAAACTGCCGCTTGTTCCTTGGACATATTTTCACATACAGAAGCATGGTCTCTTTTCCCGCTCTGAAAGGAGATGGTGAGCAGTCCTTTTGTACCCGCTTTGGTCCATTTTTGTGTGCATGATGCATTTGCAATTGAGCATGGTCTTCACTCTCAGGTGCATGTGGACTTATTTCAAAATGAACAGCTTGACTCCACCCATCGCCAATATAACTTTTGTTTTTTTTGTGGCAGCATTCACTTTCTACACGATGCATCCGGATGGCGAGAAAAAGAAGAAGCTTGGAAAGTTCAAGAAGTGGGATCTGACACCGTACAAATACAGCGAGATCGAGGAAGGAGAATTTCTGAAGACATTTGAAGGAAGGGTGTATGAAGCTCCACTGTGAACTGACAAAAACTGAAATTGTCCTTCAAGAGAATTTGGGTCTGAGAGATGTTTTGCAGCACAAAGTTAGCCAGACGAAGTGACAATGCTCAGCTTTCACCATGGAGTGGTGTGATTCACCGAATGTATCATTGGAAAGTTTTAATTCTACAAGAATAAGAACAAATATATAACCAAGTTGTGAAGGTTTCTGCCATTTTTTGGATTGGCATAGTGTTTCTTTTCAGTTGTTCCCTTTCTTATCTTTGAAATTCTGCCGATCATGTGGTTTGAGTGTTTTTGGGAACTCATTTCTACAAACGTGCCTGGCGCATTTGGTGTTTAGCAACCTCTTCTCTTGTGCTTTTGAATTGCAGATAATTTCTGGAAAAAAGAAATCATGAAAGCTTGAAACAAATAAACCGTTTTTTGGCATTGATACTTCTAAAGTGTCTTTTTTCCCCAACTTTGTACACAGCGGTATCTCTGTTGATCAGGGCACAAACACAGGTGCATCTACAACAGGCATTTCAGTGCAATTCAACTGGGAAGGAGGGTGGACATGGCTTGTCAGATTTTCCCTCCAACATCGATACCGTCACTCCTCTAAGACTGACACACTCGTACAAATACAGCTGTGCCGTCTCTGTGATGAAGCTGCTTTCAGCTGTCTCACTGCTGCGCTGCTGGTACTGCTGCTGCTGCTGGCGCTGCTGAGGAGGGACAATTGTGACTCATTTATTTCAGGAAATAAATCATTTTACTTTTTTTCCGCATGGATAGAAATGATTTGTGGGTGGAAGAAATAGGGTCAAAAACACAACAGAACAGCATTGCAGGCAACTAGTTGTTGAAACCGGCAAGAATTGGGAAAACTCGAATAAAGTGCAAGCAAGTCTTTCAGCTGTCTGTCGAAGTGCAAGTAAGTCTTTCAGCCGTCTGTCGAAGTGCAAGTAAGTCTTTGTTGACTGTTGTTTTGCTCGGCAAAAGTGCAAGGACACTTTTTGCACCTGTTTTGTTTTCTTCCCAAAGTGCAAGAAAATCTTCTTGTCACCTCATTCTTCCTTGGCAAAGTGCAAGTTTGTCTTTGCCACCAGTATTTTCTCCGCAAATTGTAAGGAAGTGTCTTGACCACCTGTTGTGAGATGAACACCTGGATTTCACGAACCATACCTGTGCAGCATTTTCTCTGCTGACCAATTGTGATTTAGGCCCAGTTAACGAATGACAATTAAGACCGTGCTGGTTTTCCTCAGGGTGCATATATATAGGCCCTATAAAACCAATTTATTTGTAAAAGGAGTCATTCGGGGCATTGGCGTGGTCCCCCAGACAGCGATTTGTGGCTCCGATTCTGGCGTTAATGATACCTTTTCTTTTTTTAACATCTTTGACACTGAAGATGTTTATCTGCAGGTGAGAATTCTCTGTGAGAAGCAAGAAGCACGCTTTCTGTGACATGGATTGGTACCGAAGGATGCAAGCATTCTTTCACCAATTTTTTCACTCGGATGAACGAAGTGAGGGTTCTCCGATGGCAGCTGTTCTACGGGGAGATGAAGACGAACTGAACGAATCATTGAAAAAGGAGAAAAAGAAATCATATTTGGTCAACAGGGCCTGTCTGCAGAAGTGAAACATTGGAATTGCGTGAAAATTCTTCTGGCGTTTGGAGTTGATGGCGATTTTACACGGTATGGGAAGCGCAGCACCTTGACGAATGTCTTGAAGGACGCCTTGATGGACGCGTGCCAGACGAACAATGAAGAGGTCGTGGAACACATTCTGGATGCCGGAGTGAACCCAAATCAGTTGGGCAACAACAGGCCCAACGGTCTCAGGGTGACTAAGAGCGTTAGAATTGCCAATATGTTGGTGAAGGCGGGGGCAAGTCTTAATGCCACTGACTATTTTACAGGCACAGCTTTGTTCCACGCCGCCAGCACGGGGCACCTTGAAATGGCCAAATTTCTTCTGGAAGCCGGAGCTGATGTTAATGCGGGTTGCGGGGACTGGCAAGGCTACATATATTGTACACCTTTAGAGTCAGCAGTTTGGTCAAATGAAGTTGAATGTGCTGAATTGTTGCTTTTCTATTCCAAGTCGGGCCAGGGGAGGGCTTTTCTGCGAGCGGTTGAGCTTGGACACTTGAAATGCGTTGACTTGTTTTTGAGGTCTGGTTATGACGTGAACAGTGTCATTGAAACTTGCGAGGAAGGTGAAACTAACGAAGTGACTCCTCTCATGAAAGCTGCTTTTGGTGGTCACATTGCATGCGTTGTGTATCTCACTGATCTTGGAGCAGACGTCAATGCGAGGGATCAGAAAGGGAACACTGTGTTGATGTTTGCCGCCATGAATTGCCAACCTGGGGTACTTGCAATTGGGCCAAGATGTGAATGCCCTCAATGAGAACAAGAAAAATGCTCTGTTGCATTCGGCAGCGTCCTGCAGACAACACTACGGGGAGTCCTTCCTGTTGAACACTGTAATTTTCCAGAAAGAAGGCATGGAATCCATAGAATTGCTTATAAACGCAGGAGCCAATGTCAGCACATGTGATTCCACTGGTAAAACTGCGTTACACTTCTTGGCTGACATAGATCACCTCGCAGGTGTGAAATTTCTCCTGCAGAAAAATTCGCCCATAAATGTGTTTGATTCGAAAGGACGTAACGCATTGATGAGCCAATTCGGTAGCAGCGGCCAGGAGGTGGAACAACTTCTGTTGGTTGCAGGAGAAAGCATGAGAAAGTTCCCTATTTCTTGCAACGTTCCTGTGACCCCTGATCGCGGAAGCACCTCGCGCCTATCAAAGTTCAGTGCATTCCGCCGACAATTTCGTTCCCAAGAGAGCATGTATACACACACACCGGAAGTTTTTGACCCAATAGACTGTTATGGTTGGTGTGAAAGGAGAAGGGAAGGTGTTCCCACATTGAAAGAAATTTGTCGGGAATTGATCAGGCGTAAACTGTTGGGGGCGAACCGAAACCGGTCACTGTTTCAAGCTGCGAATTCTTTGCGTTTGCCCTGTGTTTTAAAGTCTTACATTTTGTTCGACATGTCTTTGGATTAAATCAATCTCGGTTATTATCACTATTTGTAGGAAATTCCAAGAAACAAATTCGTTTTTGATCATTGCTGTTATTTTGATTAATTATTATTTTTTTACTGTTATTTATTTATTTATTATCGAAATGTATTGTGTTTGTTGTTGCTGTTTGCGTGAAATTGTCGGAAACAAATTTGTTTGTGATCATTATATTCATGTTTTTTTTTTTCTGAAATCAGAGATCTGCTTCGTTCATTTCGGTCGAAATGTCAACAATATATTTAGGCTATGTTTGTTGTTGCTGTTTGAGTGAAATTGTCAGAATCTAATTCGTTTGTGATCTTTGATGTTTTTTTTTCTGAAATCAGAGATGTTAAAAGTTCATTTTCTTCGAAATGTCTTTAAATTCGAAAGTCTTTTGCGGAAACAAAAGACGAATCTATGTTTGCTCGGTTTCTCGGAAACCTCTTTGCTGTGACCGACGCACTATTTTAACTGATATATATTCTGAAGTTGTCACGTTGAAAAAATTGTTTGATTTTCCTGTTGTTTTCTTTTTTGCTAGGTGCTTGTTAGTTTGTTCGAGAAGTGAATAAATTGTTGTCCCGTCTTTTTTCTTTCTTGCTGATTGTTCCTGCAAGGCTTCCATCAGTGCCATCTTTTGTTTTTGACCAGAATGAAACATTTCCTTCAATTGGGGTGCATTATGACTTTACTTTTCTACTTGGTTCCCAGATACGACACTAGATAGCAGAGCAAAAACGATTGGCGCATTTATTTTCTGGAGCCAATCCATCTTCTTCAAATTGACATAATTCATGAGTTGACATCAAATGCTTCAAATCAAGTGGCGATGCCTCAAGCCTAGAATGCGCACGCATGGTAAGTTCAGCCAACAGCACCCCAGACAAAAATGCTGAGAAAAGATGTTCCACACATTGCTTCTTGCAATCACCATCTTTTTTGTGGCAAAGCGAAAATTTTTACCCCCGAAAAAACCCGGCATTTTCCCATTTGAAGACATTTTTGGAGATTCATTTTCTTTATTTCAGTTGGGCTCGTCTGAAATTTCATTCCTCCTAAAAAGTAAACAACAACAACAAAATTATACCCGTTCCATTGAAATGGAATTGCATTGAAGAAAAATTACGAGAATGCAGCTGTCAAATTCAGAGCGCAACAAAAACGCAAGATTGATGTTGGGAAATCCTCATTGAAGCAGCACTGTAGCTGTTACATCACGGAATTGCGTCATTTCATTGATGGCTCAACTTGGGAAACTGGGTAGATTGATGAGTTGAACGTGGAAAGTCGGCCAAAGCATTCAGAGGCCGTACTACAGCGTAAGTTCTCTTACTACCACTAGTGGCAGCAGGGTCAAATGCTAATCTATTATGTGGCTGCTTGTTCCCGCCTAAAAGCAACTTTTGCATATTGTTGCCACAGGAAAAAAGTCACCTTAACGACGCGCATGTCAAGTGAGCAGAAAATTGTAACCTCAGTTGGAATTGGGTTAAACTTCAGGAATCCGCAACCAATCAAAAAATAGAAGCACGAAAAGGAATCATAATGAGGTCGCGTCACTGGGAGTCTGCGCAATGCGTGAGAAACAGACCCACTCGTGCTGCTCTCTGCCAATAGATGCAGAAACAAGTTACAACGGAAACAAGGGACCTCTTCCTTGAACGAAGAACACCTAAAAGATGCCGCGCACCCTGCTGCCTTACGTTGTGTGTCCTGAAAAGACATGTGTGTGAAAAGACAACAAGAATAATGAAGCAGTGCATAGACACTCTGGGTGCGACGTCCTCCCCTAAATCAAGTTTGGAGAACTTGACCCCTGTGGAGAATGGAGAACATGACTGCATCCCCCACCCCACCCCCACCCCCTGTGGAGAATGGAGTTGGTGACTGCTTATATTTGTCGCATTCTTCAGTCCTTCATTGCCTTCCACAAGTTCAACATCAATTTTGTGAAAAAGAATCACACCTGCAAAAGTGAGTGCTTGTGTCCCGACCTGCATTCTGGATTTTTACAAATCGTAAATGCACGGTGTGTCCATGTTACAGACTAGAAATTTCTTTAAATCTGTGTCCATGTGAATTGCCATGCCCTGTTTTTGGAACCCACTGACAACATCCAGATAACATGAAATTCTAATTGCCTGCTCAATTGGGCCTACATGTGACTGCAATTGGCTGCATATGCTTTCACCAGCTGCTCGGAGAATGCACACAACAAACGTACCCTCTCATTGGAGAACGCCAGTGGCTGCAAATGTTTTGTGGCCTTCGCATCCGTGCAGGCTTCTTGAATATTCAACATTTTTTTTTCTTGCCCAGATGCCATTGCGCAGATGCACGTCATCCTGATATGCAAATTACCACTTTTTTCTTCACTTCTGCGCAACTACGTCAGAATGCGCAGTGACGGTGAAATCTGCCCTTTGCGCACCAGCGAATAATGCACGGCAATTGGCTAATGATAATCAAGCAACGGAATCGTTGTGCGCGTGAGGGTTACATTTCACGCAAAACACGCGCAGCATGCCTCGACCTCGGGTTACAACAGATGGGGCTAAAAATGCCAAAATGAACCCGTAAATTTAGAGAGAAAGCAGATGGCATCGCGCAGGCATGCATTCTCCAATCAGGAGTCTTTTTTGTGTTCCTTCTTTCTCTCTCTCTCTCTCTCTCTCTCTCTCTCTCTTTTCTCTCTCTCGATTCTTTTGAAACCTCTTTGGTTGTTCAAAAAAGGTTTTCCGTGTCACGTTTCTTTGGCTGCGTCATGTTGGCTTCTGGTCCATGCGCCACATTTCGTGTTTTCTTGCCGTCAAGAAACGGTCTCTTGTGCACTTGAAAGACCGATTTTACAAAGACTTGTCTCTCAGTGGACATTTTTAGCCATTCTAAGAACATTTTTATGAAACATGAAACACGAAAGTGCTGCTGACTTTTCTCGCTGCGTTATCACCAGGTTTTGTCAGAGTGGTCACAGATTAGGCAGCAAGGATTGTGATTTCTGAAAGTTGTGGACCAGCAGTGACCGAACTTTTCAGTCAAAACCTTGGGTTTGTGGCCCGGAGGAATGTTTTATCTTTTCCATGTACATCTGAGGTGCCCAGGCCCTCTTGTGAGTCAAGACTCCTTGGGCTACATTGTGGACTGAATTGTTTTGAGTGCCATCTATTAGCTATTGAAGCTAAAAATCCATCAGGTGTCGCACATGGGTGCATCTGCTTCTCTGTCGACAATGTGTCTTCTTTGCACACAGAATCTCCAATTTTACCACAATTATGCGCAAACAAAAACACCCCAGGGCTCAGGGTTGTAAATTTCCAACAGCAAGACATGTCTTTCCGTTTGCCTTTGCCACATAAAAAGTTTTACAGCCCTTCTGATTACAACTTTGAAGCTCTTCAACTCCTTTGGCCCTTTGTTGGACATGGGGGCAATAAAACAATTTGGCCAAATAGTTGGTGGGAGATAAATTACATGGC
>JAAUYG010024317.1_pt1 | contig 10762 bp, 7 predicted proteins | sample 7278091 | NCBI WGS metagenome assembly JAAUYG01 (sample SAMN14350201, study PRJNA611818) | marine sediment metagenome | isolation source: surface marine sediment (0.6m) | place: French Polynesia: Moorea | collected 2018-08
ATTAAAGGTTACGTTACAAAATAAATAAATACATAAATAAATAAATAAATAAATAAATAAATAAATAAATAAATAAATAAATAAATAAATAAATAAATTCAGTAAGCTTTACCTGCATCTTTATATTTGAATATATATTAGTGACACGTGGCCGTTTGCTGAACAGTGATCGTTCAGCACGCAGACTGTTTGCTGTTGCAAACAGAAAACAAAACGTTCGCTGTGTTCGCTGAACTGAACGGGCCCCAGATGTAGATTTCCCTTTTAGTTGAATACATATTTTACTAATAGTAATGGCCGCTTCCGGTAGTTGCAGAAGTATCAAAATGTTGAAATTAATACAAATTACGCGTGCATTCCGACCTTGTCGAATGTCAGGATGCCCTTATCGGTTTATATTCATGTGGGTTAATATAGTCTATAGCATCTCGTATACTACTTTCTAGTTTTATTCAGTGGTATACAGTGGTGTAGGCTTCACCAGTGTTCACAAACTCCATGGTGAAGAGGATTCTAAATATAAGAGATTGACATGCCTTCAACTCCAAAACCAAGTCCTAATCCCCCACCACCACAGCAGAAAATTAATGTACAGTGGTCCCTGTATTTTAAGACCATCTGTTCAGCCAGAGAAATATGGATTTAATTTGAAGGTCTTAAATTGAAGGATATTTTTGAGAGAATTGTTAAATGGAAGGGCCTTAAAGCGCAGGGACCATTGTATGCTTGAGATCTTTGGTTTCAGATACAGGACACACGATAGAGGTTTCAGCACAGACCATCAACCACCGCACAAGCCAGAAATCACACCCCCAGGAAAGCTAAAGAGCTACATTGTGAAGAAGTATATTGGATATGTGGAAGGATTTGAGCTGAAAGTGGAAAAACATTACCCTCGAGTGTACAAAGTGTACAAGCTTTTTAAAGAAGGTAACACTTCTACAGTTTGGAATCTGGTAAAAATAAAGTATTTTATCAAAGCAATTCTAAACTCTGATGGTTTTGTTTTGATAATGGTGGAGTTTCGTAACGTGACGTTGATTCATATGTTTTACATATGAACATGATGAATTAGGTTTGCAATTCAAACTAATCTGATATCTGGTGTTTTGTGTAAATGTTTGCAATCAAAATACTAATTAAACCAAAGTACTAAAACATTTATAGTCTTTTATATTTTAACATCTAGACTGATTTAATGTTGAGTTAGGATGATGACATACAGTGCAAAAGCATTTTGTTTCCAGGAATTTCTGAGTTTTTTGCCGACACCAAGCTGTATTATTCTGTTGCAACTGACATATGGGCGGGTCGAAGTCTGCATACATTGTCTCGAAAGGAATTAGAAACCTACAAACAGGTACAAATTTTGTTAGCATGCTGTGAAGTATGTTGTTTTTACTGTAAAACTCCAAATATTCCTTATCTTATTACAGAGATGCAAATCTCCCATAAAAAGCAAAAAACCCATGTTCTCACAAGCCAGTAATTTCTGTACTTGTGCTAAAGTCGCAAAACAATAATGTGAATGCTGATCAAGTTCATTCATGTTATGACCTCCATTCTCACCAAACTACAGCAAAACTTGTATATAAAGACCACACAAAGGACCAACACAATGTGGTTGGTATGTACAGGTGGCTGTTAACAGGTTTAATAACATGGAAAAAAATCCCCACGTTGAGCTGTAAATTGTGGTCTTTATATACCATTCCTCTTTAAAACAGGTTTGACTGTACATATATAGCTCACATTTTTAGGGAATGAATTTTTTATTACTGTTTATTGGAAGTTGTTTCGAAGTTGACCAATAAATACAGTAAACTGTAAAACACACATAAAGTTTTGAAAATTACTTTTGTATCTTATGGATTACATGATGCAATAACCATGACAACCATATGAAAATAAATTGCACTACTAGAAGAACACATTGATTATTAAATTGAAGGCTACAATTCTTCTTTCTGATGACTTTCAAGCATCCCAAAGACATGTTGCATGTGGCACCCACTATTGCCCTGTATTATCTGCCAATCACAGACGTGATTACCCCATTTCTCATGTGAGTATCTTCATAAATTTTGCAAGAGATCCTGGCACCTGACCTGCACGGTTGTTAGAATACATATACAGTAGTCCCTCTCTAATAAGACCACCCTATTTGCCAGGAAATTGTGCCCATATTAGAGAGGTGGCCTTTGGTGAAAGGGAGCAGTGAATGCATTGGTTATAGTAGCACCAAAGATTTATGGCCATATTAGAGAGGTTGCCGTCTGTTGAGAGTGGCCACTAAGAGAAGGACTACTGTACACTAAGACAACTTAGGAAAGCAATGTTCAAGTTTATGCCATATTGCATTAAGTAGTGGTTGTATATTTTAAGATTAGTTCGAGCCAGGAAAGTAATCTTTGAACAAAGGGTCAACACCAATTATGCGATTGAATGCAAAAGATTGATTTGGAATGAAATCAAATTTTCAGCATTAAAAGCACTTACAGTGGACACTCAGATTTAAAATCATCCATGTGGAAAGTATTGTAAAATAAAAGGACCATGGCCTATTATTGCCCTTGCTTTTCAGACCACCTCTATTTCAGACCACTTGTGATTGGCCGTAAGTGGCCTTAAATCATAAGGACTACTGTATAGATAGATGTAATATCCTCTCAAGATCTATGTGATCCTGGATGTTCGTATTGTTCATTCTTCATGTTTATTTCTGTTGGGAGCACAATGTTTGGCTGCAAAGAAAGGTTTTACCAGATGTAATAATCTGTTAATTTATTATATTTGTGAGACTTGAAGAAAATAAGATGTGATGATAATTTGTGTGAAGTGTCCAGTACATGTATTTCAATGTTCTGCGATGTATTATTTTAAAGAGGGTATCTATCATGTTATGACTTTCTGCATAGTACATAATATTATGGTATCAAGATTATCAGATGAAAATATTGGTTCTGTGAACATGACTTATGTACATATCTTTATAAAATCATGATAGTTCAATCAGCATTCCATAATCAACATGCAGGAGACAGGAGTGACCATCAGGTTTCGGGTGTTTGGGGACCAAGGGAGAAACTAGTCACAATCTACACCTGAAATAGCAATGATCAGTTTTATTCCAATTTACAGACTATTTATATTTCTATTACTTTCATGGGTATAGTTCTACTAATCCAAGACATACTAGTACCTAAAAAAACAAACTATAAATGCAGGGTTGGCAGCGCAAAACCCTTTTTGTGCCTCCACAGACTTCGCCCACATTCGTTGTCTTTCGGTGCCAATGTCTGAACCCAAACGTTTGGTCCTGTAGCACCTTCAATCATCGTTCCACCAAATTTTTGTCTTGGGAAAAACTAATTTCAATAAAAACCTTTTATGAAATGCAGAAGCCATCACTTCAGATGAAACACAAGTTAATTTGAATTCCTAATTATATTCAGCAAAAGTTCCTACCGGTAAATTTATCTAGTGCGGCTTAATTTGCTAGCAATGATTTGATGTGATCCTCTTGGTCTCCTGTCCCCAGATGCCCTCTGATCTGCTACGGTCCGCACCCATCCTAATCGCAGCCCCTCTTCCTGCCGTCCCTTGGGTGTTGTACCCTGTGGCGTAAGTAATCATAGAGATCTCCTGGGGTTGAGTTCTTGGAAAAACTTTTTTATTTTAGTCAGAGATTGGGGACCAATCACATTATTAGGATTGGCGACTTAAGTTTTTTTAGAATGCCCACCAGCCCAGGAAATTATTTCCATGGTCGCTGATTTTCAGGGCTGGAGTTCTAAAGTGAAAAAAAAACCCCGAGGCCTGGCCAATCACATGACTCAGCTTCTGACTTAAGTGAAAATTTGAGACTCTAGTTATTAAAGTTTTATCGAGACTTCCAACCCAGGAAATTAGCCTGATCTACAATTTCCTCTGAATCTAATAGAACTGTGGAAGAAATTTAAAGAAAGTAAAAATTGTCCTTTCAGATTGACGTAAGTCATGACATGTTATAGATCGTGACTTTAAACCTGTTGAACAATCATGATATTGTGTGCAAAAAATGATCTTATGCAAACAGCTTTTTTAAAGTGATATTTCATGGAAGTCGTGTGCATATAATGCATGCATGTACATATGTGTAGATATAAAATATTACAACTGAATGAATCAATGATTGACATTGGACATACCGATGATGCAGTCATAGGGGTGTCCATCATAACTGCATTGTTAGACATAAGTACTACAACATGGAATTAAATATTACTGGTAATTACAACAAAGTGTGCAATAATCATGTTAACAGTGATTTCTGGTAATGTGTAGTGTGATTTTCATAGTGTGTGAATCAAAAAGGTTACAGGATTAATTTAGTGATTTTAAGATTTTACATGTGTATCTGGTTCTGTATGTGTGCATACACTGTATTACCATATATTTTGCTTGGCATCTGGTGATCTGCACTTGACAGCTTTAAGTCTACTTGATCCGTTAAGAAGCCTTCAAAGTGTAAAAAGTATTGCATTTGCCAGATACATTTTTATACAAAGTACATACAAAGGACAATGTCTGAATAAAATTAGTTCTATCATACAAATGTTATCTCAGAAATGTAATACTACATGTCTAATGCCTACATAATATTAATGAAACTGAAAGTCTTTAGCTAGGAGTACTATTCTGCACTATAGCTCCACACCTCATGTTTTGCTAATGTTACCATATTATTGGTAATCAAGCTGAATTAAACAAGTTACAGTTTCTGTTTCTCTGTTTATCAGTTAATGTCATAAACCAGAAACTAGAGTAGTAGTTATTATAACTTGAGTATGATTACATGTATGTATTCCTTAATTTCACAATTTACACTATATATTCCCAAAGGTGTTTGAAATGGCGTATACTCTTGAGTTTATTTTTTCAAGGTACATGTTTCCAAGGCATCTTCTGTGTCGGCACTTCTGGACACCGGAACAGAGGATGGAGTTTGCCGTTCATGACCTCCGGCAGCGGCTCCCGTTCTATCCCAGAATCCTTCATTCCTTAGAGCGTCATGCGAAGGACGTTCGTGATGTTGAAAAGCGGGCCTTGTTCACTCATGTAATCCAGAAGGTACTATGAATGCACAACAGAAATTGAGAAAGTTTAGTGCGCCAGTTGCATTGAAAAATCACCCTGTCATTTTCAAAGCAGGTTAACTCATTGTTTTTCTCAGTTTAAGTTTTGCTAAATTTCTGTGGAAAGTTACACTGAGACAAAACAAAAACTGTTAACTTACTTTTATAATCATAGTAATGCTTCATAGACATGCAAAAATGTGTTACCGGTACCTGCCTGCAAATGATCGTTGTATAGTAAATTCCCTGCAACTGTTGCCTAGAGATAGAAAGCACCTTCCATGTAATTTTGTGTTTCAGTATATCACAGAAACATACATAGCCTATCAGCATCATGCCAAATATGCGAACTTAAGTAAACTTTTTAGGTGTAAGTGTTTTTGAGAACTGTAGTTCAGGGCCCATTTTGCAGAAAAGTCTTCATATTGGAAATGAAACTTTACGAAAAATCAAGAAATTCACCAACCAACCTTGCTAACCATTGTCTTTTGTTTCCATGCTTAAGTTAAATTTTGGGCATAAGATATTTTGGGAAACAGGCCCTCTGTTCAGGACTTTTGAATTGCAAAAGTTTAATTGTGAATGTGATGCTTTGCTTCATCTGCTTGATACTATTCCAGGTGCAGCAAGACAAACAACCAACCGTGGAAGAACTGCTGAATCTAAAATCCCTATTTGTGACCCGTCCATTTGGAATGCGAAAGATGCCTAAATTACAACATGTAAGTCTTTAAGGTCCAGAGAAATAAATGTAAGTTTATTCATGGTAAGTATGTTTTGGAATACTATAAAATGGCTTGCTATATTGTAGGTTAGGTAAATGTCATTTGTGTATCAAGTATAAAACATTGCAGATATGGAGCTCAGGCAGTTGTTCCTGCTCTCAAATAAATTCTACAGAAACACCTAAATGATAACCATGTTCTTTAGAATGCACTTTGATTTTGTCCACCATACCATTTTACTTACAAAAGCCTTACTTAGTAAACATGTATTAACACAAGTTTGAGTTACAGCAGTTGTTTTGATACCTAATTTACCATGTTACCACTTACACACGCTTTACACTGCCTTACAATCTATTCCAACAGTGGTATGTTGCAAGAGGCTGGGATTTCTCAACTATCCTCATGAAGCCCTTTGTGGACAGCACGGTACTACTACATGGAATAGACTTAGCCATACACAGGGAGGGTGTCTCATCTCTCACTTTAGGTGACTTACAGCAGGTAAATGTACTGCAACCACACAAGGTTAGATAAATGTTAAGGACAAACCCTCTAGAAATGACAAAAGGTCATAGTCTTGGCAGCAATTGCTGTAAAGCATGCTCCCTCTCAAATATTAAAGGACAATTCTCTAATAAGGACAGAATTGTTTGGCAGAAAGGGTGTCCCTATGAGTTTCTGTAATGCCTATTTTATAAAGGTCTTCTGTTCCAGGCATGTTTTACACGAGGGTTGAATGCTGAAGGCCTATCTGAAGATGAACTTCGAAAAGCCCTTACATTGTGGATTTCTCTTAGTAGTGAAATTGATGGTATGTTACAAAAAAAATGCTCTTGGTATTGATTTTAGCCATGACATTGTGTTCATGGCATGAATATAAAGTAAAAATCTAAATTCATAAGTATACATTGCATATATTATGGGAAGGATGCTTGTTTGGGAGATTGTTGATATTTGTTGCAAATCTTAATGCATTTGATGTAAACGACCTTTACAGCTGTGCAACAGACAACTAGCCCTGCTACAAGTGACATGATCCCACCCCGTCCGTTGAAATGATTCCACCCCCATCCACGAGCCTCCTGGCCGGGCCTCCAGTGGGACCCAAAAAAGGGTGCCTAATGATAGAAATAAATGTACAATTGCATTGGCACATTTGAGCCACCGTATGTATGTGGGACCCCAATGCAATGAGAACTGGTCAAGCTCAACCAAGCATACATACATTTGAGCCACCGTATGTATGTGGGACCCCAATGCAGTGAGAACTGGTCAAGCTCAACCAAGCATACATATAGCTTGGCTTGCCAGACAACACGAGGCAATCAGTTGCTGACCCTTCAGTTTCAAATTTTGCATTCGATGTCAGATTCTTATGATGTGACAGATTCATTTTCATCAGCACCTCAGTCTCAATCTGTTCCAGCTGATGACTTTTCTGCTGTGACTGCTCATTTTTTGGCTGGTCAGAGCCACACCCCAGTCTTCTATACAGACTACTCACCCCTTTCTTCCTTTTTTTTTTTTCCATTTGTTCAATTCTGCAGCCTCCTCCACTCCTGCTGGAGTCTAGCAGAATTGGTGCCCTGGGTTTCTTCTATGGCCCCTCCGGCCTTTCCAGGCTGCTCAGGGGTCCCATCTGAAATATAAGACCACATTTTAATAGTCCATTGAGTGATCTTAAAACAAATGTTATCACTGTATATGTTATCCCTTATACAGTCATACCTGCCTAGAATACCCCCCTCCCCTCTCCCCTCCTGCCTTAATAGGTTGTTGCTCTTTGCCTGTGCTAAGATCTTAAGAATTGTGGGAAAGCTTACTTAAGGGTGGTACAATGAGCTGATATCATTCAAATAATTTCATTCACACTGTACTGCGTAATAAGCATAATAATAATAATTACAATTAAGCACCAGTAGAACAGTGACGGTATTGGGTTCTTTGTTTTCATTGCTTTTTGCAGATTCCTGTCTGGCATTGCTGCTCCATGCGCCTGTATTTCTCTGGTCGAATTATCCCTCCAACAAACGCTATCTGCTTTCGGAAGTTGATGTGCGGCAACCAAGCGACAAGCCATCAGCATCTGGCTCTTGACCATTCCTCCATGTCTCTCTATAGCTGATGTGATACTTAAATTGTTATTAGATTTTATTGAAACTTGAAAATTTGTTACAGATATAATTTTGTTTTTTCAAGACATTAGCCGAGGACAATACTGAACAAACATTTATCCTGGGCTGCGAGAGCGCAAAATTTGACTGGATTCATATCCAGAAAGCTGCTGTTCCAGCTGAAATACATTTGTATTTGTGGACATAGGTGCTTTTATGTACATGTAGGTCTACTCAGGTTGAAAAAAAGTTTGGCTTTTAATTATCGTGTTTACCTTTCCTGTGTGAATATTTATGTTCCAGTCTTCATTTCTTCAGGAAATGGTGCTAAATAAGTATATGTCACAAACTGTAGCAAGTCATATTTTTTTCTGTTACATGTACCAGCATGTTACAGTTAGTCTGAATGCCTGTAGGATATGGTAGAGAATGAGTGCTAATAAATGTGTCACAATTTAGACCCAATTTTCTTACAGCTGCAGCTGTTAATCAAATATTTTTTTTAATTCTGTGACTGGATATAAAGCATTAATATTGAAAGAAACAAAACAATACATGAATAATGGTGTTTGTATGAGGTATAAGTAGCTTTCCTCTCTGTCATGATAATAACAGATACATTGTGACTTAGTGACTTACTATGTTAATGTGTGGTCCTTCAAGACAACTGGTTGGTCTGATCATGGGTCAGATTGGATATGTAAAAGTAGTAACATTGGCAGGGTGTGGGGATATGAAATAGGGCTCCACATGGGTAAAAAACGAAGTGCGACACGGCCACTTTAAAAGTTGTAGAATCCGACCGTGAGCCTTGATAAAAACTGTAGAAAGTGACATCAAAATCTTATAAAAATTGTAGAATCGATGTTGAAATTTTATAGAAGATGAAGATCAACATGGAAGCCTTATAAAATATAATTATAATATAAATACATATGTAAAATATTATAAAAAGTGACGTGATGAAGTAAAATGCTTATAAAAAATTACATGGGACACAGAAAAGCGCAATAAAAAGTGACGTGTGACATAGCATAAATTATTTGAACCCATGTAGAGCCCTTGAAATGGTTAAACAGTTTATTGTTGGGCGACTTGGATGCTGGACCACTGCATTTGAAATATATATACGTTTTCATCTACCAAAGGGTCTGCACAGTGCTCACTTATTGGACTCTGCTGTTAAGTTGTAGATTACCGGTATGTGATTTAAAAAATGTTGATAATATTTAAACTGTATTTAAACTTGAAAAATAATTTTTTTGCAATGTAGAAATGTGTTTGTATCTTGTGAGCTAGTTGCAAAGATCCATGTACTTTTCATGTACATGTAGTGATCATTTATGTAAGGTCCCAGGATGAATGGATTGTTTCATCTAAATTCAGTTCCTCAAGTATTTTGCAATAAATATTTGCACCATACTTTTTCACACATGTCTGCTATTGTTTGATACTATCGAAGATTTACTTAAGCTAAAGTACATGTACCTTGCTATTGATTATAACTACTGGTGTCAGATTGTAAATGGACCCCTGTTGAAAGTGGATCCCAGGGTCCATATTTCACGGCGGTAAATGGACCCCCATATGGTCCCCCACCCCTTGTATGTGACATGCATGGAAGAATTTGTGGGTGCACTGCAAACCATTGATAATCTGCAGCAGAGAAATCTTTCATGTCACTAATATAGCAATATCAGTATCTTTGTATTTTGGTGAGGGTGGGTGGGTACAAATCCCTGCCATTGTCTGCCCCATCACCCCCACCTCCACCCCCCCCCCACCCCACCCCACCCCCCCCACCCCACCCCGCTCCGCAGTATTATGTGATGCAAATGCCACACATATTAGTTTCATAGTAAAAATTACCAGTTTTTGAAGTGTGTGTGTGCAAATTCCACACCATTGCATATGGGCCGCTTGACTGTTAAATTACCCAAATGACACACCCATTCTAGAAATCACTTAACAAAGGTTATATTAGCCTTCAGACAGTAAAGTTATAAACTTTTAAGGTAATTTCTCTTTAATAGCATTTACAAAAGTTATATTGGCATTTAAGGATTAACTATATCAACTTTTAAGGCAATCTACCTTGGCCTGCACAAGCTCTGTAGTGGAGGGGTGCAAATTCCATGAATTCCATGTCATTGTATGTGGAACCCCCCAAATGTTGGACTTAAATACCACACCCATCCTAGAGATTACTTAACAAAATTGTATTAACCTTCAGGTTAGTAAAATTAGTAACTAATAATTTTTAAGTCAATAAGTAATAAGTCAGGTTAGTAAAATTAGTCAGTTTAGAAACTTTAACTTAATTTCTCTTAGCAAGTACAAGGTTTGTAAGGGGGAGGGATGGGGGTGTACAATTCCACACCATTATATGTGGACCCCCCAAGTGTTATCTGACCCAGCTCACTCAAGTGCCACACCCATCCTAGATATCACTTAAGAAATTTATATTATCCTCCAGAGGGTAAAATTAGTAACTTTCAAGTCAAGCTTATACATGCTAAAAGAAATTCCCTTAAGATTTTCTAATTTTACTCTCTGGAGGCTAATATATATTTTTTTAAATTATTCTTATTATGGGTGTGGTAGTTGGGTCGCACAACACCTGGAGGGTCCATATACAAGGGCATAGCTAGATATTCATCACCTGATTCGGTTTCAAACCATAATTCTTTGCCTGCCTTAGTGGGCCACCAGCCCACCCACAGCACAACTGGAAAGCGACTGATCTCCTTACCCCAATCAGTAGCTTCCCCACTGGGGCCTCACAGGAGGGGTCTTGGATGGG
>JAAUYG010111922.1_pt1 | contig 10762 bp, 12 predicted proteins | sample 7278091 | NCBI WGS metagenome assembly JAAUYG01 (sample SAMN14350201, study PRJNA611818) | marine sediment metagenome | isolation source: surface marine sediment (0.6m) | place: French Polynesia: Moorea | collected 2018-08
CAAGAGACAGGTGGGAAAACTCAAAGTCCAGATGGACCGCAAGGTCCAAAGAAATCTTTCTTTGGCGTGGTAAGCATTGACAATTGTTGCATAATAATTTAACCTGAGCGATAATTAATGATATTTTTACCAACAACAGAAGACGATCTGAGAACAAAGTGATTCAAATGTTGGGTGACATAAAAAAGAAACATTGCTTGAAAAGAGAAGTGCAGAAAAAATGGTAAAAATTGTCATGTGAGTAAAGATGTGGAAAATATTTCCTGACAATGCTCTCTGTATCACGGTCTTTTGACACAAAAGAATGCTGAATACGAGTCTAAAGAGACTTCCTTTGCATGAGAAGTTGAAATACACGCAGTTTTTTGTTTCTGAAATTTCATTTGAGCTGCGTGCACGTAGGTGTCACTGATATTGTACTTTCCTGTGGATCAAAGGAAAACTTTGTTTACTCTAAAGAGCACTTTGTCTGAAAACAAAAGGAATACGCAGGTATCAAACGGTTCTAATAGCTGGCTTGCATGACAGCGGTCAGACTTGAGGTTTACTTTCCAACGGAAAGAGTATGAGCCAGAGCATACGCTGTGGCATTCCAGAAATCTACTGCCCTGAAGACATGTGTGTCAGTTCTGTCTTCCAGTGAATACAAATTTAACATTGTTCGAAAAAGAGACATCAGAAGTGCTCGTTTTCCTTGCATGTTGCAATGCTTGTGCTGTAGGATGCCTGTGATCCATCCCTACTTTTCCGACCAAGAGACAAAAAAGGCTCTTTCTAACAATGCAGCAAGGCATCAGGTTTCTGGTCAACTATATTTGTTCCATTCCATGTACGACGCGCCTTTTCATGCCTACATGGCTTCAGATTTTTCAATCGCTGCCTTCCACTTTGCTGGCAACTTTACTGCGAAAGGGAAACTGCAGAAATAGGATTAGAAAGCGAGCTTCAGCTGCAGCACGTGACTTAACACGTTACTCCCCCGAAGGGAAACATTAAGCAACATTTACGCCGCCAAGATACCAGTGTGCAACGCTTTGATGTCGCATCGACCGCTTCTTTGACAGGTCGCAGATAAATGGCATTGTCCCCGAGAAAGCCATTATTTACCAGCGTGCTAATCGTCGACGTCAAGTTTGCATGATCTCAATTCCTTCTCATCTGCAGAACCTTTGCCATGGCAGTCCTTGAGGACAGGTGATTACTTACACAAGACAAAGGGACGAGTCAAGTTAAAACCGTCCCTCGCATCCTTGATGGTGTGGACAACCAAGGCAAGATGGCACCTGGGTTTCAAAGCGAGAAGTAATTACCGATTGTATGGAGCCGGGGAATAGGAAATAGTGAATACAAACACTCGCAAGACTGCAGGGATTGATCCTGAGCAGTGAAAAACAGAGCGACCTGGGTTTCAAATGTAAAAAAAATTATTAAGCACATATTTGCACTGCGAAAATCGCGCAAGTGCATCAATTCCCAGAACACACTGCTTTCTGCGTTTTCATCAGTCAAACTAAACCAAAGCTTGTTTGAAATTCCACCGTGGTCTTTTGTCAGCGACTCCTTTTCTTCTGTTCAATGACAAAGAAGACGGGAACAGATGTATCGCTTACCGTTGCACACAACAGACAATGCATTCGGTTGGTTGTCCTTTGGTAACAAGACATAAGGTGCCACCCTTGGGAAAGAAGAAAACCGTACCTTTTTGTTGCCCTTGGGAAGTCGCAGGGTGCATTTGAATGTTACATCACAAAACAGACAGTGCGTTAGTGACGGTTATTTTCTCTTTTGTTTGCTGCTGGGTTCTTCTTTCTAGAAATTTGGTTCAAGCCACTTCTTGTACTCACTTTTTTTCTGTGTTTTTACTTCTGGGAATCTTAGCCGAATCAAATGTTGGATGTGCCAGTTGATAACAAGCTTCATGCTCAGCAGTCACCCACAAAAGGTGTTGTCCCATGTTGTCCCAAGCAACTTGGAAGATGTCACGTAAATCAGATTTGGGCCGGGTGCAAAGTGTGTGCCTTTTGTGTACCTGATTGTGGTGACTGTTTGAATTTTTATCGCAGGGTTCCATCTTCCAAAGTCAAAGCACAGAAGGATGCTATTCTGATTCCTGACTTTGTCTTAAAAACAAGGCACACTTCAAGAGATGATTGAGTGATTACCTGCAAAGCTGTCATGAAATTCGGCTACCTTAATTCCATGCACGACAAAAATTGCACAGAACTTTTTGAGGAAATGACAACTGAACTGTGAACATTGAGTTTTTTTTCAGTTTTTTTTTCAGCTGAATTCCTAAAGGGTCAGCGGCGTTTCAGTGTAAGATATTTTGTTACAGCTGTTGTCCTTGTGTGCAAAATTCTACTCCTACAATGGTGACCTACCAGAACTCGTGCCAAGGAACCTTTTTGGTCCAAATCCAACATAGATATCATGTCCGTGTCTTCTCGAAACAATATGTTACATCCCAACAACAAAAAAAGAAAATGAATACGACCACACGGAAATGACCTGCGGTGCGCCGCGCGACCTGTTACTCACACCGGAAAAAGAGAAAGATAAACAGTCCGCAGAAATACCAACATGGCAGTGGGATTTGTCTTGTTGGACATCTAAGACATGTTGGACAACGTACAAGAATTCGGCCGCACAGACGTGGGTTAGCTGTAAGTTGTTTTTTGCTGCTGGTAACAGGTTGAGAAATGCAATGGCAATCTGCGGTGAGTACTTTGTGCCAAGAAAGAGGAACCAGATGGCGAGACTGAAATGACGTGAGTCTCTCGGGTCGCGCACCTCGGGGCAATGAATACTCAACTGACACTTGACTATGAAGAAGCACCCACTAGCAGCGCAGGTATTGACCCCACTAAGTCCGCGCGACGCAGCCTCTTCAGCAATGCATTGCCAAAAGTACTTGCCAGTGCCGAGCCAGGAGCTGAAACTAAAGGTCAGCAACAGAAAGCTCTGTCACCTTTCTGGGCTTTTTTGATCTCATTCATCACTCATGCCACTCAGTAGGAATTTCATTACGTTGAAAAGAAGACTGGTTTTACCACACATGAGGCTCTCGGTTATTCTGGTGGAGTTGGAGAACTCTACGCAGTTGCGAGACCCTTTCTCTTCACAGAACCACATCATACATTCAGACCAATTACATTGTCCTTTCCTGACAGCCTCCGTTTCTTCATTGAGCCTACTTTGTCTTTGTAGCTGTCTGTTTTCCCGCTTACTCCTTTGGCGATTATCATGCATCTTTTATCAGAAACTATTCATTTGTTTTCATTTGGTGTCGGGAAACTTTACCTGAAACTTCCATTTAAATGAGTGTGACAGACTTTACTGTCAATTAACATGGTAAAAGTTGCAGGTTGGATCAGGACTCGGGCATCTTGATGCATTGCCTTGAAAGAAAGATGGCATTTGTCAAAACTTTTGATGCGTGCTTTCTCCACAGGATAGTCGTCTTCCTGGTAATTTTTCAGGATGAACAATGAGATGTCTTCCTGTCTCGTCTGTTTCTTCAGAACTAGGTTCAGGCTGGTGGCGTCGCTGCCTTCAATCTGAAAGGACTGAGATTCAGCAGGAAGATGACAGAAGTGCATGAGCAGTGCGTAATTTTTGTTTCTTGTATTTCCTGTCAAATTCGTTTTCTTTCCATTTATTGCTAGTTTTTCTTTCTTGCAAAAAGTGCTTCAACATGTGGACACTACGTCGTAACAAATGAATACCCACAATGTTGACGAGAGACGAGGAGTAATCAATTTAATTTCTCTTTTGGATTCTCCACCACAAAGAGTTGTTTAGCTGACGCAACTGCACTGTTCACTTGAAATCATCTGCGCCACTCTGAGCTTCTTTGGATCGCAATGAGACTGCTACTGAAGTGATTGGCTACACACAAGAAAGTGGCATGCGCCTTGAAAGGCATGTCTAAGAAGCCGGGCGCAGCTTCACAGCGAGTCTTGGCCAATAAAGTTGCACGTCTTACCCGCAGCATCTGCAGATGGTCTTGGCCAATTGCTTGCTGCTTCTTTGGGTCTCTTGCAGAGAGGTCTTACCCAATGAGAAGCTGATTTTTCTGCATTCTTGGGATGCTGTTGGTCGACGTCTCTTGCTGGAGGTGTATCGGTATTGTAAGTCAGGCCTGCCCTTGCCGCGGATCTCATTAATGTCATTAAAGGAAGGATGGAAAACCTCAGAGAACAGAGGGGACTGAACTGTTTCTTTTAGGAGACCGGATTGGTCTCGAAGGTACATCTATTTTGACTCACTGAGCTTCACCTGCATGGTGTCATTGTGTGCCAAGAATACTTTCCTCCCAAACAGACAAGGACATTTCAAATCATTTAAATGCAGATTCAGCCCATGAAATGGTGGTTTCCTTGTTTTTGTTCACTCCGCGAGACAGCGGGAAAAACTGGGCTGTTTGAGCGATTTTTCGCAAAGAAAGTCTTTTGCCACAAACAGCTCAGCTAGTCAACACATCTACAAAAGGCAACTTTCAACTTGATGACGTCGCTACAATTGCAAATGTCCGTCACATGCATTCACGTAAACTCTTAGGAACTGGCCCAAGCAAAACTTGCACTGCGAGAAACAAAGAAAGCTTCTCAGAATGTGCTTTAAGAGAGGCGCATCTGGTTGACAGGCTGTCTTGAAGCCTTCAGCATCGATTTACAGCTTCTGTGCTTCACCCGGGCCGCTTTCAGTCACTGATAGGATGAAGAGGTGATCTTATTGCCTTGTTGCCTTTAAGAATACATGAGCCTGGGAGGACCCTATGAATGATCTTGAAAGAACAGGCACTGAGCTGGCAGGTCTAAGGTGCCCAATAGGCTCCAAGATCACATTGCCTGAGAGGTTTACCATGGCACTAACGTGGGCAATATCATCTGATTGCCATTCATTCCACTCTCAGAAGTCCTGTGTAAAAGGATGTGTCCCTTTCTTGTTAGACCTGGAGAAATGATCGTCTCTTAGACACTTGAGTGGCATTTCATGGGCTTCTCTCTGTCTGTCAGAGGCAGGTTTTCTTCTTTTCATGCGTTTTATTGTGCGCCACAAGGGTTTCTTTTGATCTTGAGGAGCACAGAGGTTATTCTTGAAGCTGATTTAGTTTCAGTCGCACATGCAATGATTTTCACTCTCAAAGAGCTGCCCAAAAGCGAAACTTCCTTGCGTGAGTCTATTGTTGGCCACTCAAAGTTTGTCAGTCTGCGAGTATTGTAATCGAAACAAAATTCACCAAACAAAACCGCAATTGTCTGTTGAAGTCTTACACTTTGCTTGTGTCACATTTTCTTTCGTGGTGCAGTAGTATATAATTCATAAAACAAACACTCCACTCATTCTGCTTTCATTTGCAACACGATTTGAGATTCGACAGCGCGCTTTTTGCAAAAAAGAGAGCAAAACGAAAGAATTCCTCAAGCCTAGGCGGAGGGAATTCACCTTGTCATAATTAATCTCTTGGCAAAAGGCTCCACATGAAGAAAAGCAAAGTTACTGGTTTCCCGAGAAATTGCTCAATTGAATTATGAAATTTTACCGTGCTCGTGTGCTTTGTTTGCGAAGGCATTTCAGTCATTTGCAAAGAATCAATTTCAGGTTTAGTTTTGGTGAGTAAAATGTTCACGGAGGTACAGTAAAACACCAGAACTCACAATGATAGACAGGAGAAATTTTTTATCTCATCTGTCCATGTCCTCATCATTTCACACAGAGGAAGCGAATTAACGGCTCTTGAGTACGACTTTCATTACAAGATTGTTTCAGCTTCCGACTTCAACAGCAGGAAAAGAGAATTACGACGAGAATAAAATTAGCCACTATTTGCTCAGCGCGTAATTTTCGGCGGTGAATCTCTTTTAGGAAGGAAATTACAGGAAATTTGAGCAATCATCTCATTTCTGTGTGTGTGGAGGGGAGGGACGAAGCCAAAGTCGTCCTCTGCATTATGTGTCTGCTTGTTCTTGTTCTTGTGTCGGTCATGACGTCAAAGGGCTTGAGCACACCAAACAAGTAACATATCACTCCACGAGGCCAGCTTAATGCAGGATGTAGGCTGCAAAAGGTTTGCAAGTGTCTTCTCTGTTTGACAAATGCACTGTGAAAGCGAAAAGACATTTAGAGCGCCTTTAGTTCCTCGGGGATTTCTTATGATAAACTTTCAAAATGACTTTTTTGCTTCCAAGTTATAAAGTAGCGTTATTGTTCCCCACTTGCACATTACGTCTTTTTTTGGGACTGACTTCAAGTGACAACTTTCAGATGACCTCGCTTCGAGTTGAGAGAGAAATAAAAGCCATTAAATTCTCTTGTCATTCAGAAAACTTGATAAGGCTTGAGCAAGGCCAGAGGTTTGCTGGGCAATCCACATCATTCTTGAGCAAAAGGAATAGTTATCAACATGCATCAATGGGCCTTAGGTCTCCAAATTGAAGCTGTAATGTTGGGGCTTTGAAGCTGCCTGTATTAGGGACTTCTCGGTTGAATGTTGATGTCTCACAGGGGAGCTGACTGCAGCGCCTGTCTCTGTTTAATTCCTTCGTCCATTATTGTTTTTCTAATGTTGGGCAATTTCCTCTGTCGTCCAAACTCGAACATAAAGCACATCAAGTAGGCTCAATGTAGCACCCAAAGATTTATCTCTATTTTCTACTTGCACATGTATAATGTAGATATTTTATGGCGTTTCCCGTCAGGGTATTAAACCCACGTGATGCTCCGTAGAATAAGAAATTCGATGTTCAGTTTTTGGGCTTCTGTGCTGGGGAGATGCAGCTGCTTCCGTGCTTCCCTTCATCTTTGAGGGAGCCCGCGCACAAGCAGACACGCTTCACGGTGTTTCTTTCGCTTACATTTTCAGACCAGAAATTGTCTGGTGTGCACCCACACACAGCTTAGGACTGCGTAAGAGAAATTACTTTCCTAAATGACATAATTACTGGCATTCAGTACTTGGTCACAATTTTCTCCTTTCAAATGACTTGTTCGTCATATTTATAATTGATATGAGTGTCAAGTGAAAAAGGGCCGATGAAATTGCCAAGTTATGTCTCTTGTCAGCAAGCTGAATGGAGGAAATCTGCTGCTAAATGCATTAGTTTTTGTTCCATGATATTAAAGCCTGAATAGGTCATACTTCAGTGGCCAGCAAGAATAAAAATAGGCATTGAAAGCTGCAGTCTATAATGTCATTAATGCAATACTCAGTGCAGGTTCTTTCGGTGTCTGGGGAATTCTATAAATTGAATTGTGAGAAATGTGACACAGTGAAAGTTGGCAAGGATATCTGAAACAATACATAACCTAAGGTGGAAGACCGCATCTCCTTCCCATTTCCAGCCGTTCTGACTGAAATAGAATACATACCTGGCAACAATGCAATTTCAAACATATTGCGATTCCTATGAACCTGTCACCTATCTCTCCCAGGGGTTTTACGGGCATGAGGCTGCCTTGCTTCGCTTTGCGTGTGCTGCACGGGGAATTGCCACACTCGCGGACAAAAATCACTGGTGAGCTGCATGGTTGTTCAATGAGGCCACACCCAAAAACAGATGTGTCATTGGGTTTATCTGCATCAAGGAATTTGTCTTTACCCAGAACAAGCTGTCAACAGCAGCCAGCCACCTTAAGCCAGTTATGGTCTCTGGTGGCCACAAGGAGAAGTCTACATCTAGCTGCGGAGTTTTACAAGCCACTCACATTGTCATTTGTGACTCCCTTAATGGTTGCAGATATGAAACACTTAGAAGGTTGTCAGCTAAACACACACCTCTTTCCTTAATCTAATCAGGCTTGCGTCAGGGGATTCGGTACTAATTCACGTGGAAGTTTTAAATGAATCATTCCACAGCTCTGGGGAAGAGCAAATGTGTTTTGTACCCTCAAGTCAGCAGGTATCCAACAAAACATTGGGTTTGAGATGCATGGGTCCATTTGGGAATTGGAAGCACTCAGCACACCTGAAATCCTTTCGGAAAAAATAATCGGTTCGTTTTTGTTCCCCAAAGAAATCTTCAACGAAGTGTAGCAGTTGCAAGACCACAACATCAGGTGGCGGAGTCGTTGAACCCCCAGGATAACTCGCCTTGATCAACAAATGATTGAACACTGTTTCATTCCTTTCAAACTGACAGCAAAAAGACCATCGTTTAATGTGTTCATCCAAGTGAAATAAATTCACCGGGGCATAGCCTATTTTGTTCCCAACTCGCGCTTCTTTGCCGTAATGTAATTTCGCTCGGATGACACCTCTTTGACCGCAGGGTATCTTTCAACTTGAAATTGACAAGAGGCAATTAAAAACAGTTATCTGTATCTGTTTTTAAATTTAAAATGAAGAGGATGAGATGCCCAAGTTGAATATTCAACACACAACTGATTTCTGCAATTGGACAAAACTCTAAAGAGCGTCTCCTCTTGTTTTTGTGCCTGAAAGTCAGACTGGCCGACAAGCTCAATGTCAGTTCTTTGCCAGCTGCATAATTGCAGGCTTTCAAGCTTTATGTAGAAGTTGAGTCCTTAGATGGCCATAAACGATTAAATTACTGCTCATGGATGTCTTGCAACAATGCAGTTTGGACATTGTCTGCAGAGGGTTTTGACAGGTCGGCATTGTGGACATTCTCCAGGTGCAAGCAACAATTCAGGTGAAGCTTTCCTTGTCTAAGACATCCATTGCTTTGTCAACGTAAACCCTCGAAAAAACAGACACGTGAGTGGGTGTCCAAGGAAAGCCGAGACCTTGCAAACAAAAAGATTCCCTGCAGGACTTCGTATGCATGGCCACTGCTTGGCTTTTGTTTGGAGTGGAGGGTCCCCACTCTCCTGGTCACCCCTGGGTGCCCTCAGTCGGCAGCTGTTGTCATGCCTTTCTGAACTAAAAGGTGAGTCGCCCTTTCTTCGTGTGACCTTCTATCTCAGCTTGGGTTTCCCTTGTCTCAATACTCTTTTATGTTTTCTTACAGACACTTTCCCTATTTAACCTGGCCAGTAGGCTCTCAACATCTGCAGCCGTCTTTCCTTTTCAATTCCAAACTGTCAAAGTGTAACTTAAGATGTGACGTGCCTTGGGCCGTTTTTTATGCTGGACAACTATTGCCCACAGATGTGGATTCTTTTTCTTTCTCTGGTCAAACAATTGCACCGCGAATTCAAAAAGAAGGTGACGCAAAGGACGATACAGCTGTAGTTGTAGGCATTCGTTAAACTCCTGTTGAATGTGGGAAGAACAAGCGTAAAACTTCTTTGTCCCCAAGAAATGACCCTTTCTGAAGTGTTCCTTCCCATCCTGAATTCCTGTTTCCAGTGCACATTTTGTTTTGATCACAGCAAAAAATTTTTGCAGGCCTGAATCTCAAGCGAAGAGCATCCATGGCTTTCTGTCTGCCTGTTGTTCCCTTCCTCCTGCCTTGTTTCAAAGAGTGAAGAAAACAAAGAAAGATCCATCACCGACTCGTGATTTCCTGAATACCAATTGTCTTCCCGCGGAAGCTTGTCAGGCACACCTGAGACTCGAAACAATGTTTCTTGAAGACAATACAGATTTTTGTTGCTGACATTTCAGGCAGCTTTCAAAAAAAGACACGTTTTACTTCTTGACACAAAAGGCAAGAACAACAGTTTTTAGATGGAGATAACCATATTCCAGCACATCAATGTGTGAATTGAATCTTTCTGTCAGAAAAAGTGATCTTTTTTATCCTTTTCTGCAGTGTCAAATTCAAAAGTTGCTTGCTTTCTTTACCTTTTGTTTGAAACAATGAGAAGAGATACACGAGTTAATTTTCAAGAACTTCACAGAGAGAACAGCCCCCATTGTTTGCAATTGCTGCAGTGGGCTTTGTCTCGAACCTTCTCTTTCATTTTGCAGAAAGTGAAACCTGACATGAAGTCAAATTACTTTAACACATCAGAACAATAACGTGGCTTGGTGCTGAGAGAACTTCTGCTTCTGTTACGTCTTCAGTTGAGATGTGACGTAGATCCGAGACAAATTTAGGCAATGAACACGAGATAGAAATTCATTGGTCCGTTTTGCAATACACAGAGTGGTATCCACACAAAGTTTGCTCCGTCGCACCACATCTTTCCCTCCTTGAACGTCAAAGTTGGAAGTTGGAAGTTGAAAGCCGTTTTGCCTCTTTGAGACAGCCAGGAAAACATCAATAAAGGGACCCTGAATTACCATAATTACTTTAATTGTGCTAGATTGTTTCAGGCTATAGCATTAAGCAATGCCAAGAGAAAGCCTTGATGCTCAAGTAACTGCTCTTAGATGCCAGTGTAACAGATGCGCTATGGCTTTTGGGTGTGGAAATCACGACACACTGAGCTGCATTAAGGGCACAATAAATGTGTGTTTGGACCGTTATACCTTCCAGGAAGAATCATCAAAGATGAAGCAGAGACTTTTTTCGCGAGGAATCGAAGATAGGTGATGGTAGTTTGGAAAGACTTGGATGCGCAGCTTTTTTGACTGTTGGTTGGCATTTCCCTGAAAGATTCTCTCTTTGTTTCTCTTCAAATTGATCCAGAAAGTTTGGTATGTGGTGCAGCTGTAAGAACAAGACAGCAAGCGGAAGAAAGTGCACCCATTCAGGAGTTCTTCAGGCTGACAAGGCAACCTCCTGTTCAGCATTTCATGCAGATAGGTCGGCAACACATTATTCTTGGACCCTTCGCTGTCTGCCGTCCATGGCATCATTTGTTTGTCGAAATCCCAGTAAGATTAGGATCACATCATGTGTCCATTAGA
>JAAUYG010144855.1_pt1 | contig 10761 bp, 6 predicted proteins | sample 7278091 | NCBI WGS metagenome assembly JAAUYG01 (sample SAMN14350201, study PRJNA611818) | marine sediment metagenome | isolation source: surface marine sediment (0.6m) | place: French Polynesia: Moorea | collected 2018-08
CATTGATCATCCATCTTCATCATGTCGGTGAATAGCGCTTTGTGCTAATGTTTTTTGTTGATATTTGCAACCGACGTTAAATAAATTTTATCTTATCTTATCTTTATCTTATCTTTAATACTGAGAATCTAGTTGCCCTTCGTGAAGATAAATACCTCCAGCGCCACGGCCTGTTTGGCTGCCGCCCGTGCCACCTCGTCATATAGAATACAGTTGTTGATTCCCAGACCGCAGAAGATGGTGAACGCCTACGTGGAATTGTACAAAGTATCTACATGAATTTATCGATTGCTATATGGCGATAGCAATTACTGTTCAGTAGAGCCTTAAAGGGTTAATATCAACGTTCGAATTAGAAAAGGCTCGAATGATCACGCGCTTCCCTTTTTTGCACTTTTTACGCTTGTCGGAATGTGGAATTTAATTCCCAAACCACAGAAAAAGGTCAAGGTGTAGCGCTTGATAGGATCAATATAGGGTCCTTGGTGTAGGGAAATTGTTCGTCTATTGTTCGTCCCTACATGTAGCTGCATGTGCTCGTCATTGTTGACGGTGCTGATTGTAAGAGTAAACATACCACATGCATTGGAACATAATATTTAACAATATGGGGTGCGGAGTTGAGGGGCGGCATTATTACCTAGCATCATTGCCCTCATGGCTGTTAAACCTGTATATATGCAGACAATCATAAGTAGGTCGTTTCCTTACCTCAAACAACTGGTCATCATTGGCGTCAAATGGAGCGCCCTCTTTCTTGTTTATGAGCTGGGCCACGCCTGGAATAGAAGGGGTAAACGTCCTACAGAGGGAACAGGGCGAGGTAATACCATTACTAAACAATGTGCGGTCACAGCTTTACAAGGTCAACGTACTCAGGTAATGGCATATTTAGTCTATCCCGCCTGCGTTGGGGTAAGCGGGATTTTTATATCATTGCCTCAAGCCTAGACACCGTGCCACGTGACATTACATTCCACTGAATTGGCGTCGAATGGCATATATGTTGTGTCCGGCTGCAATGGAAAGGCTTTACCTATGGTTTGAAGCTTGGCGTTCTTGATGGGTTTGCACAGGATGCTGCGAGGATGGACGCTCCCGTTCTCCTCTCGGCTCTGAGAAGAGGGCAGAGGAAGGCCAGAATGAGAAATCGGATGCCTGCCAGATGGAAAGCCATTAGGGACGTTCCCTTGTTACAGGACACGGCTGGGTCTTTGTGCCCCCCTCCCAACCCCCCAAAACTCAAATCTCATTTGGCGTGGACATTTGAAGGGGAAATCGCCTGTTGGAGACAGGGTTCCGTCCGGTACGTTTAGTCAAGGCGGCGTCACCCTTTCAAACCTTTCACACAGGGGATGAGATATAACGACGTGTGTGGCCATGTCATGGCTAAAGCCGAGGCGGGAGGGGGGGGGGGGGGACGGGGGATTCGCCAATACGCCATCGGGATACAAATTTAGGGAGACGTCCTTGACAAGCCCCACCGGGAAGTATCTGATCGTTAGAGCACTAAAACAATACTGCATGCACAAAATGTGATTCGTACATGTACATGCAAGTTAATTGAGCGCAACCCTGGTGACGAATCGCCGTAATTACATGTGTGCCTCATCTATAGCACAAATGTCACAAAGTCAAATTTTCAAACCTAATTAAGTGAAGAAAATTTGATAAGTAGCTGCATAATAGACGTCAATTCAACATATGTTAAACGGACCGTCAGTTAATGATGTGACTTTCTAATTGAATAGTATTCTTGACAAAAAAAAAATCAAACAGGAAAAACGTCAGTTCGTCAATGTCATGGGAAGAGTCAATTAAGAAGAGGCCACTTATCCTTCGTCACCCTCAAAAGCGCTGCAGGAAATATCATAAGCAGCTTTATTTGTATTGGTGTCCGTGATTAAAACCAGAAGCTGTACATGTAGCAATGTCTGCAATAATTGAATTACGCGATATCTTTCTGCGACACGCCACCCACCACCCCCTCTCCCCGGCTTTACTACATCCTCCCACCCCTCTTCTTCCCCCTCTATGCAGATCTGTACTCACGCAAACCTCCACTCTGTGATCCGGGTTGGCGTCTGTCAGGTTGACTGTCTCCCCAGTGGTGGCCACGATCTCGGCAATCTTGTGGACACGACCTGGCCGCATGGAGCTGACAGGCAGAACCACAGGTACACTACAAAATTCTACTTAATGAAACTCTTATTTACTTTTTGCGTTCGTAATGCATGTATAATATTAATTGCCGTGACTGAAAAAAACTTTGAGGACCATTTTTAATATGGCCGCCATTTTTAAAATAGCCGGTTTTCACTTGGCTTGACTGGTAGACTTGACAAAATTAATGCCCCGTTCGAAATACTGTTGCAAAATTTCATGCTTGTATCACATTTTGAAATATTGATTGGGTTCTCTGCTTCACTATAATTACAGGGTTTATTTTCGAGCTTTTTCTTTATTTTTTTGTTTTGTTCTTTTACTTAATCTTGACTGATTGAATACTTCCGTGCCTAAAGGTATTTTAAATCTACACATGTTCATTGTAGTTTAGTTGGAAGATGGCTTAAAATTATTTTATTCATGTTTGAACACGAGGAGACATGCATGTAGTCTAGATACGACATGCAATTTTACCTGTGACAGCGCATTTGGCCATTCTGCCGGGGATGCTGCATGTCGAACACCCGTGAAAATCCGCTTTTCTGAAATGATAACATGGTAGTACTTAAATATAAGCAGCACTTCCTGATAAATTATTATCAGCTACAAGTTTTTATCTTATTCGATGACGCATTTTCTAACATCCAGGTTTGACATATATATGTCTCCCCTGCGACACTGGAACTGCTTTAAAATGGCCTACGCAGTGATGATGTCATGGCTCTCTCATCTCCCGACATCGTCATGTAATGCATGACGTCTGTCTTCTAAGGCAGACAGGAAAATGTTGCAAGGCATAAAGTGAAAGAATATTGGATTCAAGTGCCGTGGACTTTCAATAATATGTTCTGTATCCTATCATAGTAATTAGCAAAACAACACCGACAAAGGTCATTGCCCATATACGTGCAAGTTCAATTTAACAAAAGTACGCAGTGATGGCGGACTAATCTTACATCGCTAACACGCTCAAAGTAATTAGCTCTAAAATTGCAGGAAAGCCTGGCGTTGAAAAGCAGCTTCCATCTTATAGCGCTTCTTATTGACTCCCCCAACGTGCATAATCTGCGGTCCACACGTAGGAAGAATCATTGATTCCTGTACATAATTAATGATTCGGTGTAGATAGGTAAGACACCCTAGATCTGTCCGTGGAAGCCCCGTGGGCAAGGTCCTGGTAAATACGATACCCCACAAGGGCGGAAACCTCTTCCCAGGGCGAGCCTGACATTAACAGTTTCTAAATACAGCGGAAATCGCGTCTGGACCAACAGGTATTACCTTGTAAATCCAGTTTGAAGAGTCTTCTTCTTTTTACCATGTACGAAGCAGAAAAGTCCTGCCAAATATGTGGAAATTCTCTAGAGTGTAAGTTACTAATAAGCGTATCTCTTAAAACAATATATAACAACCATTGTATGGCAAAAAATTCCTGTATGTGCATGTTGTAGCAAAACGGATGCTTCTAAGTAGACATCTTCTGAATCAATAGATTGCAGACGGATTTCACACCACCATGCCAGATGGATAAATAGGAATAGTGTGGTAATAGTTTCACCACAATATCCACCAACCTGACTGTAATCAGGGCACGTATTTCCCTAGATTAACCGGGATCTATTACCCCTCATTAAGCATACCCCCGGTTGATCCTTAGCAGTGAGACTTGCCAGCCTTTCCTTTGGCACTTTCCACCACAATGCCGTCAGCGCACGTCGCCGCGTCCATTTCTCACCTCCACATGATCTCCAGACGGTTCCTTCTGGTCCTTGAGCATGACAATGCAGCGTTCACACTGCAGCAGGGACTGGGCCCGCTGCATTATCTTCATCACAACGTTGTCAACGGACGTCTGCTCCTCAAACAGGTCATGGACGACCTCCAGGAGGGCCTGCAAGCAAGGTCGGAATCATGGGGAGCAATATACCGGCTGATTCGTTAAATGTGTTAAGTACCCGTTATGAGGAAGTGGCTGACTTGAAGACCCTTAACATTTAAGCAGCCGATTTGACTGTTGGTCAAATCGACCAAGATGTATACGTGTTCATTTTGTTTACCATGTGTTTTATATAAGGCCTAGTCTGTTTATACAATCATGTAGTGTTGTTCTATCTTAGCTGCTCATTACGTTCCAATTTCACCTCACAACTGATCATCCATCTTCATGTCTTGTCTGTGAATAGTGCATTGTTCTAATTCTAGTTAGTAGCAGTTTGTAAAATGCCATTAACTTCTTCGGTGCTGAAATTCTGTTCATTAGTCTGAAATTATCAGAAGATTACTTAAATCATATTTCCTCCCTATAGTACTCATCGGTGGCACCTTTGAACTTTGCCGCCAACTGTTACAATCTCGCATTAGTCAATGTTTCCGCCATGTCGGTTAATCGAACATGTGTCAGTACTGATTAACATCGATCACACATATACAGGAAAACCTGGTGCTACCTAAATTTAACTGTTGAATTTAAAAGAACCTGATTGGCAGTGTAAAAGGAATGTCATAAGCTTTTGGACAGACGGGTTCCGAGCTCAAAGATTCGGGATATGCTTCTGATTCTGAGTTTTTCGCTTTCGTTCTCGTAGCCATCCTTTTACCTTGTTCCTTTCGTACTCTGTGGTGTAGGACTCTATGGCTTGGGCATTGCTAATCGCCATCCCGCAAAATGTCAGGTACATCTCCATGGTCTGTAAAACAATCGGCAATTGACAGAAAGGTCAGTGGACCAATGATCACTGCCATTCACTGGCACTGTCGGTAGCTGGTACAAGATGTATGCTTGACCAGGGCATGGACATGATAATACGGCAATTACTAAAAGCTTTAGCTATTAAGTATACAGGCCAGAATACAGCGTTGGTACTTTCGTAAGACCTGGGTTGAAGAAAATTCTAAATTCTAACCTAACTCAGTGCTATCACCGCTATGACTGCCTACTGATCGAATCAAGTCAAAGAATATACTGGACGTTCTTCAAGAACTACTGTAATGACCAAAAATCCCAGACTCCAGCTCCTTTTTATAAACTTTGATTCATTTTTCGAGGTTCTCAACAAGTAAACAATTGCATTTTAATGATTACCTCTGACAATGCTCTCTCTGGCAGCGGACGGCGAGAATATGGGTGTCAAGATTCTATTGATGGATGAATCTTCTAGACTCAACTATATAGGTTTCAACAGCTACTATTGCACAAAATTTAATTGCTTGGAAGCCTTGGCGAAGTTTAATTATCCTATCAAAGAGTTCAACATTTTCATGTAAAAATACTCAGCTTTACAGTAATTTAGGCTCAACTGTTTACCTTTTCATCGTCCGTAGAAAAGGTTCCGGAGTCTGTCTTCTTGTTGGTGACTTGGGCCACCCCTAGAACCTCTCCCTCGGCGTTCCGGATTGGCATACATAACAGGGAATCCGTAGTGTAGCCCACAATTTTGTCCACGTCATCCTTGTAGCGGGGATCCTGAAACCGAACAGAATAAAAAACACGATCTAGAAACCAGCGTTAGGAAAGAAACCAGGAGAATATAAGCAATACCCCGAAAAAAATGTCGTGCGAAGAAATTGGACACTCTATATAGTAGATGAGTTACAAAAAAAATAAATAAATAAATAAACAAGAATCAATTTTGTTGCCCTACGGTAGCTGATACATGGCATCATCATGTATTTTTCATTTAGAACTATAACTATCTTACAGCTGACTAACTATTTAGTTACAACTAAATACTACAGTATTAGTATAACTATAATCAGTTATAACTAAATATTATGTCAGCAACCGTACTGCACATGATACAAACATTGCGTTATTCATTTGTCAGCGATGCCTTGGTAGGAATCCATGTATTTCACCCCATTGCACGTCTGCTATTTGGCCCAGTTTAGACAGCCATCGATCACTTAATTGACAGACCCCCCCCCCCCACACACACACACACACACACATGTCTTTATTTTGCCATCATTAAGATTAAGATATAGAGTGATCGGAAGGTAAACCTATGGGTTTGTTGTACATTATGTGTTACAGGATTTGCGCCAGGGTTCTCAAACACACGTAAATCAACATTTTGACTTAATTATATATAATATAAGTTGCCAACCAACTGCGCAATACAAACGGCCAAAAATGTGGAGTTGCGTAACTTGGGAGTTGGATATTTCGAGAGTTCCGGCCCGCTGTTGGTTTCGATTCCAAATATCATCCGTTGTGTTCGCACCAACAGCGGCGCCATTGGGAAAAATATACCGACAGGGGAGCTAAGCTACAGAACGATGCATAATCTGTAAAAACTACCAGTGTTTAGCTCCGTAGGGGGTTATCTATCACACGGATGACACAGGATCGATATCCAGGTTTCATCTACGATTATTACGCGTGTATAAAGACGTACTGTACACAAATCGTCTGCACCATACACGAGGTATCTGCTTAACTTAGCTTTACGTAACCTCCTTCTTCCTCCTTACTAGAAAAATAAAATTGCAGCAATCAAACGATTAATATCGATTGATGTTTGCTTCAGAAGCTAGCCACTACCCCAACCCTAATTATGTTTAATTATTCAATTTTCCATTAAAGCCCGTATTGGGAAATTGACATTTATGTCTTCGTACTGACATAAAAAATCCCCATTGAGGCCATTTGCAAGGCAATAAACTAGATGTGTTATCTAATGGCATGAGAGATTTCGTTAGATGCAGATGTTTTATGCCTATTATCTAGTCTGACCGATCAATTTACGAAGCAGATGTGGCTCGTACACAACTATTCCTTTGCTCGGGAAATTAGTGTGTGTGTGTGCGTGAGAATAAATTGGGAATACTCTACCCTAGACTACAGGTTGACCACAGGGTTATTGGAAACGTGTCTTGCTATTTGAGACTTTTAATGGCTTTCATCTTTGAAATATATCGTCCTTGCAGTGTAGCGTGTACCCGACTGACCTTGTTAGCCTTTGCTCCTCTTCCATATTTATGAGCAGCATTGAAAGTTATCTACCGTTGAAATGTGGCCTGATTTATCACATGGAGGACCTCGTGCATCAATTTCAGGGGATACCTTGGTCACTTGCTATCAAGTATCAAGCGTGTTTTCAATATCCTCTCGTTTGATAAACAGCACATGAAGAGTAATACATGTAGTAATTTCCCAGCATTAGTTTCCGGTTCTTATATATCCCGTGAAATCTCAATGTTAAACTGGACTTTCTCAACACATTGGTTTTATCATACATTGATGATGGTGCTTCGCGTGGTAGTATAGTGATTTGTACAGCAGTTTCACCGAATGAAAATTCAATGCAGCCGAATCAATATACTTGACATAATGCGATACGATTACATGTACATCATCTAATACGCAGAGCAATATAATCAGGTCAAAACGCGTGGGCGTGTGTGATACTGACGTCCCCGTGAGTGTACACCATTTTGAACAGACAAAAACAAAATCAAACTCATTAAAGTCTCAGGGTAACGCCGTTGCATTTTCTAAATGTATCTCTGGTACTAGGTGTCATTATAAATATGGAAATTATATACATGTATATATGGAAAGCAATTTAAGGATCTACGTGTATCTTTAGTTCCTGAATCGGTTTGATACCCTTTGTCCTTTCCATTTTTGCCATTAATTTGGGGCGTATGATATTTTTTAGAAGCCGGCCAGTTGCTATAAGTTCCAATTTACAACCAGATGTTTTGGCTAACTAGCTGGGATGAGGTTGGAGCCTGGATGCCTGGGATGTGACTGGCGACTTGGAGATCTCCAGTGCATCATTTGGCAGATGTTCCTCCATTAGAGCGGACACAACGGATACGATGACGAACGATAATCACCCCAATCCAGGGGATCATAACGATGCCACAACCCTGTTTTCGGACTAGGGTTCTATTTAGCTCGTTCGGGGATATAAAGCCAAAGTGGGTCTTTTTCCCCGATTAAGTCTTCCTCGCGACACCCGGGAGGCCGATTGATTTGCGTGCGTGCGACGACGACCAGACAGATAATTGCCGGATGCGATGTAGCTCCGGATTCGACCTAACTTTTGTGTGCACTGACCCTGTCTGTAGCAAAATTCTAAAACCTACCCAGAATTGTATTGATAGTTCTTTTCTTCCTTCTACAAAAGGGCATGTCCTCTACCGCCATTTTTTTCTTCTTTTTAAGTAATGTTTCTCAATATTTTTTTGGTTATAGCACCAGGACAATCTGCACACCATCTAGCAAGCATGCAAGATCTTTCTTTTGTTTTGTACAATCTCAGCTGCAGTGTTTTCTGTCTGGGAAAGTACACTTTGTGGATACAATGTTCATTTATTATGGCAACAGCAAGCCAACCTTTCGGTTGCAATATATCAATAAACTTTATTGCGGGCAGTTAAACTCTTCAAAAGAGTTTTGACGTCAATCGCCACGACGCCACTATGCCATTGGCACCCATCAGGCCACTGACCCAGTTACCTTCTGCCTATCGCTGACAAACACGCACGAATAAAGTCATCAGCGATCGCTGGAAATTATGTGACAACAGGAGCTATTGAGCCGATTGTATATGATACATGGTCCCGGTCTGACGACAACCCTAGCTATGTGACGCTTATAACCTAACCATTACACACACTGTGGTCTGCCAATACGCACTCCCAAACCACGGCGAGCTCGATGCAAATTACAAGATCGTACCTATACCATGTCGATAGGATCAATACATTTAGCAGAATTTACGCAGTTCCTGCCTTGTTCGCTATAATCTATGACTCTCACTCAAGTACATGAGAAGTAAACCCAGTGTGGACATTGAGACACCCACGGCCTTACATATTCCAGGCAATGCATTAATATATATAAGATAAATGATACTTGGGGAAGAGAGATGATTTGAGGCGACAAGGCGCAGACGGTCTGCGTTGAAAGTAATAAAAGGCACCAGGCACTCGTTTCTCTATGGTTATCGCCATCGACGTCGGCCGTCCGAATGGGCCAGCTTATCCCTACCCTCAAAGGAATACGTCTCAAAGGCCCGACAACGAACCCAAGGCTTTTATGGATTATGATCCGATTGGCAAGAAAACTCTTCAGCGCCAGGTCAAGGGTAGATCAATAGAGAGTCCACACACTCTAATCAAACACCTCGCCAGAAACAGAGCGGGCGGCGTCGTATGTCGGAGTAAATTGTATGGCAGATGTCGATATATGTGTGCGACTGGCTATACTGGGTTCTGAAAGACAGCCACTTACAACTGTCGGCACGGGATGTCGCACGACGTTGTGGTCAAACAGTAAACATGCCGTAGGGATGTATTGTGGGATTTCTGCTTGTGATGCCCTAACACCGGCGATCGTTGATAAAGGCCCCCCACCCCCACCCCCACCCACCCCCGATATTCCACCGTATTGAGCAATTTTTGTGTTGGCTATTAAATTGATGATTTAGCGGGATGCAACCAGAATTAGGCCTGGTACTACTACTACTACTACTACTACTACTACTACTACTACTACTACTACTACTACTACTACTACTACTACTCCTACTACTACTACTACTACTACTAGTAGTAGTAGTAGTAGTAGTAGTAGTAGTAGTAGTAGTAGTAGTAGTAGTAGTAGTAGTAGTAGTAGTAGTTCCTTTCTCTGCATGTTTCATTTACCTGCAGATTACTAACCACTTGGAGTAGTACAGATCACTGCAGTTTAGGCGGGATTGTTACAAATAAATTTCACGGTCCCGATATAAAATAATTATACTCAAAGGTTCGGCATGCTTTAGTTAACCTCGATTGTTCATAATCTAATAACTCTAATAAATCTAATAATTAAAGTATTAAAATGTTCTGCGGCTGTACAATTTATGGCTATTGGTCAAGATGTGCAACCACAATTTGTAGAATTTGTGTTTGTATTTCCATGTATTTGAAAATGATTAGTGTACAGTTTGAAATCGCACAACAATCTATTCCTACTACTAGTTTAAGCAGGTCAGTCATATAGAATTACACACTTTCTGCCAAATTCAACTGTTTTATTAAATGAAAGTGTTTTAATTCGTATCATTAATTTGTGTACATACGCAATTTGTAATAGGTTTTAGCAACTTTTCATTGTTTATTTGCTGGAATAAGGCAGTCTATAATGCATAATGAAAGGAAAAAAGTTTGTGCAAGCGTCTATACATTACGGTGAGAACCATGTTCATTCTTTGCATCGAAATGATTAACGCTGCAGAAAACCAAGGATAAAAATGCCGAAAGAAGACAATATGACCTGGTAATGAATCTTAAAAATTTAATTTTAACGCCGCCTTCCAGCTACAATGTAAATTGATATAGCAAAATTCGCATTATTGCCTTGACTATATTAACGTCTTCTCGCTCCAACATACAATGTTAAATGAAGTGTAGCTCCTTCATTCATCTGGTGTTGTAATTGCCTACCTTTATAGATTTGTGAGGTAATTGGAATTTTTTAGCTCTGCTTGACTATGTCAGCAGAGCTCATGAAATCGAAATTCGTCCGTCGTCCGTCCGTCGTCCGTCTGTGGCATCGATTATCTCTGAAGTTACTGCATGGATTGCTTTCAAATTTCA
>JAAUYG010076058.1_pt1 | contig 10760 bp, 6 predicted proteins | sample 7278091 | NCBI WGS metagenome assembly JAAUYG01 (sample SAMN14350201, study PRJNA611818) | marine sediment metagenome | isolation source: surface marine sediment (0.6m) | place: French Polynesia: Moorea | collected 2018-08
GTTACCTGCGATTAATACTTGAGGAATAGTAATTTCTTCAGCTTCGTCCTTAACAACCCCTACAGATTCAACGACATTGACAAACCTTGGTTGTGGTTGCCATTGCCAGTTATTACCTTCTATCTTGAAGTTCGCTTCTGGTTGTTCTAGAGTACCGCCAAAAGTAATTAAACCAGTATATTTTCCTTCTAGATCCAATTGCGTGGGTATACTTCCTGCTTCTCTTGCGGCGGCTATTTGTTGGATTTTCTGTTCTACCTGTCTTAGTTTATTCAGTTTTTGCGCGATCGATTCATCTACAGTCTTTATTTCATCAGTTGGTTTAACTTCTGCTGCCGTAGCATAATCGGAAGTATTAAACAAATTGATTAAGTCTTCGACAGTAAACCAGCGAAAAGTAGTTAAAATATCTTGGATATAAGCTTCTGGAATATTTAATCTCCCATCGATCGCGCCTGACTGTAAATCTAATGACCCATTGACGCTATATTTACTTTGACCTAAATCTAAAGAGGCGGTTGTTATTTCGGCGACATTATTATTCGGATCGTAGTTAAAGTCGGCGGTAAGTTTATCGGCTTTAATATATCCTACTCCTGGTTTTTCGACTGTTACTTCACCGTTGACAGCAAAGGTATACAAATTGAAATCGATATCTCCTGTGGTTTTTCCTACTAATGCCCCCTGAATACCTGCGGCTTTGGCTGGGGCGAGATTGAGTAATGCTAAAGGAAAATTATTGATATCTAAAGAGAATATATCCTGGTTTTTATTCCCTGTTAAGATTACTGGTCGCTCGGTATCTGCTCCCTGACGTAATTCTAGATTAGTTGGTAAATAGGGCAAACGACATTTATCATCATGACAAGGTACAGCCGAAGCAGCGATGATATCTTGTTGCCCCTGTAGGTTTAAGGCAATTTCCGCTCCTGGTTGAATACTTATTTTACCTGCCATCAAGGGATCGAAGTCAACATTGTTAAAGGCAAAATCTATTAGTTTCAAGTCTCCTGTTAAAGAGATATTTCCTGGTTCTGTAGGGGCAGAAATTAGCTTTTTACCGTTAAATTGTCCGTTAAACTCAGCTTTACCCAGAATATTTACCTTATCTGCCACTAATTGGTTATTTTCAGTAGCTGAAGCTACCAGTTGTTTGATGGGCAAGCGCTCGAAGTCGATATTGGCATTAACATCTAAGTTAGCGTTTGCCACATCCAAATTAGTGGTGAGATCGGATAAAGTTAAATTACCTGTGGCGTTAAGATTTTGTTCTCCAGACTGTATTGCAGCGCGGTTAACAGTAATAGGAATATTTACTTCGTTGTTAATTAAAGGATTAATGTCGCCGCTTACATCTACCTGGGCGTTAACATTATCTATATCTAGAGATGCTAGGTTTTTCGGGGCAAAAGTATTTAACAATAAAGCCGAACTAATATTATTGGCATCGATGTTAACTCGCCATTGATTATTATCTAACCCCGCGATCGCTTTAACTGTTCCTTCGGCTACATTTAAGTCAGCATCGACATCGGCAGTGAAGCTACTGAGATTGGGATTTTCCTGAAAAGTCAGCAGTTGTTGTAATTCGCCAGAAAAATTAGTACGACTCGAGCGCACTATAGCAGGTACGGGTAAAGCGGTGAAAACCCGATTTAGATCGATTCGATCTGTATTAATAGTACCGCGAATAATTCCCGAATCTAATTTACTATAAACTGCAACATTGTTGCTATCTAGATCTAAATCAAGATCGACATCGACTTTAAAACTATCCAAGTTTTTCTGTTCGCCAAATGTTAATATTTGTTCGAGTTTGCCAGATACTCCAATCGTTCCCCTGTTGATGGTTGTGGGGGCGGGTAAAGCATCTACGAAAGGATTGAGGGCAAGATTATCAATCTTGGCAGTAGCTTCAATTAATCCCGAATTCAACTTACTATTTACCGCAACCTTACCGCCATCGACATTTAAATTTAAATTTGCAACTCCCGTAATCTTATTCGGCTCGAGAGCGTCTAACTTCCCGTTTAATTTAATATTTGCATTCTGTAAAACAACAGGGCGATCGAGATTGAGATTGGGTATAGTAAACTGAGTTAAAAAAGAAGTCAAGTATAAAGAATTAACTCCTATATCTGCTTGCCATTGTTGATTATCTAAATTCGCCTCAGCTTCAACATCAGCAACCCCATCTCCTACCCTAACTTGAGTATTCTGTAACTGTAGATTGTTATTCGCCAGTAGAATTTCTCCTTTTCCAGAAATATCTTCTTCTATAGTCGTAGTATTAGTTTCGGGTATTTGCCAATTTACTAAGACTTTGAGATTATCGAGCGTGCCAGTTATTTCCCCTTCAGCGTTAAGATTACCTACCGTTACTTGTTGAGGAAGTTGATAATAAGGAGTAACTAAGTCTTGTGTAGGTAATTCTGCCCTAAAATTAAACGCCAGGGGCATTTTATTCCAATCTATCTCTTGTTTATTGCTTAATGCTTCCCCGATCTTAGTTTCAATTACTCCATCGCCAGTAATTACTCCCCCAGCTACAGGAGTAATTTGCAAATTTTCTAAGACGGCTTGGGCTAAATCTAGCCGAAAATCGACTTTAACTTCTCTAAACCCAGTTTTATCGACGGTTATAGTTTGAGTATTATTGATACTACCTGTTATTAATGGTTCTTCGATCTCTCCGCGTAACTGTAATGCGGCTTTGACTGCACCTCCAACATCTACAAGTATTTGTTTAGTTATCTCTAGAGGTAAGCTAGATATCTGAAACGGTAAAACATCAATATTCAAATCGTAGCCGCTATCTAAATTTACCTTGCCATCAACTTGAGCGACAATATCTCCCAAACTAGCTTGAGTCTGCTTAACCTGGGCGTTTCTACCGTCAAAATCTAACTCCGACTCGGCTTTAATTGGTGCAGATAAAGCATTGGCTTTCCCTGCTACATTATTAATGCTAACCATCCCCTTGATATTAGCGGCGGTAATCTCTTCAAAAGAAGGAATATCTACATCTAAATCGGCATTTAAGACACCACTACTCAGAGTTACAGGAGAATTAGGTAATAAAGTCGCTAAATCTGCCAAAGCTAGAGCGTTAACCAGTAGTTTGGTCTCGGTTTGACCAGTTTTTAATAATGTTTCTCCTTGTACCGTCGCTTTAGCTTGAGCAATAGTAGCATCGAGATCGTATGTGGCTGAGAGTTCTTTTTGGTTAAATCCACCGCTACCGTCTACTCCTATTTCGAGCGGAGATTGTTGATAAGGTACGGCGGTTATGTCTGCGTTTTCAACATCGACACCTAGATCAAAAAAAAGTAGGGGTTCTTTATCCTCTTTAGGTTTATCGCTTTGGAGAAAATCTAGATTTAACCATTCCCCATTTTGTTCTTGTTCTAAATAAACATCGGCTTCAATTAAGGTAACGTCTAAAGGTAAAGTGCTGCGAAAGATAACTGAAAAGATATTGAACCCAATCTTAACTCCCTCTACGGATACCCTGTCAGGATCGGTAGCCGTAGGAGGAATAGTAGTCTTACCGAATTCGATACCACCCAGAGAAAAACTCTTAACCTCACCCAAATCTATCGAGCGGTCTATAATATTGCCAATCTGAGTTTCTAAAAACGGCGGTAGCTTCTTCTTAACTAAGTATTGTACTCCCCAATAACCCAATGCACCACAAGCCGCGATCGCAGCAAGTCCGATAGTCATCTTTTTCGGAGAAGGCTTTAAACTATTTAAAAAAAGCCTGACTGAATTTTGTTTTTCTGGCTCGGAATTAGGGGGGGTATTGTTAATAGACTTAGTCATGATCTCTACCTCAATAGCATAGAGAGTCTTGTATTCCATCTTGTAAATGCAGCGTGGGAACTCTATGCCTTTAGGGATGGGATAGTTCGTTTATTTCACCAGATCTGCCTGCAAAGCTCTAACTGCGCTGTTTGTCCCAAAATTTTTGCTTGGCGGTTGCTAGAACTACTAATTAATTTAAAAGCAGCATTAGCTAACCATAGATCAATAGCAAAGACAATTAATCCTAAGACAATTTTACCTCCTAGAGCGATTAAAGCAATTAAACAGATTTTTAACGAGGAAGATATTGTGATTCCTTATCCAATTCGTACTCTTTATTCTTTCGACCAAGAGAAATATGATGATTATTTACCTCGTAGCACTTCAAATGATGAATGATGTGATTAAATCTTTCAATTTAATTGGTCGGTAAGATTTAGGGAAAGTTGCAGTATTTAAGAACTATGAAACAACTTGTAACAATCATAGTATGTTTTTGGTTAATCGCTCCAGCGATCGTCAATGCCGAACCAGTAGGAGAGGAAATAGATTCTCAGCCAACAGAACAATCAGTCCAGCCTGTAGAAACATATTATTTGCTAGTGTTAGAAGGAATAGGAAAAAGAGAAGTTAAAATTAATCCCCCAGCTACTAAGATTGTCGTTACTTCTCAATCGGGAGATACTATAATTCGCTGTGGTGACGAACAAAATACCTATATTTGTTCTCCTGGTAAAAGATTAGAAATTGAATATGAAGATGAGACACCTGTAATTAAATTTTGGGGAGAAAATATCAACGATACTCAAGTCAGACTACAAATTGATGTCTATCAAACAGTTCCTCTGGAAAATAATTCAGTAGAAGGTGTTAAAACTAATCTCAAAAATATAGTTCCTCAAACTTAAATAGTAATGGGTGAATCTACATAAATAGTGGGTTCTTCTAACGTAAATTCAATTTGATATGATTTGAGCTTTTTAGAAATCTTTTCATTAGCTAATTCTAACAAACGCTTGCGTAACTGAAGGGAATTTTCCGAAGACCCCAAGATAAAAAAGGTGATTCTGGCACGAGAAGCGAGATTATTCTTTGAATCGACTAGAGTAACTAGAGTACTTCCAGGATCGATACCGAATAGAGCATTGGTACTTTGTTTTACTACTTGTTCGATTAAAGCCAACTCTTGCTGGTTTAACTGACGATTAAAATTTAGATAAAGTAAAACCATTACTTTTCTACCCCGACTGACATTTTCAATATCTAAATCAGCCATAGTAGAATTAGGAATAATCATTAATGTTCCTTTAGCGGCAGTACGAATTTTAGTCGAGCGCAAACCAATAGATTCGACTCTGCCAAATAACCCACTTGCTAAACGAATGTATTCTCCTGGGAGATAAGGACGGTCTAAATATAAAACTACTGTACCTAATAGCTGTTCTAGGGTTTTTTGTGCGGCAAAAGCGATCGCCAAGCCACCAATACCCAAGCTAGCCAACAAGCCTACTAAATTTATCTGCTGGCTTTGAGCAAAAGCTACCGCAGCAATAAAGCCAATAATAATATTAGCAGCAGTTTCTAAGACTAATATTAGTTCGTCTACTTCTCGTCCAAGTTTATTAATTAAATCGATGCCATAAACCAACACGAATTGACGAAATAAACGAGAAGTTAACCAAGCAATGCTTATAATTACTGCCAAGTCAATAAAGAACTGTAAAAACTTGAATAAGCCCTGATATTCTTGTAAGAAATTTAAAGATAGTCTAATTAGAATTAAGCTACCAGCAACTCTAAATAAACGTCCCAAAGGAACGAGAAGATTTTCATAAATAGTCGTGAAGTTTTTCGGGGCAAACTGTCTGACTAATAAACTGATTAAGCTTGGCGTACCCCTGCCTAAAATTACTGATAGTAAGACAAAAACTATAAATATGCCTATTTTAATTCCCAATTGAATTATTGCTTGCTGGGTTTCAGGAACGATATTCAACCAGTTGAGAAGCTCTAAAATATTCATGAAGGGATTCAGATAGTAATGGGTGAATCAATATTGATGGTTTTTTCTTCTAACTCAAAAGCAACTTCATATTTTTTAAGTTCTTTTGATAAGTTATGTTTAGCAATATCTAGTAGCTGTTGTCTTAATTCCATAGATAATTTGCCAGAACCCAGAACAAAAAAGCTAATTTGTACTTGAGTATTCTTTGATTCTTCACCCTGAATAAGCTCGACAAATTTAACTTCTGTATTGCGAAGGTCGAGTCCAAAAATATCTTTGGTACTCTCAAAGATAATCTGTCTGATCAAGGCTTGTTCTGATTCTGGTATAGCTCGCTCGAAAGTTATATAAATTAAAGAAATGACTTTTTTAGCTCTGGTATAGTTTTCAATATTTACTTGAGTTAAAGAACTATTGGGGGCAATAATTACCGTTCCTTTACCTGAAGTTCTAATGCGAGTAGAGCGCAGACCAATAGATTCAATTTTACCAAAAGTGCCATCTGGCAAGCCGATATAGTCATCAACCACAAAAGGTCGATCTAAATAAAGAACAATACCTCCTAATAATTGTTCTAGGGTTTTTTGAGCAGCAAAAGCGATCGCCAGTCCACCAATACCCAAACTAGCAAATAATCCCACTAAATTGAGCTGATGAGCTTGGGCAAAGAGCAAAATAATCACCAAAATAATTGTGGTATTGACGATAAATTTACTGATGATTAATAATTCGCTATCAAATCGACCTCGATTTTTTACCGCAGCATCTAATAAATAAGTATTGAAAATTTGCTGAAAAATTTGACATCCCAGCTTGCTTAATAAAATTACTATGGTAATCCCTAACGGGACTTCTATTGATTTCAGCCAAATTGATTTAGCCATACTCAATAAAACTAGATCGCTAATAATTAAAAGAGAAGCTAAACCTAGTTGACTGTAATAGGGAGGAATAATTGTTTGATAGATTTCTTTAATCTGGGGAGAAGAAAAGGCGGTAATTGCCCAACCAATTAGACGGGGAAGTAAAAAAAAACTAATAGCAAAAAGCTACTGGTCAATCCCAGTAGTGTCCACAAAGTCCCCGTATCAATAGTAATCGTTTCTGGCATTAAGTTAAATATAGAGTTAAGAGTCATATCAGTTTTTGTGATGAGGAGTAGAAATATTGCTAAACCAACCTTTTTGCGGAGTAGTTTGTGCACAGGGTAACACTTTGTCGTCAGCTCTATAAGCGTGAAATCTTTGTTTGGCAAAGGTTTTAGCGATTGACTTGATGCTCAAAGTGTTACTCTGCTCCCTTGATTATTGAACAACGTCGCTTTTGGGGTTGGTTTGGATGAGGCTAATTGGCTCATCCTTTTAGGATCTCAGATTTTGGCTACTAGCGATTGGCTTGGCCACTGCGCGGAGCGCAATCGCCTTTCAAAATGGTAAAACACGAGATTTTAATTTTATGATGACTAACTTTATTAATAATCAGACTCACTCCCATAAATTATTTCTGCCTATTTGGTTCCAATGTCTGGCATTGGGAGCAATAGCAGTTGCATCGGCGGTGATCCCCGTAAAGTCTCAAACACTTTATTTTATCTATCCCCCGTTCAAGGAATCCCTGAGAGTCGATTCTCTAGATACCTTTGCCAGGGAGGGAACGGTTAACAAGGATCTGGGCTTTTATCTGAACCTAGCCGAGGCCAGCGAGGAAGCGCGAATCAAATTTCGCGAAGTACTAATTACACCCGCCCCAGTCAAGCCACTTATGGTATCTCGCTTTTTCAACAGCAAACTGGGAGAAGATCTTCTCAACCGCGTTGGTAACTATATCCAAATTCAGGGGGGCAGGAATGGCAAATACGCCCTGCGCGGAGCCATGGTGAAAGCCGCTTTCGATTCGGAGGGGTTGAGCTTAATCAATTTTTTCCGTAAGTTGCCAACCAATATCCAGTTCGATCTGAAAGAGATAGTAAGGATCTCAAAGTTGACCGAAATAGTAGTCAAGGCAACCAAGGTGTTTAGCGAAGAAGAAATTCCCCGATTGTCGGCAATAGAAGCAGCAGAAGCTGACCCGATTAATTTTGCCAATCTCCCTGACTTGCGCCAGAGGGGAAACTTTGGCGTGGAGCAACAACGGTGGACTCTCACCGATAAAAGTCGCAACCGTACTTTTTACGTTGATGTCTATCAGCCACAGCAGGGGCGTGGAGAGCCAACTCCAGTGGTAATTATGTCTCACGGATTGGGCTCTAAACCAGAAGATTTTGCTAAGGATGCGCAACACTTGGCTTCCTACGGCTATGTCGTGGCACTGCCACAACATATTGGCAGCGACTATCAACAACAGCAAGCATTATTCAAGGGATTGTCGCGGGAAGTTTTTCTCATTGATGAATTTATCGACCGCCCCCTCGATATCAGTTATGTCATCGACGAACTGGAGCGGCGCAATTCCTTGGAATTTGAGGGGCAACTCGTCCTAGAAAAGGTGGGCGTTTTCGGTCACTCCTTTGGTGGCTATACCGCGCTGGCGGTTGCTGGAGCGACCATTGATTTTAACCATCTCGAACAAGAATGCTCCATGGGCTTAGGTATGGTTAATACTGCCTTGCTCCTACAATGCCGAGCGTTAGACTTGGAGCGTAAGGACTATAATTTTCGAGATGAGCGTGTTGTAGCAGTTATAGGTCATAACCCAGTTAATAGAAGTATCTTCGGTCCCAAGGGATTGAGTCAGATTCAAATTCCGCTCCTCATGGGGGCAGGCAGTTACGATCCTGCGACCCCTTTTGTCTTTGAACAACTGCGCTCGTTCACCTGGCTGACTACTCCTAATAAGTATCTGGTGCTGCAAGAAGGGCAGGCTCACGTTGATGTTTCAGCAATTGACGGCGGAATCAGCGAGGTGATTGAATCGATTGAAGAGTTAACTCTACCGGAAACTCAATTGCTTAGAAATTACAGCGATGCCACGATACTTGCCTTTGCAGAAGTTTATGTCGCCAATAATGCTGATTATCGCCCTTATATGCAATCGTCCTATCTGGAATATCTCAGCGAAGGACAGGAGTTTAAAACCTATCTGATTAGTGAGGCTTCCTCGGAGAAGTTAGTTGACGCGCTCGAGCAGTTTAGACGGGAGGAAAACTTAAAGAAGCCAATTGCAAGAGTTCGAGCAGTTCACGCGCCAGGAGGGGATGTAATAAGGTAAGTAATAATAGCAAGAAACTGTCTTTGTCGGTGTCATTTGTCTATTTAGAGATGCACCTTCCGTTTTACCGTAGGTAATGAATTTTTCCTCTATTCCCTATTCCCTATTTCTAAGTCTATCGCTCGATATTTATCTCCATTAGATGAATTAGAAGACATTTCTTGTAAGTAATTAATTTGAGTTGGATAAGCAAACTCAATATTGTGTCGGGCAAATTCAGCTTTGATATTTAAGTTAATTTGTTGCTGGGCATTCATGTATTGGGTGTAATCATTACTATCGATAAAATAGACAACTTCAAAGTCTAAGCTGAAATCACCATAACTTGTAAAATGAGCGCGATCGAACTGTGTATGTTCTGTTTCTCTAATAATTCGTTCAATTAGATCGGGAATCAATTTTAACTGTTCGACACTAGTGTCATAAATAACACCAAATTTAAAGACTATTCGTCTTTGTTTCATACGTTTAAAGTTGCGAATTCGCGATCCAGTCAAGTCAGTATTAGCAATAATAATCTCTTCTCCACTAATACTTTTAAGACGAGTAGTTTTAATTCCCACATAGTCTACCGTACCTAAATAATCCCCAACGATAATCAAGTCTCCCAGTTCAAAAGGTCGATCGAACAAGATAGCAAAATAACTAAATAAATCTTGTAATATTCCTTGAGAGGCCAAAGCGATCGCGATCCCACCAATTCCCAAACTGGCAACTACTGCCGAGATATTAAACCCTAAGTTATCTAGTATAAAAATAATTCCAATTAACCAGATAACAATTCTAATTGCTGGTACGATGGCATTGATACTCTGTTCTACGCTAGGATTATCGCGATGATAAGTTAGCCAATATATTTTCAGTACATATTCCCCCAAAGCAGCAACTAATCTAATCCCTAAAATGGTTGAGCCGATAATAACTAAAACTTCGATCGTGCGCTCGATTATAGGATGTAGAGTTAAGTTACCAACTGCCAGATAAAAACTGCCTAAATAAATAATAGGAACAATGTGCCGTTCGAGAATTTTGATGATTACATTGTCAAAAGGATTAGTAGTTTTAGCAGCCCATTTCTTGAGACTTCTGATTGCTAAACTGCGTAGTATTTTAATAATTAAAATACTGCTAATTAAAATCAATAAAGCGATGGAATAATCTACTAATTTATTACTTAAAATTTGTATTTCTAACCAATCTAAATTCATAGCAAAATTTGAGTTGTTTATTGATTATAGACAGTCAGCGTTACTCTCAAATAACTCCTAAGTAGGTAGGCATAAATAAATATGAAGTCGAGATCGGGTTGTATTGGGTGTTATTAGTTAGCTCTGACCTTTGACCTCGACCTCTCTCAATCTTTTTCTAATTAATTTTACCCACCTACTTAACCTCTTCAAGTTCCTGATGGTGAAACCATTCCTTCCAAATGGTCGAATCGTTTTTGAATGGTTTCTGGTTGCACTGTGCCGACTCGTGATAGTAACACAGCACCAAAACCAAATAAGTTGAGCATCAAGATAATTAATCCTCCAGCAATGGGGACGAGACTAATTACAGCTAAAATTAATATTCCTACTGAAAAGGGCAGAAATTTAGCAGTTTCTCTGCGAGGAAAAACTTTTTTGCCAATCCATAGTCCAGTGACAATCGCGCCTAACAAACCAGCGACAGCAAAGGCTAAATTAGCAATAGGAATTAGCAAAAAGCCAAATACGCTACCAGCAAACAGGGCAATAAA
>JAAUYG010282278.1_pt1 | contig 10760 bp, 5 predicted proteins | sample 7278091 | NCBI WGS metagenome assembly JAAUYG01 (sample SAMN14350201, study PRJNA611818) | marine sediment metagenome | isolation source: surface marine sediment (0.6m) | place: French Polynesia: Moorea | collected 2018-08
AAGTAGCGTGCGGATGATCCGCGCAGTAGGGGGTACAGCGTGCGGATGGCATTTTATAATACAGAGCGCTAGCCTACTGCGCGGATGAGGTTCGTCCGCGCGGTAACTGGCGTTCGGAAAAAGCCGTATCGGGTGCCAACACCAGCAACGTTTTCCTTATTTAGTATATATTTCTTACCCTGTGTGATCAATGTTTCACTTTTCTATATACATTGTAGTACCATGGCAAATTAAATTTACGCTCTAAAATTCTTCAAATTTTAAAACTTTCAGAAATTTCCGACAGTATTTTTATGCGGTCCACCTCAGGGAATATTCAGAAAGGTTTCATTAGGATAAGCTAGCAACTTTAGAAATATCATTTTCGGAAATCCGCAAGTGCACAGAATGACCCCAAAATGACCTTAACATGTCCAAGGTCAAAATTACCCGATATCAAATTTCGCTCTACGAACATTAGTTGTTCAGATAAATATATTTCCCCATGTATGGTGTAACGGTATTTTTTAATTTTCAACAAAAAAAATGAAGAATCGCAAAATCAAAATTTAAAATATCCGCGACAGTACTTTTAGATAGATTTTTTTTACATATGGAAAATCTGTAAATATTTTAGTAGAGAATAAATAATTGCGAGGAATTGGGTTTTTTATTATTATTTGAAATGTCCCCCACCCCCACCCCCATATGGTTCAGTGTGCACGAAAATGAAAAACAGCCAATAACTGAAACTTTCAGAAAGGAAAATAAATGGCCTGGAGATATCCAGGTGTGATAACTGGCTACAGTACCTTTCCATAAAGGTTAGCCTGACTTTTCTTGGCGGTTTCTGAAAAAAAATCGCTTTACGGACCACGACGGGCGGCCACAAACGATGTGCGCAGACGCTCACACCACGACAATAACTCTACCGACACAGTTACGCAGAACTAATAATTGTGTATTACGAATGGAACATGTCACCATATACATGTAATTAATAAATACTATACTTTACACCCACATACATGTGCACACACACACGATACATGTATCTGTCTAGCTGTCAGCTGCATGATCAAGAGAAGTTAAATGCTGATGTAAAACACGACCCCCCCCCCTTGGCCCCTACCTTCCTTTTTAACATTTTTAATGATAATAATATACAAAACAAATACCACGAAAGACACTGATTTCAAGATTGTCCGAAGCACGTCACATATGTTACTTGGGTCACCTTGATCCCGTGTGTGGGTTTCTCTGAATCACCAAAGTGTTTTTGCGGACCTTTATACAATACTATTTACATTGTATATGACTCAGAGAATGTGAATCCATGTACCAAGAAGAACTAATTTTGGACAGCTGTCACTCAATTGGTTTTGTTTATTTTAAGGACCACTTATCAGGGCGAAACTTTGGGCAAACTCTCGGAGTGTTTTCTGGAAGAAGTTTTGTGAAGAATAACCGAAGCTTCCTTTCGCTGGACCCCTGTCAAGATTTCTGCCATTCATATATGACTGAAGCCGTTACTATATTTTGCATATTTCATTTAATACCTTTTTCTTTTGTTCGTCGTTTGGTTGATTTATTCGTTCGCTTTGTCGTTTGTCATAATCTGAACTTTCTGGTGTAACGGCGAGCCTATTAACTACCAGCAGTTCAATAATGTGTGAACAAAATAAATATTTGGGTTGAACCTCAACCAACTGTCTCAGTGGGTTTATTTGCCGGTGGAATACGTTTGCCCTCTGCATTTGACCACCCCTTCGTGTAAGTGTATGCGGTGCGGAATCAGAATTTCAGCCCAAATTATCAGAGAGGAAAATTCTATTCTATTCTATTCTATCCTATATCCGTGGTGACATCATATATACACAATTTAGGTACTTTATTAGTCCAGATCAACGGTGATTACCGACTTTGTTACTAGCAATAGCATAGGCCCATGGACTTCTTGTGAAACTAGCCGGCTTGTGGCGTGACAGCTGGATATGAGCGGAGTTTAAACATACCAAAAATGGCTTCTCCAATATCCTGGTAATCTCTAAGACTAGAAATGTCACTCATTAATCACCTTTCATACACGATCCAGTAATCCCGCTGAACAAAGTCTTGAAATAGTCTTAAAGGACAAAGCTATGCAGCCATTATGTGTGGGAAATCAGTTGGTTATGATGGATAAAGGGAAAAAGAATGCATTTAATCCTTCTATATGCTGTTGTATTGTTGTTAACATTCACCGTTTCATGCCTTTAGTGTAGGGGTATTATTCCCTGTCAAAAGGGATCTTTTAGGCCTTTTTTTAAGCCAGATTTTGCTACACTCTGGCACGAAAAATACCTTCCAAATACTTTCGCGCCACATACAGAGTCTTATCCGATCGATCCTATTATATATGGTACCTTTGTTGATTGTGGCATGTAAATGCGTGCACTTGACAAAATACTAGCAAAGGCATTTCACGAATGATTTAGACAAAAATGGCTCTAATCTTTTCCTGAAAGGCTTCAGGTTTGAGTAAATCAAGTCTGATCGCGACTTTCTTAAGCATTTATATAGCTTTGTCGCTCAGTTTGTGTTTAGTGGAACCGATTCCTGGGTGCAGCGCACACACCAGCAGCGAAAGGTAAAATATAACCAGCGTATCGACCTAGGGCAAGCCTTGAAGTTTTGAAGATTCCATTCCAATTAAGTGTTCGTTTTATATCTCTGTAGGAATGATCCCAGCAACGGGAGCGTTACTGGCCGCAGTCGTCGTTCTCGCATGCAGCTTCGTCTACAAGAAGCGCCGCTATGAAGGCAAATTCGCACACCTGCCTGGCCCCAGGGGCATTCCTTTCCTCCAGAACTCCCTTCAGCTGCACTTTCCGACTCTCCACAAGATCTTGACGAAATGGGGTGAGACTTACGGACCGGTGTACAAAATCGGAATGCTTGGGAAATACGCGGTCGTTATCAACGGATATGACGCCATCCGTGAGTGCCTGGTCGATGGAGGATATGACACCGCCGGAAGACCGGAATATTTCCGGGTTTCGCGCCTTTTCGAAGACACTGGCTTTAACCAACCGACCCCTGACGACAAATGGAGATTGACGCGAAAGGTGTTTTACAAGTTCACCAAGCAATTCGACGCCGGCCTTCATGTGCTGGAAGAAGCCATAGCGAAGCAGGCCGAGGAGATGTTTGAAAAATTCAACAAGCTCGCCGAGGAAAGCCGAGAGGCAGACCCGAGAGAAACGGTGACTGGTGTGTCGCTGAAGACCATCGCTTTAATCATCTGCGGAGAAAACCTGGAAGACGACGATCCGCTCTTCACTGCCCTGAGGGAATACGAATCGCTCATCTGGACGATTTTCCCCAATGTCTCCTTCCAGTTCGTCCTGCTCGATATGATTCCGGTTCTCATCCATGCTCCACTGCGTAGCAGCCGTCTCTTGAAATTGGCAATCCTCACCCGAGATACGGTTGCGCTTGAGCTGAAGCAGCGAGCGTCGAAGCGGAATCCAGAAGATACACTGGTCGGATTTCTGGATCAGTTCACAGGGAACCGCTCCGGAAAGAAGAATCCAGAGGCTGCTACTTCGGTCAAACTGGATGAAGCAGACGTTCTCCTCAGCACGGTTTCCGTTTTGTTCGCAGGAATCGGCACCAGCAGCACGGGCTTTAACTCCCTCATAAACATCTTGGCTCACAACCAGGCGATACAGAAGAAGATTCACAAAGAGATATCGTCGGTGAGCCCGGATCCGGACGAAAATGTGACCTTGCAGTTGCGGGCAGACATGCCCTACACAAGGGCCACCTTGCTGGAGATGCAGCGCTACCACAGCATCGCACCTGTTCTCACAATCAGGGCAACCGTCTGTGACACCACGGTGTGCGGGGTTACCATTCCGGCGAAAACGCAACTGATGTGCAACCTCTGGGGAATGCACCACGACAAGGATTTCTGGGGTGACCCTGAACAGTTCCGACCCGAACGATTCCTGGACCAGCAAGGGGACTTGGTCAGTCCTGGCGACCCCAAGCGCAGACACCTCATGCCTTTCTCTGCGGGGGTAAGGAACTGCCCGGGAGAGCAGTTCGCCATGTCTCGCTTGTTTCTCTGGCTGACAAACATGTGCAAGCGATTTGAAGTATTCCCCGGTAAAGAAAACTCGCCGGATTCCATTCGTTCAGAAAACTTTAGGAATAATTTCCTTATGCAGACTCCCGACTACAAGGTCACCTTTAAAAGGCGTGATTCCGTCGCAGATTCATTCCCGTAGGGCCGGTGATACAATATATAGCTAGGCTTGCGTGCCTGAAGAATATGTCAAGCCGTTTGTGTTCACGTATGAACTTACATGTGATTTGGAGTCATAAATGAGATCTTACTGGTAAAAGCCTTGTATGCCCTGAAACATTTGCAGATATAAGCACCAATGAACCTGTAATACTAGTACTAGTGTATGGCAGGTATACTAGTACTAGTGTATGACTGTTTTCTTCTGTCTGTGTTTTTCATAAATATTCTGACTTCGAATGTGCACATGCTATATAAATGCACTAGACATTAAACTTTGTTGCTATTTAAGTGTGTTTTCATTAGTAAGTGTATATCTAACGTGAGCCAAGTGTTTGAACAAGTAAACAAGAGGTCCATGGACCTACACACGGCTTGATGATAGCCATAAGTAACTATATCAGCATTGTAAACGTTATAAACATATGGACCAGCCCGTACACTTGAATTACTTGAATTCAATTGCATTGAAGGAGTCCAACATAGCTTTAAAACCATCGCGTCAAAAGTACTGGATGCAGCTGTCGTCTAGACCCAAAATCGATCACTGGGCATTCCATTTTTTCCATTGACTACTCTAACACGGCATTAGTTACCACCATTGCTGTATACTGCACGTTATTTGATCCATGGCGTGGTAATGTCCATGGCGAGCAAATCTTTGTCTAAAATCCGCTATTTTCCAGATACAATGTAATTACAAAATTTGATTTCGCCACGGAGTTAACAAGACCGCTGGAAAAGGCGGAAAACCACACAGCTCACAAAATTTTAAGACTTCTGTTTGCAGTTTTATTCGTTACAATTCCCCCTGGTGTCGAGACAAGGGTATAGAGATAAGGGTCAAAATATGAGAAGCACAGTTTATCCAATTTCTCTTTTCGTGATCTCCCAATGTCAAATCTAATTGTGCACTTCTTTCGATTTAGGAGTTTCCATTGCTGTTCAAAAGCAATGTTCCCTAACGTTAATCCTTTTTACGATATGAAGGATTGAAATAGCAGTGAGTTTGTCTTTATGAAGGTCACTCAAGGTCAGGGCCACAGTTGCGACCGGACCCTCAGGATATATTTATACCGTTCAATAGCATAGAATCTCACAATTTTAGTGATTGTCTCACATACAAAGGCACGAAATATGAGTTTCGACCTTGATTTTAATTTTGGAGAACACTACAGGTGTGTGAGGTAAAATGTAATGGTGTAAATTGATTCGCCGTATATCTTATGATATTGTTTCCAACTGGTAATTATATATATATTGCACGGTTAAGCTGTTATGGATTCTTGATATTTTTTCCGTTCCCTTGCAATTGAATCATAATTTATGGACACACTTGGCACTTCTCTGCGGCGTTTACATTGCAATGGAACCATATCGCTTCCTTGGGTCAGAGGAATACCTTCCACAAAGTTGGTCGGTCAAATACATTTTGTTCACAGACACGCAAACACATGCACACAAGCACCGGGCGAGGTTTAACACGAAAGGATGCAGGTCTAAAAGGTAAAATATATTAATAAGTGGGGACTTTTACATGTAGCTACACTGTAATAGACTAAAAGGTTATGTTCGTGCCGTAAATTGTTTCGCTGATATTTAGAAAGGAATAAAAATGTTACCCTGTTTTGCGGGAAAAGTATAATTCATTTTTCCTAAAACATTAACCATCAGATTTGTAGGTCTATTTGGCTGGACTATAGTACTGTACTCTTTGATCTGCTGATGGGTTTTGTGGTACACACATGCGAGTTTTGCGAGTTTCTTTTAACTTTAAAAAAAAATGTAAAAGGACCAATAAGGGGAAGAACTTTCGGGAAGCAGTATATGAAAACCGTTTACGAAAACAATAATAAATAAATGAATCGATCAAGTTAATTAATATAAGTAAACGATATACATTGATGTCTTCCACCTGGGGCTCGGACATCACATGTCTTCACCACTTCATCAATGGCTCCCTAGTCCATCACCCTAACCACTACGCCACGGCTAAGCCCAATTAATGTGGGATTAAAGAATAAATATGTGCACACTAGCTGAATCAAAACTATCACCAGCTGTCCCTGGTGTAGTAAGTAGCTTGAAATTGACATTACTCTTATGAAAAGGCTACTTTCGATAAATCTAAACTTGAAATCTTATATATCAGTAATGGGGTTAATATTATACTATATCCCAGTGGCACGTACAACTGAATTTACTCGCTACACCACAAAGGAAGTCTTTAAATATTTTTAAATGTTTATTGAATATACCCATGTCTTTTGTCAAATAAAAGCCTTACAAATGTAATAAAGAAGGGAGCCGATTTTTAAGGATATCAATGTACCGGAACACCTGTCACCCGCTCTGGCTTGGGCTTGGCCTTGGCGAAGATCTCCGTTTGGCATTTGCTGAACGCGAGATTCAATGTAAACACTCTGGGGTGGGATGGCTTCCGGGATCTCTTTAGCAGCTTTCTGTTAAAGGGGCCATCTTGCATCGCGGCTTTCAAATATGGTCCTAAGGATTTGGTAGCTTTCTGGGTTTTTCTTTTAGACTGTAATAAGTTAACAAACTAAATGACAGCTTTAAATTTTAGTGCTGCTATTAAAAGATGCCCAATTGTTTGCAAGTGCACTAGTGTACACTTCCAATTATCCGACTCTTTCTGTTCTCTCCTGCGGTAATTTCAATACCGCTGGGGCCGCCGAAACTACGGTCGTTCATTATTACTGCTCCTCAGGTACATTGTTTTTCTATCCTATGACTCCATACTCATTATGTCTGCTATTAAGTGCATCATGTGCATGGCTTGTACTGGCATTTTTTAACTCTACTTCACTATGTCGGAATGAAATTGAAAATGTCCGTCGTCCACTAAAAGGCCCATGCCGCAATTATCTCTGTACCTGATACCGGTACACGGATTTCTTTCAAATTATAGTCGTTTCTTGTTTCCCTGGGCCATGCTCTAGGACGTTTTTTTTTTTTTTTAATTGTTGACAAAAAGCAAGCACACATTTAAAAAAATCCAATGTATTGCTTTTGAAAATAAAAACATCCAATTTGTTTTACCAATTTGTTTCATTTTCGGTAACGTGGGCCCTTATGGGAGCAAGAATTTTGAAACGCTACTCGTACAAATCCTAGAGAAAAGTTCTGAAGCTTGCCCGGGGTTTTCCTCCAAATGGTCCTCATCAAAATACGTTAGGGATTTTTGACATTTTGAATTTCCGGTTTTTAACGATTTGTTTTCGAAACTTTCAAATTCACCAGTGTACCCGATGAGCAAACAAAAACTTCAATTATCTGAATTATCGAACGCGTAGAGTGAAACGGGGTGAAATTTGCGACTCGCCGGCAGAGATGCAACATATATGGAGTGTCTGTGGCATTGTAGCGCTCAAGGTCCTTTTGGGGTCACTCGGTGCACTTGCGATTTCAAAATAATGCTTCTTCTACACTTATATTTGGACATTTAAATGTGTAAGGTCAGTCTGAGATAATTCTGTGCATTTCTGGTTTTCGACAGGATTACATAGTTACCTCACCTCAGCTACACTAAGTAGTAGCTCTAGCTACATGGCTATTAGGTAACTACAACCTTAAAGTTTTCAAAGTTCCCAACATCCTTTTTTGCGAGCACCATTAAGGATATCGATGGATACTTTGGACTGACGAAAAATAAGCCTAATGGATGCGCATTCGGCACGAATTTCAATAAGCTGATCTTTCTATGTGGATCGGGACGAACTACCATAGTCGGAATTTCAGAATCCAGAAGCATTGGACAGCCGCAAAAAGATTTATTGCATCTGTGAAAGAGGCTCACTTTTAACGCACAAAATAGCACGTTTCTGCGCTTCGAGTATTGCCTGAAATTAGACAATCGTCTGTTAATCCATTTAAACCCACCTGTTGAATCAGATGAACTTGATGCCAGGTGCTTTATTCCGAGATTAGTCTCGGAAAGACCTTAAACGTGACACTCAAACACGGTCTGTGAGATTGGGGATTATTGTTGAAGCTATAAATGCCGCCGCTGAACACAAGCATACCATCCGGCGATTTGGCTGTTCAGACGCACACTACAACGGCAAAGCAACTGTTTTCTTGCGATTACCCGTGGACTGTTCACGATGAAGCAAGCACTCTACATGTGAGTATGGCGGTAGTTATTTCTAGTATGTGACATATACATACTATATGTTTGGTCTTAGTCGGGTTTATTAGTCAATACCCTAATACTTTGTGGCTAACATTTGGAACAGAAGGTTAATTTCGAACGGTTGATTAAACCTGATATTTTTTATAAAATATCACATGATATATTAAGGGACAAGGTAAACAAAGCTGGGCTGGCAAAGTTGTTGCTTCAACTTTATACAAATCTGGACATGTTCACAGAAATACAAGGTGCGGTATTTTTATTTGCTGGACCCTAATTCGAAGTTTGCTTTATTCTGTTTCAGGTTTCTCTTAGCATGCATCATCCAGGGGCTATTCCTTGGTAAGTACATGTAGTTGTACGTTACCTGGTCTACAAATTTTACAGTCAGTACATCGCTAATGATTTGTGTTTATAACAAAATTATAATGCATTTGCACATGCTAATACGTTAGTGAGTATTAATTAGAGAGAAGAACCTGGAATTCTATTTAACAATATACCTATTTGTGCTCGGAGCACAAATATATATAATTTATAATGTTAGAAATATGATAAAGGTAACGACAAAAGGCCCGATGATACTTGTATAGATTAAGAACCTTACACCAGGTGCATTCATAATCAATGCCTTGAGCATCACCAGCATGTGCCGATTAAAGTAAAAAAAAAACACCAATCCACATGACGGCTGATCAGTGAAGGAAAAGAGAAACCGCTACATGTATATTTTTAAATTGACGATTTTCTATTTTAAGATACTAAGATCCATCTGGTGACAAATAAAAAGCATGGGTTACCCCCCACGGTCACTGGCCTTAGCCTTACAGTTTATCCCAAAGTACCATAAAACTGCACAATTCTGTGAACATTTCCTCACGGGCATTTACAGCATGAATCCTCACAAAAATTACTAGCTGCGTAGCCGGTTACTTTGACGGTGTAGTGAACACTCATGCGTGAAATTAATATACTTGCAATTACCAAGTAAAACTGGGGAGATAATTTGGGATGTTGTTGCAACACCACAACACTAGAAATTGAGAATACTCAAATAGAGGTAAACGACCAGAAAATCATTCTGAATGGCGAATATTTGGAAAGATAAATATATACATATACATATAAAATACATACGAAAAAATATTCCACACTCTTGTATGTTCCGTTGCAGGAATGGCTTCTGCTGAGGATGAGCAGGGGGAGAATGAAAACGGTGATGACAGTGGCAGCTTCTCTTCGAGTTGGTCGTCTTTTAGCTATGAGGATGAGCAGGGGGAGAATGAAGACGGTGATGACAGTAGCAGCTTCTCTTCGAGTTGGTCGTCTTTTAGCTATGGGGATGAACAGGGGGAGAATGAAGACGGTGATGATAGTAGCAGCTTCTCTGCAAGCTGGTCGTCTTCTAGCTATTCTGTCTCTTACTCTGACTGCTCTGGTTCTGAATCCAGCGACGGGACCTCGGATGATTAGGGTGAAGAACTCCGGATGTAGCTCAACTAGAATAAAACTTCTCTGGGCTCAGTACCGTGTACGTCACATTTAGATATCTACATCGAAATCTCGGAACGAGGCCACCTTTAGTTCATAAATGAAACTACTGACCAAACCATGTGCCGTAAGGTGGCTCTATGTGTATGAGATAAAACAATAAAACTCTTCAAGAAACAATCGTGTCGCATCTATTTCTATTCATGCAGTGTGGCATACACCGCCACCATGTAGGCTGATGGAAAACATCTGACATTGCACATTTCACACCCAGACTGGCAGACTGATATCAGGATTCGACAGACTGGGGGATATGCTATGATACTTGACTGACGGACGAGACTTTGGGTTCAGTCTCCATGGTTAAGTGTAAAATTTTTAGATTTCTAATAAGCATGAATTCTTACTAATCTTTGGTAATAAAGGTCTTTGAGTGAAATTCTCGATTCGGACAATGTTCGTGACATTCATATTATTCGGATATTGTCAGTTCAGTGCGCTTACCACTTTCTGCAAAACAATGTTTCTCAAATAGGTTTCTCACAATTTTCAGTTTATCATAAGTAAATCAATTTGCGCTAGCTCCTGGGATGATCTGCATAAAATTTAGAATTGCACACCTGAAATTCAATCATGAACATTCAAATTGTCGTGGTTGAAACTCAATATAAGATAAGAATATTGCAAGTTTTATGAAGATTTACAGTATCTTGCTAAATATGTAAAAAAAATCCCCTTGGGGTAAGTGGGTGAATTTATACATCATGTAGTTGCGATACTTACGTTTCCCCATCGCCTCTTTAAAATGCTTTAAGATTGTGTGCATTGCTTTCAATCGAGTTGCAA